>Ga0210040_10008250_pt1 | contig 12407 bp, 12 predicted proteins | sample CryGeyCG12114_NA_FD_185462 | JGI IMG/M metagenome (GOLD analysis project Ga0210040, IMG submission 185462) | Groundwater microbial communities from aquifer - Crystal Geyser CG19_WC_8/21/14_NA (SPAdes) (version 2) | ecosystem: Environmental > Aquatic > Deep subsurface > Groundwater | place: USA... | reverse complement strand
CGAAACGCCCCACTTCTCTTCGAGCATCTTGGACAGGTCAGCCGCTTCGAGAACGGTGAGCTGCGACAGCTGGTCAACCAGCGAGTTCAGGTCTGCCATGGTACTTCCTTTTCATGCAGGGGCGCATGCGTCGCGCCCCAAGTGTCGTTCAACCAATCGCTTGACGCAGGCCGCCTTCTCAGGCGTCCGCGTTTTCCTTCTCGGCGTAAGCGCTGAGCACGCGGGCGAGCTGCGCCGCCGGTGCCTGCGCGATCGTGGCGATCTTCGTGGCGGGTGCCACGATGAGACCGACGATCTTGGCACGCAGTTCGTCCAGCGACGGCATCGTCGCCAGCGCCTGAACGCCTGCTACGTCGAGAGGGGTCGCGCCCATCGCACCGCCGACGATTTCGAACTTGTCGTTCGTCTTCGCGAAGTCGACCGCCACCTTGGCAGCGGCGACCGGGTCGGGCGAGGTGGCAAGGCCGACCGGACCCGTGAGCATGTCGCCCAGCGAGAGATAGTCGGTGCCGTCGAGCGCAATCCTGGCAAGCTTGTTCTTCGAGACCTTGTAGGTCGCGCCGGCATCCCGCATCCGGTTGCGCAGCTGGGTTGACTGCGCAACGGTCATTCCGAGATTGCGGGTGACGACCACCACGGAAACCTCGGAAAACGTCTGCTTGAGCTCGGCAACGGCCGCGGCCTTTTCAGCACGATCCATGCCATTCTCCACATTTGGACCCACGGCACGCGCCGAGGGGCCGGTTACGAACCGGCACAGGTCCCCCTGCACCGGATGAGTCCATCGATGGGGAATGGGAAGCACCCGCGAACAGGTGGCAGACCGACCGCGGTGAGCGCGAGCGGCGAATTCCTTCTCCCCGTCTCGGCAGGGGATTAAGCCGTGGCGAACCCGCGGCACCTGCTGTCTTGGACGGATGTTCGGTCGGGCAGTGCCGTCGCGAACAGCTGCGCCCATACAGGAGGCGGGCCGAATGTCAATCGGCGCCGGCGTGTAGAGCGGGCAGCGTCGTCGTCGGGCACCGGTTCAGGCGGCGCGCAGCTCCGTCAGGAACGCGTGCGCCACCTCGCGCAGCACGCCCGCCCGGTCTGAGACCTGGCGCGACGTGGCGCTGACGTTGTGCGCCATCGAGTTCACCACCTCGGCGCTCTGCGCCACCACCGCCATGCGGCTCTGCAGGTCTTCGCCGTTGTTTGCCATCAGCGAGGTCTGCTTGCGCATCTCCTCGGCGGCATGGCGCTGCTGGTGGACGGAAGCGGCGATCGCCGCCGCGATCCGCGCCGCACCCCGGAAATGCGCGTTGGTGCTCTCCATGCCCGCCACCGTGGCATCGATCCGCGCGATGATGCCGCCCGTCTGGTCGGCGACTTGGCCTGTTGCCTCGCCGGCACGCTGGGCGAGCGATTTCACTTCGGCGGCGACCACCGCGAAGCCGCGACCCGCGTCGCCCGCCCGCGCGGCCTCGATAGCGGCGTTGAGGGCCAGCAGCTTGGTCTGCGCGGTGAGGTTGCCGATGATGTCCGCGATGCCGCGCGCCTGGCTGGCTTCCTCCGCCATGCGCTGCATCTCGTCGGTGCTTGCCGCCGTCCGGCGCTCCACCTCCTCACTGACAGTTGAATGCTCCTCGACCTGGTCGCGGATGGCGATGATGCTGCCCACCAGTTCGGACGTGATCCCCGCCAGCGCGCCAATCGCTCCCGAGGTGTCGTCGCTGCGGCGCGAAGCGTGGGCCACCGCGTCGGCGGATGCGTGCACCGCCGCGAACAGCTTGCCGGCGGTGTCGTCCAGATCGGCCATGGCCGCGGACTGCGCTTCCAGCATCGAGACCACACTCTTTTCGAACCGCTCGGCAAGCTCGATCATCGCCGCGCGCCGGGCTTCCTCCGCCAGCCGCACGCCGACTGCCTCGTGGCGGGCCGCGGCCGCGCGATGTTCGGCGGCCTCCCGTTCCGCGGCATCACGGATCGCCTGCTGCTCGCCCTCCGCCTGGTGAAGCCGCGCGGTGGCTTCCGCCGACGCCACGAACAGCCGGCTTTGATCCACCGCGAAGAAACACAGGATGCCCAGCATGGCGGCCAGCAGCGGATACATCGCCAGCAAGCGCGGGTCGGTGATTCCGAACACACCGAACGCACTGAGCAACGGCACGAAGATCGGGCCCACAAAGGCGACGAACGCGATCGGCAGGTTGAGATAGAGCACAAAGCCGATGGCGGTCATGCCGACCTGCAACGATGTCACGAACATGGCGGTGTGCGTGTCGGCGCCATGCATCAGGGACGAGGTCAGGATCGCCCAGCTGCTGCCGTGCAGAAACGCGAGGATCGTCAGCCTGCGCGCAACGGGCGATGCCGCCTCGACGGTGATCACGCGGGGCAAGCGCCAGATCGACCAAAGGCCGACGGCGGTATCGCAGACCTCGCCCAACAGCAGGGCCGGTCGGAACGAATCCCACCAGAACAAGATGGTGATGCCCAGGGTGGTGAACAGCGACAGCCATGAGATCCAACGCACCGCAGCGACGGTGGCGGCGACCTGTCGCCCGAAAATACGCTGGCGTTCGGGTTCGCCAGCGGGAGCGCTGAGCCGAAACAGATCGGCCGCGAACCTGCCCAGCACCGGCCGAATCACCGCAGACGAAAACACCAAGCCGTTCACCCCGTCCCGGCCCGTGCCGGAAGCGCCCCGATAGACCGGGAATGGTTAACTCATTGGTGCATAATCTCTGTTAGAAATGCCCCGAGCTCGCCAGCAAGACGCCCAGCTATGCCCTACGGCTGGTCAGCACCCGGTCCAGCTCACCCAGGAACCGCGACCGGTCGGCCTTGCCGAACGGGGCAGGGCCGCCAAGCTGGTCGCCGCCGGCGCGCAGGTCCGCCATGATCGCGCGCGTTGCGATCGCCGCGCCGATCGAACTGGTGGTGAATGCCTTGCCGGTCGGCGACAGCACCGCCGCGCCCTTCTTCAGGCAACGGTCGGCAAGCAGGATGTCGGCCGTCACCACCACCGCGCCCGGCGCCGCCGCTTCCGCGATCCAGTCGTCGGCGGCATCAAAGCCGTCGCTCACCACCACCCGCTCGATCAGCGGGTAGGCGGGCACGCGCAGGTGACTGTTGCTGACGATCACCACCGGCACCTCCAGCCGCCAGGCGACGCGGTAGATTTCGTCCTTCACCGGGCAGGCGTCGGCATCCACCAGGATGCGGCGCCCTGCGGCGGCCACGCTCATCGGTGGCGAGGGCCGCCCTGGCCGCGCCCCGGCTTGCGGTGCTGCGTCGGCGTCGCGCGATGCTGCGGCGGGCCGGCGCGGGACGCGGGCGCGCGGGCGCCGGTGGCGCCTTCTGCCGGCTCGATGATCAGGTCCTCCTCACCGTCCTGCGACTTGGCGGCGATGCTGGCGAAGCGGCTGGCGATTGCGCGGGGGATCTGGAACTGGGTTTCACCGGCGCCGATGCGGATCGCGCCCACCTCGTTCTTGGTGATTTGCCCGCGCCGGCAGATGAGCGGCAGGATCCAGCGTGGGTCGGCATTCTGCCGCCGGCCGATGTTCATGCGGAACCACACGGTATCCTCGAACCCAGCGCGGTGGCCGCTCTGATCCGCGGTGCCACGCTCCGACGGGCCGGTGTTGCGGTCGATCAGCTCCTCGGGCGCGGGCATATTGGCGCGGTGCGCCTGCACCAGCATGCCTGCGATCTCCTCCGGCGAGCGCTGCGCCATCAGCTGTTCGCCCAGGGCGCGGTCGTCGTCCTCGATCTCGACCGGCGCCAGCAGCGCGGCGAGCAGTCGCTCGCGATCCTGTTCCCGGATCGCTTCGGGCGTCGGCACCGGCACCCATTCGGCGGCGATGCGCGCGCCTTTCAGCATCATCTCAACCCGGCGGCGGCGCGGGTAGGGGACCACCAGCACCGCCGTGCCCTTGCGCCCCGCGCGTCCCGTCCGCCCCGAACGGTGCTGCAACGCCTCCGCATCGCGCGGCAGCTCGACGTGGATGACAAGGCTCAAGCTCGGCAGGTCGATGCCGCGCGCGGCGACGTCGGTCGCCACGCACACCCGCGCACGCCGGTCGCGCAGCGCCTGCAACGCCTGGTTGCGCTCGTTCTGCGAATGCTCGCCCGACAGAGCGACCGCCTGGAACCCGCGCTCCACCAGACTGGCATGAAGGTGCCGCACGTTGTCACGGGTGGCGCAAAACAGCATCGCCGTCTCCGCCTCGTGAAAGCGCAAGAGATTGATCACCGCATGCTCGATATCCGACGGCGCGACGGTGACGCATTGATAGGCGATGTCGCCATGGCCGCGATCCTCGCCCACCGTGCTGATCCTCAGCGCATCGCGCTGATAGGTCTTCGCAAGCTGCACGATCGGCCGCGGCATGGTGGCGGAGAACAGCAGCGTCCGCCGCTCCTTGGGCGTTGCCAGCAGCAGCGTTTCCAAGTCGTCGCGAAAGCCCATGTCGAGCATCTCGTCCGCCTCGTCGAGGACCGCCGCGCGCAGGGCCGAGAGGTCCAGCGCGCCACGCTCCAGGTGGTCGCGCAGCCGCCCCGGCGTGCCGACGACGATGTGCGTGCCATGGGACAGCGAGCGGCGCTCGCGGCTGGCGTCCATGCCGCCGACACAGGTGGCGATCCGCGCGTGCGAATCGGCGTACAGCCAGCTCAGCTCCTTGGCGACCTGCAACGCCAGCTCGCGAGTGGGGGCGATGACCAACGCCAGCGGCAATCCCGGCGGCGGCAGCACGTTGGTGCCGTCCTCGCTGGCGGGCAGCAGTTCGTCCGCCATGGCGATGCCAAAGGCGACGGTCTTGCCCGATCCCGTCTGCGCAGACACCAGCAGGTCGCGCCCATGCGCATCGGGCTCGGCGACTGCCGCCTGAACGGGGGTGAGTTCGGTATAGCCGCGGGCACTGAGCGCGCCGGCAAGCACGGGGGGAAGCGTGGAAAGAGGCATGAGCGCCTTTAGATGGGGAGGGGGATGGGATGAAACAATCGACGCATCGTCGATCGCGTGCAGCGCCCCCCTAGCAGCTTGGCCGCGCAAAAGCACTCGTTGTGGTAGGTCGATGGGTCCCGGCTGCCGCTAGCGCGCCGCACCTGGCCCCATGCGATCGAGCAGCTGATTCACCCGAAACACCAGCTCGTCGGGATCGAACGGCTTTTTCATGTAGTCGTTCGCGCCTTCATAGAAGGCGATCTCGCTGTCCCGCGCGCCTTGCCGGCCGGTGAGCATCAGCACCGGCGTGTCGCACAGGTCCACCGAATCCCGCATCTGGCGCAGCACCAGGAGGCCCGACATCTCGGGCATGTTGCAGTCCAGGATCACCAGATCCGGGCGGCGGGCGCGGATCACCTTCAGCGCATCGGCGCCATTGCCGAGCAGCCCCACCGCGTGTCCCGCCGCGATCAGTGCCTCGCTTGCGACCTCGCCGACGATCTCGTCATCGTCCGCCATGATGATACGCGCCATGTGTCTTCAACGCCCTTGCTTGGAAACGGCTCCCCGCGCCGTTCCGCCGTTCGGTCCCTGTCGCACCGTTGTGTCTTCGTCCTCAAGCCGCGGCACGGATCGCCTCCACGCCGGCGCGGATGCGGTCGATACGCGCCTCTCCCTGCCACTTGGCAATGCCGTCTTCCAGTTCGCGGGCGCGTTCGCCGAGATCGGCTTCCTTGAACATGCCCGCCGTGCCAGCCAGCTTGTGGAGCCGTTCCGCGACATCAGTCAGTTCCGCGTCGGAGAATTCGCCGCGCCGCACCAGTTCGGCAAGCGCGTCCAGCGTCTCCTGCTTGCGCTGGCGGTACCGCTCGCGGATCTTCGGCCCCGGCCCGTTTGCCGCGGTAGTGGCGGTGGCTGCGGCCGGTGCGACCGTGCCCCATTGTTGCAGCGCGCCCTTCAGCTCGGCCAGCGTCACCGGCTTGGCGAGATGCGCCTGCATCCCGGCGTTCAGGCAGGCGGTGACATCGTCGGCATAGGCATTCGCGGTCAGCGCCACGATCGGCAGTTCGGCGGGGCCGACGCCCGCAGCGCGGAGCCGGCGGGCAGCCTCCGGCCCGTCCACCACCGGCATCTGGATGTCCATCAGCACCAGGTCGTAGGGCTCGCCCGCAGCGCGCGAGGCTTCCACGGTGGCGACGGCCTCCGCGCCATTGGCCGCGATCGTCACTTCGCAACCCAGCTGGTGCAGCATGGCGGTGATCAGTAGCTGGTTGACGTCATGATCCTCCGCGACCAGCACACGCTGGCGCTTGTGCGGGCTGCTCCAGTCGGCCGGGGCAGCGGTCGCCGGTGCTTCAACCGTGCCACGATCCCCACCGTCTTCGCCCGGCACCAACGGCAAGGTCAGCACGAACCGTGAGCCGCGGCCGGGCGCGCTGTCGAGCAGCAACTGCCCGCCCATCAGCTCCGCCAGCCGCGCGCTGATCGGCAGGCCAAGGCCGGTGCCGCCGAACCGTCCCGCCGTGGTCGCTTCCGCCTGCACGAAGGTGTCGAAGATCGCCGCCTGCCGGTCGGCCGGGATGCCGATGCCGGTGTCCTCTACCGCGATCACCAGCTTTGCGTCCGGCCCTGAATCGATGGCGGTGGCGCGCAGCGTGATCGATCCTTCCAGCGTGAACTTGGCCGCGTTGCCCAGCAGGTTGAGGACGATCTGCCGCAACCGCAGGCCATCGCCGCGGATCGTCGGGGGCAGGGTATCGGCCATCTCGACATGCAACGTCAGCCGCTTCTGCTGAACCGCCGGCGTGACCAGCCGCACACAGGCCCGCAAGGCGTGGCGCAGGTCAAAGGCTTCGCTGGCGATGCGCATCTGCCCCGCCTCGACCTTCGACAGGTCGAGAATGTCGTTGAGCAGCCGCATCATCGCCCGACCCGAATCGGCGATCAGCTCCACCTGACGGCGCTGCTCGGGCGGCAGGTCGCCCGCCAGCAGCAGTTCGGTGAAACCGATCACGCCGTTCATCGGCGTGCGGATCTCGTGGCTCATGTTGGCCAGGAACGACGACTTGGCCTGCGCGGCGGCTTCCGCACGGGCCCTTGCGGCGCCCAGCTCCAGCTCCAGCTGCTTGCGCGCGGTGACGTCGCGAACGGCAGCGATGATTTCGCTCGGTTGCCCGTCGGACCCACGCACCAGCGCGGCGTTCGACTCCACCCAGCGCCACGCCCCCGGCCAGTCGCGCCGCGTGGTGCGATAGGCGAGCAACAGCCGATCCTGCTGACCGCTGCTCAGCACCTCCAGACCATAGGTGAGAGCAGGCTGATCGTCGGGGTGTACGCCCAGGCTCAAATGTTGCCCCACCACCTCGACCGGCTCGATCCCGAACACCTGCCGGGTCGACGGCGAGGCGTAGTGGAAGATGCCGTCCAGCCCCAGGCGGAACACCGCGTCCGTGGCATTGGTGGCAAGCACCTGTAGCTCCGCTTCGGCCAGTTCGCGCCGGCGGATGTCGACCGCAAGATCGTTGTTCGCGTCCTTGAGCGCCGCGAGTTGCAACATGCGGTCGCGCCAGACCAGTGCCGCCAGCAGCACGATAAGCAACACGCTCGCCGTCAGGACGATGCCGGCCAGGTGCTGCGAATTGCGCAACCGTTCCGTTCGCTGCACGAACAGGCGGGACTCTTCGCCATTCACCCGGTCGATCAGCTTGGTCACCAGTCTGGTCGCCGCCCGGTTGGCCGGGCTGTCGATAATCCGCCGTGCCTCGCCGCCTCGGCCTTGGCGTGCCAATTCGATGGTGCGCTGCATGTCGGCAAACCGGCTCGCGGTCGCGTTGCGCAGGTTGGCCAGGTTGGTTTGCTGTCGTGGATTGTCGCTCGTCAGCACGGCAAGCACGGCCAGTTGGCGGTTCGCCTCCAGGCGAGCGGCAATCGATGCCCTCGCGTCTTGTGCGTTCGGCGTCAACACGAAGCCTCGCCGTGCTACCTCCGCTCGCAATCCGAGGATGCGCGCTTGGGCCAGCCGCGCCTGCACGTCGACTGTGTGATTCACCCACCAGTCGGACCGACCCTGCTGCCATCGCAAACCTGCCCCCGCGAGGCCGCAGCACAGCAGCAGCGCGAAGCTCAGCATGACGAGATAGGACGAACGGGTGCGTTTCAGGACAGTCAAGGCAGCTTCCTTCTGCCTCAGCCTACCCTGCCGATAGTTACCGGAGCGCTAACCTTCGCGGCGGCGATAGCGCACTTCATGCCGGCGTCATGCGACCGAACCGCTACCTGCGCGTTACCCCATCAAACCATTGGAAAAACCGTTCATGACTCTTCCCGCATCGCCCGTCTGGTTCATCACAGGCTGTTCCACCGGTTTCGGCCGCGATCTCGCCCGGCTGGTGCTCGAGCGCGGCTGGAACTGCGTGGTGACCGCGCGCGGCGCCGACCGCGTCGCGGACTTGGTTGACGCAGCGCCGGACCGGGCATTGGCGCTCGACCTCGACGTCACCGTGCAGGCGCCGATCGACGCCGCGGTGGCGGCCGCGATCGAGCGGTTCGGGCGCATTGACGTGCTGGTCAACAATGCCGGCTATGGCTATCAGGCCACGGCCGAGGAGGGCGAAGAAGAGGCGATCCGCGCCCAGTTCGACGCCAACGTCTTTGGCCTGTTCGCCATGACCCGCGCGGTATTGCCGGGGATGCGCGAACGGGGGAGCGGCCACGTCATCAACTTCACCTCGGTGGCGGGGCTGATCGGCTTTCCCGGGTCGGGCTATTACGCCGCCTCCAAACATGCGGTGGAGGGCTGGTCGGACGCGTTGCAGGCAGAGGTGGAGCCGCTCGGCATTCACGTCACCTGCGTCGAGCCGGGGCCGTTCCGCACCGACTGGGCCGGCCGCTCGCTGCACCAGACACCCAGCCGCATCGCCGCCTATGCCGATTCCGCGGCCAAGCGGATGGAGACCACCAAGGGCTATAGCGGCCAGCAGCCCGGCGACCCGGCGAGGGCCGGCGAAGCGATCATCGCCGCCGCGGAGGAACCTCAGCCGCCGCGTCACCTGGTGCTCGGCCGGTTCGGCTACGATGCGGTCACCGCCAAGCTGCGGGAGCGGCTCGACCAGATCACGGCGTACCGCGATCAGGCACTCGGCGCCGATTTCCCGGACGCCTGACGCCTGGGCGTTTACCCTCTGGCAAGTGGCACGGGCCTATCGTGCATGGTGAGGGGAACGCCATGCACGCCGCCACACACGCCCAGCCCGCCGTCAGCCAGGCCAATTTCACCAACCGGCCGCCACGCTGGGACGTGCAGGCCGACGTGCTCATCACCGATGACGTTGGCCGCGAGTTGCAGGCGCAGCTGTGGAACATCTCGGAAGGCGGGTTCGCCGCCGAGTGCGAGGAGCGCTTCCCCAAGGGCGCGATCGTCGAGGTCGAACTGCCCGTTCACGGCCGCGTCCGTGCCGAGGTCCGTTGGGTCCTCGGCTGGCGTTTCGGCGCGATGATCCTGCGCGAGGGCTGAACGTCGGCGGCGTCAGGCGCCGCGCACGTTCATCTCGATCCGCGTCTGCGGCGTCCCCATGTCAGCGGGGAGGGCGAGCGTCGCCGTCTTGCCTTCGTCCAGCACCAGCTCCGTGGTCGCCGACTGGCGCACCGCGTCGCGCCAGCGCCGCGCGTTCACCTTCACCGTCACGCGCCCCGGCGCTGCGGTGGGTGTCGCGGTCATGATCACATTCCAGCCATGGCCATGCCCGTCGTCCGACAGCATGGTCGCGGCCTCACCCGCGGCGGCAACCAGATGCGGCGCGCCCAGCACCGTGTCGCCCTCCAGCACCCGCACTTGCAGGTCATAGCGCGGGGCAGCAGTCTGCGCGCCGAGCGGCGCCGTCGCCGACAGTAGTGCCAGTACGGCCAGGCTCATCTTCAGCATCGTCGTCCCTCCCCCGGAATAATTCACCAGTCGGAGGGTCCCACAAACGACAATGGGCCGCAAGCTCTCGCCTGCGGCCCATCACCGGTTCAGCCAGGAAGGACGCGTTACGCGCCCGCGACCTCGGCCGTGTCGACCTTGATGCCCTGACCCATGGTCGAGGACACCGCGATCTTCTTGACGTACTTGCCCTTGGCGCCCGACGGCTTGGCGCGCACCACTGCATCGACCAGCGCGTCGAAGTTGCGGCGCAGGTCCTCGGCCGGGAACGACGCCTTGCCGATGCCCGAGTGGATGATGCCCGCCTTTTCGACGCGATATTCCACCTGGCCGCCCTTGGCGTCCTTGACGGCCTGCGCGACGTTCATGGTCACGGTGCCGAGCTTCGGGTTCGGCATCAGGCCCTTGGGGCCGAGCACCTTGCCGAGCCGGCCGACCACGCCCATCAAATCGGGCGTCGCGATGCAGCGGTCGAAGTCGATGGTGCCGCCCTGGATGATCTCCATCAGGTCCTCGGCGCCGACCACGTCCGCACCCGCCTCACGAGCCTCGTCGGCCTTGGCACCGCGCGCGAACACGCCGACGCGCACGGTCTTGCCGGTACCGGCGGGCAGGTTGACGACGCCGCGGACCATCTGGTCGGCGTGACGCGGATCGACGCCCAGGTTGAGCGCCACCTCGATGGTCTCGTCGAACTTGCTGGTCGCGCCAGTCTTGGCCAGGCCGATCGCCTCGTCGATCCCGTGGAGCTTCTCCGGCGAGATCGTCCAGTTCTTCTGCTTCTTGGTCAGCTTGGCCATGTTCAGCCCTCCACCACTTGCAGGCCCATGGCCCGTGCGCTGCCTTCGATGATCTTGGTCGCCGCCTCGATGTCGTTGGCGTTGAGGTCCTTCATCTTGGTCTGCGCGATCTCGGACAGCTTGGAGCGCGCGATCGTGCCCGCAGACACCTTGCCCGGCTCCTTGGAGCCCGACTTCAGGCCCGCCGCCTTCTTGATCAGGAAGCTCGCCGGCGGCGTCTTCACCTCGAACGAGAACGACCGGTCGGCATAGACGGTGATCTTGGTCGGCAGCGGCGTGCCCTTGTCCATGTCGGTGGTCTGCGCGTTGAACGCCTTGCAGAACTCCATGATGTTGACGCCGCGCTGACCCAGCGCAGGGCCGATCGGCGGCGCGGGCTTGGCGTCGCCTGCAGGCACCTGCAGGTTGATATAGCCGGTGATCTTTTTTGCCATGTCACTTTCTTTCAAGTCGAGCGGTGGTGACGGCCGCCCTGAAGGGCAGCCTCCCGCATGCTTCCATCGCTGTGTCGGTGGAAGCGCGGGCGCATAGCGCAAATCCCGCGCGCTTGCAATGTTGGAGAAGGGCGCAGAACCGACCCCGCCTCGTCCCAGCGCCCCCACGAGGTCCCGATGCCCACCGCCCGGCCGCGTCCCTTTTCCCGCGCGCAGGCGCTTCAGAACGCCGCCTTCCTGCGCGCGCTCGCCCGCACCGGCAACGTGCGAGAGGCCGCGCGCGAGCTCGGCATCCACCGCGCCACCATGACCAAGCGCCGCGCGAGCCACCCTGCCTTTGCCGCCGAATGGGACGCGATGCTCGCCATCGCGCGAGCGACTCTCAACATTCCTCCCCGGCACGGGGAGGGGGACCGCCGGGCCGAGCCCGGTGGTGGAGGGGCATTCCCGACCGCTGCCGCCGCAAAGCGCGCTCCCAAGCGCCTCACCACCAGCCTCCCCGGTGCCGTCGTCCGCACCGCCAACGGCCGCCTCCAGCTGCGCCGCCCGACGCAGCGCCGCCTGACGCGCGAGGTCGAGCAGGCGTTCCTCGCCGCCCTTTCCGCCAGCGCCAACGTCCGCCTCTCCGCCGCCGCCGCCGGCTTCAGCCACTCCGCCTTCTACCAGCGCCGCCGCGAAAGCCCCGCCTTCGCCCGCGAGATGCGCCTCGCTCTTCAGAAGGGATATGAGCAGCTGGAGATGGCGCTTCTCGCCAGCTTTGATCCCGCGTCCCACGCCGACGACGCGTGGCGCCACAACGATGCCCCGCCGATCCCGTCGATGACGCCGGCGCAGGCGTTGCAGCTCCTCCACCTCCACCAGAAGGAGGCGCGGCTATGGGCGGAGCGCCCGGACATGAAACGTCGCCGCGGCGAGACCAGTGAGATGCACAGCGCCCGCCTCGCGCTCCTGTGGACCGCGCAGCAGATGCGCGACGCCGAAGACCGCGCGATCGCCGAGGCGTCGCAAGGCGAGGGGAAACGCTCCCCCCATGAGCCGCCCCCGCCGCTGCTCCCCTCGCTCGATCAGGTGACGGGCTGGTCGAAGGCGGGGGAGGGGGAGGTGTATGACCCGGACGTGGCGCTGTTTGGCGGGTGGCGGTTGCGGGACTGGGTGGAGGAGTGGGGTGGGGAGTAGGCTGCGGCCACGGCGCTGACGACGAATGCGATTGCTGGCGGTCATGATATAGCGGCCGCCGCCCAGTGCCCGTGCGCCCAGTGCCGTGCGCTTACTGCCATCCGCTCATTGCCATCCGCCAGCGCCGGCGCCCAGTCGCGGTT
>Ga0210040_10008249_pt1 | contig 12409 bp, 6 predicted proteins | sample CryGeyCG12114_NA_FD_185462 | JGI IMG/M metagenome (GOLD analysis project Ga0210040, IMG submission 185462) | Groundwater microbial communities from aquifer - Crystal Geyser CG19_WC_8/21/14_NA (SPAdes) (version 2) | ecosystem: Environmental > Aquatic > Deep subsurface > Groundwater | place: USA... | reverse complement strand
GTGCGGATCGTTGGACTGCGTACCGGCGGGCAATCCAGCGTGCCCGCAGGGTGGTTCGTGCAACACCGTCGCGTCGCGTGACACCAGGGATCGTCGCATCCACTTCCGGACCATCGGCCGGTAGCTGCCTGCGGCTCACCGGGACGGTTCCGCGCCGCGCGGGCCCTGCCATGCCGGCCGGGAGGTGCCCGCGATCCACTCCGCCGTACTGCGCAGGCCCTGCGTCCAGTCCGTTCGCGCGATCCAACCGAGTTCACGCTGGATCAACGACACGTCGAGAACATTGACGGGCACGTCCACCGCGCGACCCGGACGGAACAGGATCCCGGCATTTCCGGTGCCGAGCACAGCATCAACGGCAGCGATCACCTCCAGCACGGACCGGCCTATGCCGGAGCCGACGTTCAGCACCGAGTGCGCGCCCTCATAGGCTGCCGCGTGCAGCATGGCGTCAACGAGGTCATCGACATGGAGGAAGTCCCGCACCACGCCGCCGTCACCCCAGACCTCCACGGGCTGGCCGGACAGGCGCCGCTGGATCAGCGCCGCGATCAGGCCCTGGCCCCGGTCGGGTATCTGAAACGGTCCGTAGGGGTTCGCCACGCGCAGCACCATGACCTGCAGGCCGTGCCGGTAGGCCTGAAGGCCCAGGTGCTTCTCCACCATGAGCTTGTGGATGCCATAGGCCGAGATCGGGTCCGTCGGATGGGTCTCGCTGATCGGAAGGCTTCGCGGCACGCCATAGACCGTGCCGCCGGAGGAGATGAAGACGATCCGCCGCACGCCTGACGCCCGGCACAGGGCGATGAGGTCGAGCGAAGCGGCCACGTTCGTGCGCAGGTCCTCGGCAGGGTCGCGCTCCGCATGTGCGGGGATGCTGGCGCCGAGAAGATGGAACACCGTGCCGACCCCATCGAGCGCCGCGGCCAGCCGGGCGCGGTCGGAGAACTCGGCGACGGTCCAGCGCATCGGCGGCAAGGCGGCTGAGAAGGCGGGCGCGCGACCGTAGCCACGCACCGGCACGCCGGCGGCGCTCAGGGCACGGCAGAGATTCGTTCCGATGAAGCCGCCCGCCCCCAGCACGAGGCATTCCATGCCGCCCAGGGCTGGTCCCGGGCGGACGGCGCCTGCCGGAGCCTGGCCTGTCAGGATGGGGGCGCCAGGATCCGGATGCTCGCTCAAGACGGTCCTCTGAGAAACCTTTCCATCTCACCCGCCATGCGATCGAAGGTGAACCGCCGTCCCGTCGCCTGGCCCCCGGCGGCCACCCGCGCGCGAAGGCTCCCATCCACCGCAAGGCGGGTGATGGCACGGGCAAGGTCGGCCGCGCTGCCTTTGTCGAACAGCAGGCCGGATTCGCCGTCCCGCACGATCTCCGGATTCCCGCCCACTCGCGATGCGATGGTCGGGATGCCGCAGCCAAGGGCGTGGATGAGGGTGAGGGAGAAAGGTTCGTAAAGGGAGGGAAACAGGTAGATGTCGTGCGCGTCGAACAGCGCGGGCAATGCATCCTCCGGCACCGTCGGGCGCATCTCGATCTGCGCGGCCCGGCCGCTTTGCTCCACCGCGCTCGTGAAGCGGGCCATGTAGGCCTCGTCCTGGCTGTCGCCGACGATGGTCAGCATGATCCGGCCGACACCCAGCACGGAGGGATCGAGCAGGGTCAGTGCCTCCACCGCCGTGTCCGCCCCCTTCAGGTCCACCAACCGCCCGGCGAAGAGAAGGCGCAGCGTGCCAGGCTCCGCGAGGTGCGTCCGGTCCGGCACCGTGCTCGGCGCACGCGCGGCTTGGCGGACACCGTTGTGGATGACGCGATGGGTGCGGAACGAGGAGCCGCCGGCGGCGTAAAGGTCACGCATGAAGACGGAGCCGAAGATGGCCTGGAGCTGCCGGGGCGGCTCCGATCCGGCCAGGCGCTGCAAGGCCCGCTTCGCCCGGCCGGCCATGGCGCGCCAGGCGGGAGGCGCAGGGGGCGGCACGAAGGTCGTACCGCCATGAACAACGTCGCGGAAGAAGTTGCTGACGAAGGCCGGGTTGCGCATCACCAGCAACCAGTTGTCCGTGAGCATCACGACGGTGCGGTAGGGACTGGCCTCGAGTGCCGCCAGGATCGATGCGTCGAGGAAGAAGAGGTTCCAGGCGAAGACCACGTCCGGTCTCACCTCGTCCAGCACGCGCGCCAGCGTCGCGAGGTTGCGGGCGGCGACCAGGGCGCGATCCTCGGCGGTGCCGGGAAAGGGCGTGTAGACATTGGCGCCGACCAGCAGCTCCAGCTCCCGCAGGATGCGCTGGTTGGGATAATCCGCAACCGCGTCCCCGAAGGTGCTGGTGAGCACGGTCACCGCGTGCCCGCGCGCGGCCAGTTCGGTCGAAACCTCATGGCACAGCCTCTCGTAGCCGCCGACGACATTGGGCGGGTAGAGGTTGCTGAGGACCAGGATCCGCATCAGGCCCAGCCCACCAGCCGTGCCCGGAACGCCTCGTCCGCCAGCAGCGGCCCGCTGTCCAGCCGGCCGCCGCCGTTGCGGCGCAGATAGGCCATGCAGGGGTGCACCGCACGGGCCAGCTCGTGGCGTCTCAGCACCTCCTCCATTTCTCCGGCAGCGTTCCAGTCAGGCTCCGGCGCGTCCGGGCGGTCCCAGAGGAGGGTGAGGTAGGCGGCGGTGGAAGCCGCCCATTCCGATCGCACCCGGCGATGATCCTCGGAGATCGTGTTGCTGCCATGAAGGCGGTAACGCAGCAGCGTCTCCCCCAGCAGCGCGATGCGGTGCCCGAGCGCGAGGGCGCGCAGCGCGAAGTCCAGGTCATGCGTGTAGCGCAGCGCCGCGAAGTCCCCGATCGCTGCGGTGAGGCCGCGGCGGAAGAGGAAGTTGGAGGTGGTCATCAGGAAGTTCGCGTTGACCAGCGCGGTGCCCATGTCGCGGCCCGCGCGGAAGGCCATGGCCTCGGCGTACCAGTCGTTGGCTACGGCCGCCCCCTCCCCGTCCATGAAGGCGATGCCCGAGGCCGCGATGTCCGCGCCGGGATCGGCATCCAGCGCGAGCGCGAGCGTGTCGAGCCGCCCGGGCTCATACAGGTCGTCCGAGTTCAGGATCGCGACGAACTCGCCGGTGCAGTCCCGCATCCCCGCGTTGATGGTGGCATGGGCCCCCTGGTTCGCCTGGGTGCGGAAGCGAATGCGCGGGTCGCGCGCGGCCAGCCCCGCCATGACCCGGGCGGATTCGTCCGTCGATCCGTCGTCGATCACCACCAGCTCGCGCAGCACCGCGCCCTGGCCCAGCACGCTCTTGATCGCCGGCCCGATATAGGAGGCGTGGTTGTACAGCGGCACGACGACGGAGACGCGCGCGACGCCCGCCGCCCCGCCGACCGTTGCGGCTGCGCCCGGAACCTGGTTCGGGGCGGAGGCAGCGGCCGGGACGGGCGTGCGCCGCCGGAAAGGGCCGAACACGCTCAGAACCCCCGCTGGGCGAGCCGCTGGCTCAGGCCGGGGGGCACCCGCGTCACCATCGGCGCCGGCTCCGTTCGCACGGGCAGCAGCACGGGGCCGGTGAGAACCACCGCGTGCTCACCCAGGAAGCGGTCCAGCGCCGCGGGGCTGCCCACCGCGACCATCCTGTCCGTGTCGGCGTAAAGGGCGGGCTGGGCGACCTTGAGCCAGGCATGGCCGCTCCGCTCGCAGGCGAGGAAGTACAGCCGCTCGATCGCGTGGGCCGGGGTATGGTCCAGCTGCGCGCCCTCCTTGGGGAAGTCGTCGAAGGTCAGGCCAAGGTCGAGCAGCGGCTTGAGTGCGGCCGGGCGCGCCCAGAACATGGAGCCCGACGGGAAATCGAGCGCGCGCACCGGCGACAGCGCGATCCCCATCCGCCGGGCCAGGCCCTGCGCCACCTCGTAGTTGCCGTTCCAGCCCAGCCAGCGCCGGATGCCTTCGTAGTGCTGCGGCGCGACCATGCCGAGCTGCGGCAGCCGCGCGAAGGCGTCGAGGATGCTGGACACGGCGGCTTCGGAGCCGAGCAGGTTCTCGAACAGGAAGCCGCGCCAGGGCGCCAGGAACGCCGCGTGGTCCGATTTCTTGGAATGCAGGTGGAGCACCAGGTCGTGGTCCGCATGGGCGTCCGCGAAGCCCACCAGCTTCGGCGCGATGTCGCGCCCGCGGTTGGGCACCACCCGCAGCTCCACGCGCCCGCCCTCCCAATCCGCGAAGGCTGCGCGGATCGCCTCCGCCTTGCCCTCCGTGTCGGTCGAGAGGAAGACATTGGCGGGTAACGGCAGGTTGCGGAGGTAGGAGCGCACCTCCCGCCCGATCTCGGGATGGTACAGGTGGCAGATCACGGCGATCCGCGGTGCGGGTGCCTCCAGCGGCGGGAAGCCGAAGGGGATGGCCAGGCTGTAATCGGCCGTGGCGGGCCGGCTGGTGTTCGGCTCCGGCGCGGCCGCGGGTGGCGGCGCCAGGCGGCGCTCCGCCTCCACCACCGCTTCGGGCCGGCGTCGCGTGACCGGGATCCCCTTCACCAGGTCGCGCACGGTGCGCGCGAAGACCTCGGGGGCCGCATCCCGCCGCACCCGTTCCAGGGCGTTGCGGCGCACCTCCTCCCACAGGCCGGGATCGCCGTAGAGGCGCGCGCAGGCTTCGGCGAAGCCGGTGGCGTCCTCGGCCACCAGCACCTCCCTCCCATCCTTCCAGCCGAGCTGCTCCGCGATCAGCGGCGTGACAACCATGGGAATGCCCAGCGCCGCGGCCTGCAATGCCTTGAGAGGGATCCCGGCGCCGATCCGGCTGGGCACGACCATGATCCGCGCATCGGCCAGCCCGGCCCGCAGGTCGTCCACCATGCCCTTCAGTTCGAGCGACGCGCCCTCCAGCGCCAGCACGCTCGGCGCCTTCACCATGCCGATGACGGTCAGCCGCGTCGCCTCGCCCAGGCTGCGCCGCAGCACGGGCAGGACATCCGCCGCGAACCAGCGCACCGCGTCGGCATTGGGCGCTTCCTCAAAGCCGATGGCGCCGAGGAAGACGATCCGGTCGCGCTCCGCATAACCAGCCGGCAGCGGCTCGTCCGCCAGGGCATGGCTGAGGACGCGCACGTCCTTCGCGCCATAGGTCTCCAGCGTCTCCGCGTCGCCCGGGGAGACGGAGATCACCGATTGCGCCAGCCGCGTCAGCGCGACCTCCTCGGCCACCATCGCGTGGCGCTCCTCGTCCGGCACCGGATCGCCGTTGGCGCTGCGGCGCTGCAGCGCGCGGGTCACGAAGAGCGCCTCCGCGTCGTAGATCACGCGGGCGGAACCGATCAGGTCCAGGTCCGTCCCGACCGCCTCCTCGAAGGACAGCATGTTGGGCGGGCGGCAGACGATGATCGCATCGAAATGCCCGCGCCGCGCCTCCAGGTAGGGGCGGATCTGCGAGGCCTCGGCCGCGATCAGCACCTCGATCCGCTTGTCCAGCGCGCGGCGCACCCCCGGCCAGGTCTCGGGATGGCGCCAGGCCGGGAACAGCGTGACATCGGCCCCGGCCCGCAGCAGCTCGTGCAGCAGGAGGTTGGAGCGCGGGTAGCCGCTGCCCAGCTCGACCTTGGGTACGCGGTCCTCGATCACCAGCACGCGCGGGCGGGCGGACCGCGCGGTGCGGGCGGCGATGACGTTCACGGGGTCGAGGGGGAACTGCCCCTCGAGCCATTCCTGGTGCTGCTGCGCGAAGATGCGGTGGTTCCCCGCTTGCAGCGCCAGGGCCTCGGCCGAGGAGGCCGAGCTGCCGAACTCGTAGTGGATGATCGCGACATCCGGGTCGAAGACCACCCGCAGCCCGCTTTCCCACAGGCGCAGGCAGTAGTCGGTTTCCTCGTAATAGGCCGGGGCGTAGCGCTCGTCGAAGCCCCCCATCCCTCGCCACGTCTCCGCCGGCGTCAGCAGGAAGGCGCCCGAGCAGAAGTCCACGTCGCGCTGGAACATGAAGTCCGGCGCGTTCGGATCCGCCCCCCGGCCATAGCCGGCGGCGGCGCCGTTCCGCCAGATGATGGACCCGGCCTCCTGCAGGGTGCCGTCCGGCAGGATGATGCGCCCGCCGACCGCGCCGATGTCCGGCGCGGAATCGAGCGTGCGGAGGGCGGAGGCGACGGCGCCGGGGAGGAGCTGCGCGTCGTTGTTCAGGAGCAGCAGCGCGCGCCCGGTGGCCGAACGCGCCGCCTGGTTCACGCCCTTGAGGAAGTGCAGGTTCACCGGGCTGCGGATCACCGTCGCGCCCTCGATCCGGTCCAGCAGGGCCGCGGTCTGGTCGGTGGAGGCATTGTCGAGGATCACCACCTCCACCCCGACATCGCCGCCGGACAGAGTTTCGGCGATGGAGCCGAGGCAGCCGAAGGTCAGCTCCGCCTGGTTGAAGAGCACCAGCAGGATGGTGACGTCGGGCTCGGCCGCGCGCGGCAGGCGGAGCGTCGCGGAGCTGGCCAGGAAGGCATCGAGCCGGGCCGAGAGCGTGACGCGCATCGCCGCCTTCGCGCTCATCGACTCCCCTGTCATGGCCGCGGGCGCGGCCTCCGGCTCGGCGCTCGGTACCGGCTGGGCCGGCGGCGGCGGCGCGGGCAGGGCTGGCGCGGGGGCCGGGCGCAGGCGCCCTTCCCGCAACAGGCGGACGCCGACGCGCAGCGGCCGCGTCAGCCGCCAGGAGGTGGAGCCGACATACTGGCGGATGACGGCCTGAACGGCTTCCTCCGTCTCCGCCCGGGCGCGATCCAGCGCGAAGGCCAGCGCGTCCCGCTCCCGCTGGGCCTGGACGACCCGGCGCTCGGCGTCGCGCCGCTCCTCGCGCAGGCCGGCCAGGGCGCCTTCGCGCTCCTGCCGCTGCGCGGCGATGCTGGCCGAGAGCTGCATGGCGAGCGCGTCCCTCGCCGCGATGATCCGGTCCCGCGTGGCCAGGGCCGCGGCGCGCGCCGCGGCGGTGTTGCCCAGATGCGCGATCATGGCGTCCTTCGCCGCCACCTCCTCGCGCAGCGCGCCGACCAGGTTCGCCTGCCAACCGGCTTCCTGCGAAGCCCGTTCGGCCTGCTGCCGGGCCTCCAGGAAATCCTCCTCGGACAGACGCGCGACCTCCGCGCCGAGGCCCGTGACCCGTGCGGTGAGCTCGGCGATATGAGCGTCCTTGGCCGCCATCTCCGCCCGCAGATCCAGGATGTCGGCCTGGCGCTGGAAGGCCTCGCCCCGTGCGGCGATCCGGCGGCGGAAGGCCGCGGCCGCATCGGCCCCCAGCCCATAGAGGGACCGGAGCGCCGGCTCCTGTTCCGGGCCGACGCCGAGCACGCCAAGGCCATTGGAGTGATCGAAGGCGAAGCTGGGATATTGCGCGCGCAGCTCCTCCCACAGCCGCCAGACACCGAAGCCGCGCTCGCGCACGTTGATGTCGTGGAACAGGACGACGCCGCGCGCGGACAGGGCGGAGCGCCAGGTCTCGAAATCGTGCCGGACCGCATCGTGGCTGTGCAGGCCGTCGATATGGAGCAGGTCGATGCCGCCCCCGGGCGCGCCGTCCGGGAAGTAGGCCCGTGCGTCGTCGAATGTGGTGCGGATCAGGGTGGAGAACTGCGCGAAGTGGGCGGCGTTGAAGGCGGCGACGTCGGCATAGACCGCCTCCCCGTAGTGGCCCGCATGCTCGTCGCCCTGCCAGGTGTCGACGGCGAAGGCGCGCGCCCCGGGACAGAACATGTTGATGGCCTGGCAGAAGGCGAAGTACGAGTTCCCGGAATGGGTGCCGAGCTCGACCAGGCTGGTGGGGCGGAGCGTCTTGATGAGCCAGAAGGCAAAGGGAATGTGCCCCGCCCAGGGGCCGGGATGGGCGAGCCGGACAGGGTCCCAGGTCAGTTCATCGCCCGTTATGGGACCTTCGGTCTGATCCGGCATACCTTGAATCCGCCCTCCCCCGTCAGTCTTCCGGGACCCCCGAGATCGGGCCGGACGGCGGCGGGTTATAACGACTCCCGGTCCGCAGCACAAAGCGGCCACCTGCCGCGGGAAGCCGGGCGCGCACTGGTTCAGCGGCCATGCCGATGGCAACGGCGGCCATGAGCCGGCCTGTTGCTTGCCGCGCCGTTCACGCCGCCGGCGTTCACCTCCGTGATCGCGCTCTACAGCCCGATCTGCCGCAGCAATGCGTCCAGCCGGTCCCGCCACCGCGACGGCGACAGGGTATCCGCCGCATAGGCCAGGCCGCCGGCCGAGAGGCGGTTCCACAGCGCCTCATCGACATAGGCATCGCGCAGGCGCGCCGCGAATGCGGCCGGCTCGTTCTCCACCAGAACCCCCGCGTTCTCCGACAGCAGCATGCCTTCGGCGGCGATGGCGGTCGCGATGCAGGGGACACCCGCGGCCAGGCTGGAGGCCACCTTCCCCTTCGCTCCCGCGCCGAAACGCAGCGGCGCGACGGTCAGGCGCAGCCCCTCGAACCAGGGGGCCGTATCCGGGACATGTCCCAGGGCCCGCACCTGCCCCGGCACGCCATCCAGCAGATGGGCGGGAAAATCGGGACCGACGATGGTCATGCCGAGCTCCGGCATGTCCCGGACGACGAGGGGCCAGATCTCCTTCAGGAAATAGCGCATGGCATCCACGTTGGGCGCGTGGGCGAAGCCACCGATGAAGCCGATGCCGGACCGCCCCGCGAAGGATGTGACGGGTGGCGCAAGGGGCCGCGCAAGCGGCAGATCGACGACCAGCAACTCCGGCATCGTTTCGCGGAGAAGGCTGAGCTCGGCCCTGGACACGACAATGGTCGCGTCGCTGGCCCGCATGACCTCCTCCTCGCGCCTCTGCACCTCGCGCGCGATGCCGAGGGCCGCTTCCGTGCCCTCGAGTTGTGCCTGGCGCTGCACCCTCAGGAAGTTGAGATCGATGGTGTTGAAGACGATGCGCGCCTTCCGCGCGTGCTGGAGTGCGGGCTCCAGGAAACGGCCACCGGAATAGACGCGGCAGAGCACGCACAGGTCGAGCGTCGCCCCCTCCCTTGCGAGGAATTCCTCGACGGAAGCGGCATCGGAAGGAAGCAGGCACCGGATACCCGCGCGGATCAGCGCGTCCCGCGCCGGCCAGTCTCCGTCGTGCTCGAGTGCCGCGGCGAGAACGACATCGAAGCCCAGATGGCCAAGCGTCTCGACCAGATGGACGATGTCGACCGAGCCCGCATCGCGGTCGGGCTGGGGCCAATGGTCGTCGATCACGATCGCACGCCCGCGCGGGGCCGAGGAAAGCTCGGACGCTGTGGTTCCGGCGGAAGGCGTGCCGCTTCTCAGCCGCCAGATGACCTTCCGGACGGTGGGCGGAAGGGTGCGGTAGGTTTGCTGGAGCTTCCGGTAGGCGCGGTGCGCCGGCGCGCTCTCCAGGCGGTGGATCTCGGCGCGCAGCGAGGCGATTTCTTCCTGTGCGTGAGCCAGGCGTCTGCGATCCCGCCGCAGCTGGGCCGTGAAGATCGGCTGCCGGATCTCGTCCCCTGCCGCGGAGGCACCCTCCAGGCCCGCCTGGCAAAAGGCCGGCGGCTCAGACGCGGGCCGAGCGCCGGCTCCATCGTCGGCTTCGGCGAACCAGGCATCGGGAACACTCGCGGTGCGGTTGGGATAGCTGCGGGCCGGGTCGAACGGCAGCCTGCCCTCCTTCCACCCATCGGCCAGATAATGCGCGAGAAGGGACGGGCACGCCCCGGCTTTCACCGCAGCGACGACATCGGGATAGTTCCCGGCGTACCAGGCGGCGTCAAAGCCGAGCGATCCCGCCTCGTCCTGAGCCTCCTGCTCCGCGCCGGGAAGCGGCAGGGGAATGCCCGGTCGGTCGAGCGGCGCGGCGGCCCTGCCCCGAAGCTGGCTGGGGCTGGCCCGGCGGATCACCAGCACGTCCTGGTGCTGGTCCCATCCGCGCTCCTGGTAGGATTGCAGACGCAGGCAGCTCCCGGCGAGCTGGGTTTCGTACCACACCCGCGCTGCGAGCGAGATTCCGTAATCGGGGCTACCGTCATAACCGCGATAACCGTAGCCATGCGTCAGGTACTGGGTGATCAGGCCACGGGCGGCCTGTTCGCCAAGTCCATAGTTCCAGGAGCGCAGCCGATCCGCCACATACTCGCCGTGGCTGGTCACGACGAGGCGGGAATCCGGCCCCATGTGGCGCGCCGCGAAGTCGAGGAATTGCCGGGTCTGGTGCTCCGGCAGATGCGTCAACAGGGAGCCGACCCAGATCAGATCGAAGGGACCGTCGAGTTGCAGATCCCGAAAATTGGGCTTGGAGTAGACCCCCCGCGCACGGAAGGTCGCCGATGCGAAGTCTACTCCTGCCCGGTCGAGGTCGCAGACCGTAATCGCCGCAGCCGGATACTGGGCACGCAGGACGCGCGTAACGCGGCCGAAGCCGCAGGGCAGGTCGAGGATGGTGCGCGGCGTCGGCGCACCCTGCAACGCCGCCTTGATCACGTCGAGCGCTGAAAGGCCGACCTGGAGGTAGTGTTCTCCGCTGCCGTCAAACATGGTGTCCTGATGGGACAACTGCGTATTGAGATTCTGTAAAGGGAACCCGGAAGGTATATTTAGAGAGGACATTGTTCCGGCCAGCTTTTCACGCATGCTCCTAACACGCGTCCGATGATACTGCCAGAACGTACGCACTCTTGAACGCCTGACCTAAACTGTTCCACCTCCTTGGAGATCGGGTGTGTAAAAAGGTCGGGGCGCCGCGTGTGGCGGACGGCGGTTCAATGCGCTGGGTTGAACGCGCCGACGGCAGGCACCGTCGGCTTGGCCCGGCAGCACGGCAGCCGGCGTGAGCGGCCTTGCCACCTTCAACGACACCGCATCGGAGTTTCGTTGAACTTCACTGGCGCGAGGTTCACCGGCATGTTCGGTGCTGACGATGCTCAGGGCTGCAGACGGCCGCTCTGCGTCCGCTCTGGAAGCATCAACACCGCGGCTGCCCCCGTCTCCGAGCCCGCCTCGATGGCGCTGTCCGGCGTCGGCCCGGCTGGACCCGGCGCGAGCGAGCCGTCTGGAACGACGAACCCCCGCTCTGAGGGGGAGCGGGGGCCAGTCAGGACACGATCGGGAAATAGCGCCTACCCCGGCGCCAGCATTAACCTATGATCCGGTTGCGCGAGACACAACCGGCGCGTGCAATCGTTCCGCAAAGACATCGCGCCGGGCGAGGTATTGGGAGCGGCATTCCCTGTCGGGCCGCTTCGTGACACGGGTCCGGCCCTTGGCTGTCCCTTCAACGTCACATGGGGCGGCGGCAATCTGCCTTGTAGCGATTGAAGTGGGCGAACTCGTCAGCCCACTTCAACAGAACGGTCGCTCGGTCGCTGACACAACGTATCGCAGCGCTCCCGCTCCATGACCCTGGAGACCGTCGCCTCCGTGAGCAGCGATGCTGCCCCCGTCAGGCTCTCCGCCGTGCCCGCCTGACCCGCGGCTGAGCCCGCCACGATACCACCGCCCCTACACCAGGGGTTGGGACACGACCCTCCAGCGCCCTATCACCAGCCGGACGGAAGTGCGGGCTGGCGGCGGCCGCGTGGTCTCCGCATGGCCGGCAGCACCTTTCTCTTCATGCTCTCGCTCATCAGGCTTCCCACCGACGAAAGCCGGGGCGGCGTGCCGGCCCGCACTTCCAGAAGATGCACCCTCCCCGCGGTGTACGCATCCTCTGCACACACGAACCCTTCGAGAGAGGTCGCCAAATTCTGAACCCCCGTGGAAAGCCGCCATGCCCAGGCTCGGGCGCCGTACCCTCGGCGCTCCACGATGACCTGAAGCTCGTTCAATCCTTGATCGCCTTGCATGCCAACCCCCAATTGTCGGCTCCCCAGCCGACATCTCACTGAACAGTGAGCGGGGGCTGGTCTCAAGAATCGTTTGGTCAGGAAGTGTCTATTCGGTGGCAAGGCGGAACAAGGAGACCTGCGCAGGGGTCTGTGCCCGGCATTCGCAGGGGAAGATCACCCGGGCACCGAGGCGTGGATGCAAGCCTCCATCAGGTCTGCGCGAGTTGCCGAAAGCCAGTCGCTGCCTGGGCCGGAATGCCGGAGACTGGTGAATGCTGCCGGCTCATTGCTGGGCCGAGCAAACCGTGTCTTGGCGGCTCGGCCGCTTCGCCCGGCGGCCGCTGTTCCGCGGGGCCAACGGCGTGGCCCAGATGATGTACCGCGAGGCGACGCGGGTTTCCTGATCCGGGCATTCGGCCATGCCCGACACACTCAACTGAACCCGGCACCTCACCCACGGAAAAGGGCTGGCTCGCCAGTATTTCAGGAGCTTGGCGTGGTGCCGGGTGAGGGGATCGAACCCCCGACCTTCGGTTTACAAAACCGCTGCACTACCGCTGTGCTAACCCGGCCCGAGGCGCCCTATAGCAAGCGGCCGGGGCGGTGTCTCCCAGTGGCTTGCTT
>Ga0210040_10008248_pt1 | contig 12409 bp, 6 predicted proteins | sample CryGeyCG12114_NA_FD_185462 | JGI IMG/M metagenome (GOLD analysis project Ga0210040, IMG submission 185462) | Groundwater microbial communities from aquifer - Crystal Geyser CG19_WC_8/21/14_NA (SPAdes) (version 2) | ecosystem: Environmental > Aquatic > Deep subsurface > Groundwater | place: USA... | reverse complement strand
TGTGCACTTCACCAATGGAGAGAAAAATGAATGATTTATGATTTCAGTATTTGTTTGTGAACCTAAAACTTGTGGTCATAACTTTTATATCACTTTGTATTCATGCTCCAAAATAAATCCAATGAATGTAACTCCGATAATGGCAAAAAAAACTATTTATTCATTTACCTAGTTTATTACGCATCTGTGCAAGACTTTTTGCAACATCTAACTTTCCATGCAAAAGCATGATAATATGCAATTTTCCAAAAATGTGCATATTACAATCGAATCGTGTTTGCTAACCAAATGCAGTGCAATTTCGTGCACGCAATCGTCTGCCTTTTCGGTATTTGCATGATGCACATGTCTGGTAGACAAAACTTGTTGTGGGCTTGAATGGGACAAAAACCAGCCAGCTAACAATATTTATTTACTTGTTTGTAAATGACACAAAATGTGCATATCTCCTGCTGGCGGTCCCCGTGTTTTACCACAATATACAGATGGAATTCAATTGTGACGTTATATAGACAGCCAAGTGAGTGATTTTATTAGTTTTTGCAAAAAAAGTGTGAATTTCTTCCATGAAAATGAAAAGCGCGACTCAGATTTTATAATTTTCTTCCATTTTGGGCGTCCAACCGAATCAATCTTTAGCTTTGCTGACTGACTAACTAAAATGTATTGCATAAATGAAACCAACTATAGTATGTACATATAACCAATTTTGTAGCGTTTGATTTGGATGAGCTCGACCGAACAATGTAGACGGCGTGAACTCACAGGAACACATCTTGTTTCACATTCTATACTGTGGATGCATAGTATTCATTTCAACAATGGACGGAAAACCCTACAATATATAAAGGACTACACCTCCTCTTCAATTGTTCAACACATTGTACTTACTTACTTGCTATAGATTATTATTTGCTTCAGTTAGTTAGTTAGTTAGTTTGTATTCCATAATGGCGTGCGTAGGCAAAATTCTTTGGTACACATTTTTTGTAAATGGCCAAAACCCGTTTGTCTGCTCACTTGACGAAATGGTAAAAAAAATTGATTTTTGCCGATCCTGTGGCGTCCACAAAGTAAAACTGGGCTATACAATGTAAAATACTTGACGCCTTGTGGACACATTTTATAGCTAATATGCAGTATAGATTTTTACAGATTATCAAAATGTGTGCTAGTTTTTTTCAATCTAAGGGCTCCTATCATCATGATAGTTAGTTGGCAAGAGCCATGCATGACTGGCATGAAATGATTTATCACGGAATTTTTGCATTGATTTATGAAAGCATTGGCACAGTAATAAAGAATTTGAACTGACGGAAATGTTAGAATTTTAAAAATTGACACAGCCATCGGAATTTCATAGCATGTTGTGAACTTATTGTTGTACGGAACACACTGTACAGTAGGATTTAGCAGCTAACTGACTGTTTATAGGAATTAGATGGTTGCGGACTGCAAGGCACTGATTATTGTGGCTCCGTTGCGTATCGCGACGTCGTTCTCTTTAGGTCGTCTTACTCTACGTCGCCGTTTTTAGGTCGCCGACTCGCTAGGTCGCCGACTCTTTAGGTCGCGGTTCTTTACGTCGCCCAGAAGAAAATGAGCATGCTAGAGTAAAGTAAACAAACAGATTAAAAATAATTATAAATAAATGTTTATGCTTTAATTACAATTAAGAATTTTTAAAAAATCATAAAAATTATTATGCACAAAAATTACCTAATCAATTATAAATATTTTATATTAGCTCTTTATAGTTCCATTACAAATGGCCCTTTTAAGGGCTACTAAAATTTCCAAAGAGCAAAGTCATTTAATTTTTGTGCATAATAATTTTTATGATTTTTTAAAAATTCTTAATTGTAATTAAAGCATAAACATTTATTTATAATTATTTTTAATCTGTTTGTTTACTTTACTCTAGCATGCTCATTTTCTTCTGGGCGACGTAAAGAACCGCGACCTTAAGAGTCAGCGACCTAACGAGTCGGCGACCTAAAAACGGCGACGTAGAGTAAGACGACCTAAAGAGAACGACGTCGCGATAGGCTCTACTCTGAAGCCAAGTGGGATGAGAAAAAGTTTTTCATGGTCCACTGATGTTTTATGCCAATGGCTCATTTGCTCATACACCGTGGACCATGTACCGTGGACCATGTCCATTTACAAAGCATGGTAGGCAAAGCCCAAAGACTCTCACCCACCAGTCAGTCAGTCATAGTGAGCCCGTCACATCTTTTACCCGCACAATGCAATGTCCGCATCCAAATATACTCATATCCAAATGTATGGAGAGAGTGACCAAAAAATAATTTACATTTCATTAAATCTTGCGAATAGTTTCCGTAAATCCCTAAAACTTATAATCATTCCCAAAATTTAACTTGTATTCCTGCTTGCTCATATATATAGCCAGTCCAATGTTTTTTTTTTTGCTTGTGCCAATTGTGAGTAATGAAACTTTTGATCTGTAATGCAAAAGGAGCATAAAAAGAGGTTCTCGCTTCCATATATATATTACATTAAATGGACTTTTTGATGCAAATTGTTCCCAACTGGGTACAAATAAAGGTAGGCATATTAAAATGGCAGCAATCCTATGTTCCTGCATGTCATGCATGTTGGATGTAATGAAGCCTTTGGGTGCAATATATGGTGTAATATTTTCTGTGCTTTTTTAGAGATGAGTGAGGAAAACTTGCTACCTTGCTACATATCGGTAGATGGCATATTCAATCAGTTGGTTCCCATTATCCGCACAATTTAGTAAAAAACCATTCCCATAATGTATTGAACATTACCTTATGGACGTGATGTGAAAACCTTTAAACTCTCTTCCCTATATAATGTGTGTATTTGTGTGTTTGTGTGTGTGTTTATTGTAGACACGTGAGATCTCATGCGCAAATTGTACGCTTTTTTGCGTGCAAAATTATCTCCGTGTCTAGTTAGTTGCCACCCCTTTGGACCCCCACATACTTTGTGTGCATGTTCCCCTCCCATTCAAACAAAAGTATATATCATTTGTGTACAGTCGGTGCAATCTACATGGGCGGTTCGAATCGCACCAAAGTCGAGGGCAGGAAATATTTTAGTTTTTTGTCTCAACACAATTGCCCACCATGTAGACTGGTTTTTTTGAGTTTTCCATCCAAATTTTCCATGCTTGGAAATGACAAATATTGTTTTCCCTTGCTGCTTATTTATTTAGAATGCAAATAACATGCCATGATTTTTTCATTAGTTTTGGACTCTAATCTATGTTGATTTAGACAAGAATATGGGACTATAGATAGTCAGCCCATATGAAATATTTGGGGCTGACTTGTGACCCATACCGACCAGGGAGCCCTATGACATTCATAGGTAGGTGGTAGAGAGCATTGATATGAGAGCTGTAGAAGTCTATGAGTGAGTGAATAAGTTGGCCCAGAGAACTGTGCTCAGCATATAGCAGGAGTCAGTGAGTGTTGGTGCACACATCTATAGTGTACGTCCATGTAGGATGGTGTAGAGTGTACATTTCTCCATGCTTGGGCTGTGTGCACTGACTGGAAAAGCGTATAGGAGCCCCCGTCCAGGGGTAGACTATATAGGAGGAGCTGCTCCCAGCCAGACATGGACACGAGAAGCTCCCATATCCTGTGTTTCCAGTGCTCATTGTGCCCAAAGCTGGAGACATAGTCAGTTGTTGTAGTAGACAGCAGGAGCTACCTGGACAAAAAGGAACGACGCATTTATCCCATATAGTCTACTGGTACACATGGGAACTCGACCTTGGCTATTTACCCGGTATGTGAAGATGATGGAGTCTCCAGGATTTACTCGCAGAGGGCCGCTGGCAAGGCACGGTGAATGAATTAACTTGTGTCTGTGTAGTTTGTATAGCTGGACTCAGTGGAACATTATTTTTTAAACGAGAATTATGAGTGTGGTCACTAGTAGCAACGGTGGCAATGGCACGAATGACATGGGCTCCCAGGAGAGTCGCTGGCGAAATTATCAGCATTTGTTGTGGACTCAACAACAGATCCATATGCAGATCCAGCAGCAAAATCATTTGCAAAGTAAGAACCACTCTTTTCATATTTACCATCTATATATAGTACATACATAGGGTCCCAAATGGAGGCCTTTTTTAGATTTTCAAGGCATTGATTTAGTTGTTTACATTTGTATGATGACAGTCAGTGTCAGCGGTAGTTAGTCAAATTAAAATTGAGGCCCTATTCCTTACCAATGGGAAATGGGTGAGCCATAGATTTCGTGATTAGGGAAATATATGGGTGCCTTATGAGCCATAGAAAAAATAAAGTGTAGTTATAGCCTTTGGTTCTATAAGTAAGAAGTTTTATTTACGAAACATTAGCTTTTTAACCTGTATGAATATTTGAAACTCATTGCCCCTCTCGAACATTATAATGTTTGATGATAATTGCCATCAAAGCATTGATAGCCGCTCACAGTTATGTCAATAAAATCTATATGGCATGATATGATGGATAGATAGTGAAAGATTGAAAAAAACAGAGTCCACTGGGCTGGGCTATTGTTTACATCCACTGAATTTACATCCCGTCTCAGTCAGTGGTGTCGAGTGTTTTTAGAAATCATCGGCGATACAAAAGGACATGTGCATTTTGAAGCTCACTTTCCATACCTAGTGTATAGCAATGCATGTGTCTTCAATTTAAACTCGATTGGCCAATTATATGAATGAAGGTATAAGGAAGTTAGTTGGCTATGTGACTGACTGAGCCAAGTTGAAAAGAGAGATGCTGTCTGAAAAGAAAAAGTTGCACCAAACTCGAATAAAAGTTGTTATGGTCCACCAATAAATGTATTGGGCGCATCTCTTCTCACGTATCTATGTATTCTATATGGAATGAGATCAATTGTTATAACTTTCGGACTCTGTCTATCCTATTGGGCGCATAATAGACCAGCGGACTGTTTCCATAATTCTGGCCAAATTCATCATATATATTATGTGCTAAATTGTGCGTTTTTGACAAAGTGAATTGTGTGTTCAATTTTAATACAGCTAATCTTGAAAGGGTTGCAAAAAATGGCGTCTCAAGGTTGACTATAAATTGCCCTTAATTTTGTCCAATAACGGAGTTGCGTTAGGTACCTATAATATTGTCACGTATCCCAAAACTTTGGGTCAAATTTTCCATCCATAATGTATGAGCTTATAAATTGAGTAGAATGACTCAATTGTGTGGGCTAATGGCTAATAGTATTGATTTTATCTTCGGAAATAGGAAAAATGAAAACTACGTGCTTCTTTGCTATATTCACTTGGAGTAAGTGCAATTCCTATTCAATGGAAATCGTAAAATATGTGCCATCTAGTGAATAAACCTATTAGATTGCATTGTTTTCATGGAAACATATATGACATGGACAGAAATGAATATTTGTGACAAAAGTTGAAAATGCAGCTGTTTCTGCTGTGAAATGTAAACAAAAACATGAGCAATAGTTACTTGGCTACTTTTACTCATAGGTGGCATGTTTTACGATTTCCTATTCAATAGGATTTGGACAATATACAGCCAAAGTTTTACGCACCTCCCATTCCAAATGCATTTCAATTTTTGGAATAAACTCGTTTTGGGAAACACAATTATGAGACTGACTGAAAGTTCTCATGGGAAATACATATTCCAGGTGATAAGATTTTGGATTCATTTTGTACAGTCAGCTGCTGCTATACTCACGTACTCCATCATGGAAAATGATTAAATTGCATTCTTTGTTAGTTAGTTAATTAGTTAAAATACATGTACTGCCCCTCGTTTTCTTGACTTTGGAGTGCACGTGTGCAGTGCAGTAGGCTAGACTAGTTTTTGGATAAAAAAACCTACTTTTCTGTGGGAAGGGGGAAAAATATTTGCCAACTAACTAGTTTTACATTCGTGGTTGCAAATATAGTTGTCTATTTGTTGTCCATTTAATTCCTTGTGATATGGTGGAACCTTGGTCTCTTCACTGATAGCATGTAGATTTCGGTCGGATGTCGGATTTTAACCTGTAGGCTCAAAAACTGTAAATATGTCTGGCTTAAACAAACTAACTAAGCGCCTAATTCTACCTTTTGATTCTCAAAGTTTAGAAAATTCCCTTTTTTAAGTCTTCCCTAATGGCTGTAAGTGAACACTATAATTGTAGGCTATTTTTCAACCTTCATTTCAAAAAGTGGTAACTTAATATCTGCCCTCATAAAGTTGGGAGCTCATTAAGTTATTCATAGAATAAAATTCTTGAGCATATTTGGACTCTATGATTTTGTTATGTTTGACTAATGAGCCATTCATTCATCGTATGGGAAAAGTGTGCTGGTAATTGGATTCACCGGAATCCACTGGCTGGATAATATGGAGTCTTGTTACACATTAATATAAGTTTGTTCCCAAATTGCCTGAAAATGTCATCCATCAGATAATATCCGTCCAACTTATATGCATCTGATCTGATATGCAGAAGCATGGAATCCCTTTTTTAGCACAATGCACTTAAAACAAACTCCAGTTGCTCTGGAAATTTTCCACTACTCACGTAGTTTTGTGTGAGAAATCCATCCTCTCTGACAATATTTACAATACACACAGGGGAATGGTTGGTTAATTTGTCCCAGAGTAAAGCCCACCTCTGGGCTACACTTTTAGTTAAGTTAGTTAGTTAGTTAGTTAGCAGCACAGTCTGGCTCTGTGTATACACAAGAGGACCGAAAAGCTAAAAGCATACGGAGCATGCATGCGATGGGATCCAGCTATAGCCTCCTCTCTAAAATACATAGCTGCTCCAAAGAGCGCACATATTTATTATATCCATAGGGATAGAGTGTGACGTGTGGTGTGGTGCTATAGGCAGGGTGACCTTGGATGGTTGAGAAGGTCGTCCTGTTGACGCAAAATCATTTGTATGTGTGTCGGGTGCATCCATTTTTTTAAAAATCCATCCACTCCTCCTGTAAAGTCCCTTTCCCCCGGCCCAGCCATACACACTACAATCAAGTGCGAGTGAGTTCCATGTGGCCCTAAATATTTAGTCACCACCACCACCACCACCAACTAACTAACTATATATACGCAGTCCTGGCAGATAATGCACTTTTGAGTTGGCCATCATAACTACTGGAGGATCATACAACTTTTCCATAAGGTATCTACTACTACATCCCATTTGTTTCACATTAGCCAACTGATACGGGCAACTAACTAACTAACTAACTAACTATTGCAGTTTACGTGCTCCATGTACGTACTAATTGATTCATCATCATTTGCATTCCCTTTCTTAATGGGCTCGTTCGGGTGGGCAAATAAATTCCGTAGCTTATATAGGTTCAAATTTATTGTCTCATTTGACTCCCTCTAAATGGTCACCAACCAATAATGTACTATCTACTATATGGCTATCGGGGCAGTAATGGCTATATAGACTCACTCAGTCAATATTACTGCATATTCACTCACTTTGGATATGTTGGCTATTATTGGTTTGGGGAAAATTGATAAAAAAAAGTTGAGGTGCCTTTGGAAAGTTCCCATCACAAGGGAATTTCATGGCGTAGCTAGAATATTGAATTATAATAGATTGTAGTTAGGGTTAGAAAATTCAGAGCTTATAAAGTAGAGTTGGTAGTAAACTGTGGCAATGGAGCTCATGTTTGTTGAGAATGTGATTAGCTCTGAAGAGTTGGATAAGAATTTTGAAAACTAAAAGATGGGCGAGGCGGGCTCAACTAGAATAGGAAGGGTCTTATTGGATATAAAGGGATGACGTCTTATGCCCACGCACAATGGTGTTTTCCAGGAATTGTGTCAACTTTTTTCCATGTCAAATGAACATTCGAGTTCAAATTTTCTTTTCTACAATGTCCAATTTATGTGTCCCTTTGTAGTCACACTGTTCGTACAAACTTGTGTGTTTTCTTTCCTGAGCAGAGTTCTTTTGAACGCCTCATTATATTTCTCTGCTGGAGTCAAATACATTCTGTCAATGTTGTCCTCTGTTGTATAGTGCATGCAGGATCCCTATGGTTTCTGACTGACTGGGTCTACTTTGTACCATTCTTTTTGCTGCGAAAGATTTAAAAGTTTCTTTGAAGCTTCCAAATGCTCCGATGTAGGGTTGTTGTAGTTTTGAGCAATTTTACTGTGAATTCATGGCGATTGAAATTTTGTAGACAGTATTGAAGACTTTTTTTGTTACTACGTTTTACTACTTTACATACTGAGCAATTTAGGATCCTGAGAATAGTTTTGTACAACTTTTTGTACCTAGCGTACAAAATATACATCATGGGAATTGTATTTTCTGACAAAAAGTAGCAATTGCTAGCAAAGGATAAAATAATACACAGTCAGACCGAATAGCTGATATATGAAATGAATACAATGAATGAATAAAGCATAAAAAACTGTATATCCTCTATGTAGCCAATGTAAAACGTGGACCGGAGTCAACAGGAATATTTGGAGCCCCTGGATCAAATCAGATGGCCGAATCATCAGGATCGTTAAACGGGGGCCCTTTGGGTCCAACAGTGACCCCTGTGAATACAAATCCCGGGACTCCACATGACTCGGATGACCTAGCCGATCAAAATACCATGGGGGATGACAAAGTGAAAGATTTGGTGGACCCATGGGAGAATTTGGACGCGCATTCAGCATTTTTGGGACCAAATTTATGGGACAAACGATTGCCATATGATGGACAGGATTTCAAACTTGAGTATGTAGACTTGGAAGAGTTTCTGAATGAAAATGGGATTCCTTTGGGATCTACTGATCAGCCAGGTAAGAAGTTATTCCCATTCGTTCCCCCCAATGAAAACAAAGGGGTCAAACTTTTAAATTTTTCCCATATAGGCTTGACTACCGCCTCCCCCAGCTCGAGTTCATCTTCTGGACGGTCCTCCGGAGGACCAGGACCACCAGTGGCGTCCACCTCGTCAGCATTGTCCTCCACCTCCCCCGCAGAGTCCCATTCATCCACATCCCCATTCCCCCCTGGGGTGGACCCAAGTCCCACTGGAAATCTGTTCGGAACCCATCATGGTCGGCCATCCTCGCTTTCCTCCAGAGTGCATTCATCTTTGTCCTCAGCGGCGGCTGCCGGCTCCAGTGCGACCAGTGGTGGTCCATTGGCGCATCGAGGTGGACCAGGAGGTCATCATCCCTCCTCGCCGCCGCGTCATCGCTCACTTTCTCCCCACAAACGGGGTCGGTGCCGGTCAAATTCTTCTTCGTTGGATCAGGATCTGAATTCCGTCATGTCTCCTGGATCCTCATCAGGTAAGTCCCCTAATTAGTTTTCAATTGAGTGTTGTTGAGCGCTCCCTAGTCACACTTTTGTGAGCGGATAAATGATAAAGGTTTGCATTTATTGATCTTAGGAGATTTGTCCATGGCTTCGGTCCCTGGACACGATTTTGATCCTCGGACTCGCTCGTTCACCGATGATGAGCTCAAGCCTCAGCCAATGGTGAAAAAGTCCAGGAAGCAGGTACTATTATTTGCGGTCTGCATGAATTCATGTGTTTCCGTCCCTTTGACCAAAAATAAAGACGAAATAAAGAGTTTTCGGGCCCATCCCATTATGGTGGGGTAAAGGGAAAATTATTTATGCAGCCATATTTATGTTTGTTACAGACATGCACACGATGCATGCCTTTTTATCTCATCTAAGAAATGGGTGCACTTTGACTGTACATGCTATTTAGATTATGGGAGTGCTGTATGCTGTATCCATATCTACAGTGCTAAATGGTGAATGGTACAGTCGTCGTTCGTTTGTGCTAGCAAAAGTTCAAAGGGACAATTGCGCCGAGTGTATCAACTTTCCAGATCATTCCATTGGGCGAAATTTGATAAATATAGTTATAGTCAGTTTAAACTACTGTTGAGATTGCAATTTTCGAATCCCATTCAGTCAGAATGTACATTAATGTGCATACGGTCCGTTTTTTGTCCCAAGTTTTTAATAGCACACGGCGCTCCGTTGATTGTATAGCTAACTAAATGCGGTAATTTCGCGGGAGAACGATTTTTTGAAACTAATGGAACGATTCTTTTTGGCCCATTTGAGCAGTTCGTACCAGACGATGCGAAGGACGCCAAGTATTGGGCACGACGCCGTAAGAATAACATGGCGGCCAAACGATCTCGGGATGCACGGCGCGTGAAGGAGAATCAGATTGCGATGCGCGCCTGCTACTTGGAGAAGGAGAACGCGGCCATTAAGGAGGAGTTTGACCGGATCCACAAGGAAAATTTGCATCTCAAAGAGCAACTGAATCGTTGCCATCGAGACCATCGCTAAATGAGTTTGCGCGCGCGCTAGGTTGTCGCTATGGGAACGGGCCGGCGAGGTGTGAATTTTTTAGAATTGATATTATAAAAACTGGTTGGTGCTCATAGATGAAGAAACACACCCAAGAAATATTTGCATATAATATATTATTCTAGTTCTTATTGTTCATCATATCCTATACATAAAATGGGTCTCTATATACTTTGATCCACAGTCAGTCAATCATTTTATTATGTGCATAGTTAAAGGTAGTAGACTATATATGTTAATAGTATTTTTCAAACTCAACTGAGAGTTTGACCCATATCATCATATGATATGGGTCAAAACATATTGTAATGTAGTTTGATTCAGTCAGTTTTACTCCCTGGACATGAGTTTTCCTTTTTTTTTCTCTCTCTCTCCTCCCACCCCTCCTTATTGTTGGCTGTCGCTGTGCGTGATCATTTTTTATTTCCTTACTGCTCATTATACTTTTTTGATTCAATATAATATTGTACATGGAAAACTTATACGCGCGAAAATTATTGTGATGTGACTACGTAGATGTGATGTACACTAAAATTTATATTTACAGAGTCTGTGGTTCCAGGTTTTCATTGTTGTTTGTCCTCTGGGAGCAAAAAAAATAGGTGTCAGTTACTAATGAAGAAATTATGTGTATCTTGCTATAGTATAGCAAAGAGATAGCTCTATATTTGTGTACTCTGCATGCTATATTTCTGCATTTTTGGAGCTTGAGGCTCACAATTTACTGTCGATTTTAAGGACACATGCATATACTATTTGGTATAGATGTGAAAGGGACTGATTGCAATAATGTTTAGTTGTTGTGTACCTGAGTTTTAGAAGGACCACTTGCATTGACCACGTTTGTATAGGTAGGCGCCTTGTATAGGCAACAGCCGTGTCTAAAGTTATAGAGGAACTCCTCATGTATAGGCAGAGGGCATACAAAGAACCGTGCTGTATAGGCAGACGGCGTTAGTCGTTTGTCTGTTGTATGAAACATGCGCACGAGTGTGGCTGAAGGTTGCCCTGCCAGCTAGCGTGTATAGGTCCCTCCGGTGTTTATAGTCAAATCTACAATTGTGTATATGTAGTAGCACTATAGTAAATAGCTGTAGTAGCTGTGTATATATGAAAATTGAAAATGCTCAAAATAAGGAAATCAACAGAGTACAAGACGTACGCGTGCTAGATTGACAATGCGGGAACTGATTGTTGTGAATTTGAAAAATTAATGGACTGCATATATCTGTACAAGGATACATTCACATATACTTTTTCCTCCCTTTGTTTCCTCCAAACAGGAGTTTGCTATTGGCTTGTCACGGGAAAGATGTATTGATATATCCATGCTATATCAGATACGACGAGTTAACAATTTTTAAAGAAATGTAATTCTGTTTTGCGAAAAAAAGTACAAGTATTGAACATTTTTATCAACACATGCAAAATTACTAAAATTTTGCTATTTAAAATCTTTCCCGTAGCCACAAGAAGCGTATTCATTGTCACTTTAATAGTCAACCCATAATTTTTCTCGGTTCCCACTATATTATTCTTGTTTGGCTCAAGGGTGCTTCAGGGTCATTATTTTTATATTGTTTTAGTCTCCTGGATTTTTAATTGAAACGTATATTACTCATTGGTTCCTGTATACCTGACCAAAAAAAAAACTAGAAGCAGAGCTTTAAACATTGAGAAACTATCATGTATACTGTACATTTTACATGGTGCTGTGTGAACAAATTGTGTAACTGAATGCGTGTTTTGAATGAACTCCATGTTTTAAAAATTTCTCATCCCTTTTACGTGTACAAAATGGAATTAACTAACTAACTAAAACTAAATATATATATATAATATATCTATCTATACATGTTTTGTTGTCGTTCGTTGTTGAAAAAATAAATATGCTGCAAACTTTGCACTATGGGAAACATATTTTTGCCTTTTCATCCAATGGACGGAAGTTTGTTTTATTCATTATTGCATTCACAGTTATAGCATTATTAGCTACAATTGTTATAATAAACTTGGATATAATGAAAATTGCAAGGCACAATACAATAAT
>Ga0210040_10008247_pt1 | contig 12409 bp, 8 predicted proteins | sample CryGeyCG12114_NA_FD_185462 | JGI IMG/M metagenome (GOLD analysis project Ga0210040, IMG submission 185462) | Groundwater microbial communities from aquifer - Crystal Geyser CG19_WC_8/21/14_NA (SPAdes) (version 2) | ecosystem: Environmental > Aquatic > Deep subsurface > Groundwater | place: USA... | reverse complement strand
TGTTTGTTAAGAAGCACATATTGGTACCTGAAATTCGTAACCTCCATGTGAGGGAGCTTGAAAAAACTCCAGCTATTTACCCTTTCACTAAATGCGACTTAAAAACATTTTTGATTCCTAAATCTTCGCAGAGTTCAGTTTCGGAAAACCTATTTGCAACGTCTAGGTTACCGTTTCGAATCATTTTGGGCCTCGTTAAATCCTCAGCATTTAATGGAGCATATGAACTCAATCCATATTCTTTTCAAACGTTTGACATGAGCAACATAAAAGTGACCGTAAACAGTGACGCTTCAATTTACAAAAATCACAATATTGCGATAAATGACACCAATAAATTGCTGGCTTATCAACTGTTTCGAGAAAGTCTAAAAGACGGCTTCGATTTGAGCCGTGAAACATTTATTGATGGTTGTAATTTTTTTGTCTTTGAGCTAACCTCGAGCAGTGCGGTCACAGAAGGGGGATTTAAGATTGAGATAAATTTTAAAAATGCTCTCGTAGACCCTCTTACTGTTGTTGTACTAGCTCAACTTAAGTCTCAGTTTACGATAGATAAATATTCAAATGTAGAATTAAATTAATGATGATGAATTCAAAACAGATACGTAATACTTTAGACTGTATGTTGAGAAACGTTAGAATAAATTACTTTGTCCTAGCAGCAGATGAGTTTTCTAATCTTAATTTAGCCCTAATTATAAATACTACAATAATTATATGCAACGTCGATCCATCTTGGTTAGCTGGACGTCATTGGATTTGTATTTATATAGATCAAAAATCTAAAATTTATGAGTTTTTTGATAGCTATGGGCAAGGAGTGACGTCATATGGTTTATTTTTCACTTCTTTATTGAAATTCAGGCCTGTATATAATTCGATGACTATTCAGTCCTCCTTTTCTAATATTTGCGGGCAATATTGTTTGCTTTTTTGCTATTATAAGAAATTACACTATAGTATGCAAAGTTTTATTGAAAATGTGGGTTTTAATGTCTTAAAAAGAAAACAAAATGATCGCATAGCTAAAAAACTATTCAAATTGTATGTTTATGAGCCCTGTATAAAATTTCAGCACAACTTTAAATGTAGAAATCAATGTAGCAAAAGTTTACATGATAATAAAAAATTTATTAAACAATATCTTCATATTTTATCCACTTGCACTCTGACACATTTACTTTAGCATCATTATCTGCATTATCATCGAATTCAGATTCATTATTTACAATATTTATGGTTTGCTCTTTTGGCAGTAAAAAGTTCTCATTAAACCATTTTGAAACTAATATTTTTGCACAGTTGTTTGCTTTTAATATATTTACAACTTCATTTAATCCAGGAATTGATAATTTTTCATTATCACCTGTTTCTTTATTCTCACTGATACATAATGATATGAGGTCAATAATATTTGAAAAAGGACTTCGCTGGTTATTTACAATAATTTCTCCTGAATCATTCCAACTAAGTCCACAAAAATTAGTCAAAAAACTTAATAATCTTTTAGCGTTTTCTTTTTGCCTTGGAGCTATGGATTCTAGGATTTGCTCTTCATTAATATGTTTTTTCTCGGCGGTATCAACTATAGAGTCAGATTTATTTATTTTGGTCGCGAAAGCGGTTGAAATTAACTGATTATATAGCTCAGTACTTATAACTTTCATCACTTTGGCCATTGTTGAAAAATTTAATCTAACACTTTTGTAAAAATTAGGGAAATTAGATACGGGATCAAATTAACATGCGACAAAAGAAAACGCTTGAATCGTTTCAGACTCCACTTGGACAAGAAAAATTTTCTTAATTTGTACAATTTACTTTGAACAGTTTTTTTCTCAGATGGTCCCAGGTCGAGTGTTTTCAAATTGTAAACGATTTCATATAGCACTTTAATTTCATCATCGCTAGCATATTTAATCAAATGATACAAAGTTTTTCTTTTTGCGTTGCTCAGTTTACGGAGAAAACTATCATTTCTTAAAAGTCGGTCCATTACTGAACATAAACTTTACAATCATCAGTGACAAAAATATTGCTTCGTACTCTGTATCTATCGTTTTGCTGCTGGCTCAAGTCAATGAAAATGTAGGTATGTGGTTTCTCGGTGCAGTCTTTATATGCTGCCAAAAGATAATTCTTACTACCAGGGAACATTTGTTTGGACAAATTTGAAATCGTAGAACCGTCTCGTGGCTGCTTGAAAAATATAAGATAATTTGTCGATAATGCAACAGTTCTTAATTTTGGTGAAAATGCGTTGTGAAGAACTAAAATACACGAGCATCCAACATGATGAACAGATCTAGTGACAAAGTTTGTAATGAAACTATTTTTGTTACTCTCAAAATCGTTCATTTGATCATCGAATACGACAAGTGAAGACGAATTTAGTTTTGATTCATCTAAAACAGGCATAAACACAATCTCAGGATGTTCTTTTTCGTATTGCAAATATTGTGGCTGCTCAATTCCATACACGTAGTGAATATTGTTTATATAAGTGTCCACAATTTCATTCCTTCTGTTCAGTATTTCAAAAATCAAGGTAGTTTTTCCGGACATAGATGGTCCTTTGAATTTAAAACAAATTATAACATGCATATGATTGTATATTGACGCAAAGAAAAAAATTATGGAAACATTACCGATGATACTCAAAATAAATGGATGTTTAAGAGTTGCGATTATTTCATTGCCTTCCATGAGACCTTTTTTATTGTTTTTGATGTGTTAGTAGGCATACCACTGTAAATTATATTCACAAACACAAAGTTTTTCAAATCACATTGTAATCGTTTTTTTTGGCGTGTACAGGAAGAACCCTTAATCATAATTACAATACACATTTTTCGTTATGCATAATAACTAAACAATACACATACACCACACATATAAAACTTACAACTGTCTATACGATTAACTGCTTTTAAAAAATACCGCTTAAAAGTATATTCACAAACAACCCTTTTTTTTATTGCATTGTATTCGTTTTTTTGGCGTGTACAGGACAATCCCTTATTATATTACAATACACATCATTTGTTATGCATACTTACTCATACAAGACACTTATAAAACATACCACTAAAAAGTACATTCACAAACAACTTTTTCTTCTAACTACACTGTAATCATTTTTTGGGCGTCTAGACCAAACCTTTATTATAGTACAATACACAATTTTCTATTATGCATACTTATTCATACAAAACGAATAAAAACGTAAAACATATAAATTACGTATGTAACCCTTGAGTGTTAGTCGGTAAGGATTGGTACTTAAGGATAACCTGTTTTACACATAGCTTCACATGGCTTCACATCGCTTTATTTACAGGTGTGTTTTCACATCTAATTACCTAATAAATCCTCTACAGCTGTTTCATTTCTGTTCAACAGTTTATAATGACCATAAGGCAATGTGTGTATGCCGTCTTGCAGTATGTACCTATCAGTAGATAATGCTGTGAAAGCAATTTTTCTTTGCAAGATAGTGTAAAGTTGGCATTTAATTGATCGAATAGTACGAAAAGAAGTGTGAACAATTTTTTTTCGCTTCAATGTATTACAATAGGTCAAAAAACTAAATTTTTTCAATGCTTGTCTAGGTACACCTTTTGCCCTCAATTTTGAATACTTGCTGTCATAAAATTTAAATGCGTACATTTTACGTTTAAGTCCAACAAAGGCATGAATTTTCCGAGGTGCTACCTCATTTTTAAGTAGCCCCGGAATGCCTTTTTTTGTGGTGTTATACAGCGGATCATCAGTGGCCAAATTACTGTGATCAAAAATGCTTTGTCCATCTAACTTTAAGTAACTTAATTCAATATTCACATTTGAACCAATAATTTCCATATTAAAACAATCTGTGTCAACGTAAAGAAGCTTAATTCGATCGTTAAATTTAGGTTTAAACACATAATACCACAATCTATACATATGTAGCTTGCTCAGTTCTAGAATCACCGCAGCTACTAAGGGGAACCTATCTAAAAGTATAGTAGGTTTTTTGCATGCTAAAATACTGGTGTTTTCATCTACTAAAGTAAAATTCTCGAAATAAGGCTTGCTCACAATCTTTGCTGCCCTTGCTTCATTTGTACAAACATAAATTTGCTTATGTAGTTCTTTGCGCATCGCAAGCGAACCATAAAAACTATTTAAAAGTAACTTATAGGCGTTTTTCTTAGCCTCCGTCTTAGCTGCATTGCGCAAAAGAATGTTTTGGTCCACATATGGTGCAAATATTTTTTTTTCACTAAATCTTATTACTTGATGTATTTTCGTAATCTTTACACCGATTTTACAGTAGAATTGTAGATTCTTATGGTAAACAGAGTAATTTGTTTTGTTGTACAAATTGAGAAGCAGAAATTCCTTATCGAATGGATTTGTTATATAATCTTTGTACAACTCAATGAGCGAATTTTGGTAAATCGAAGCCTCTTCAGCCTTAATTATAATTTTCTCTGGACAAGGAGGCATATCTGTCAAGTAATTGTGAAGAGATGTAGGAATTTCTAGATCACATTTAATTAAATAGCCAATGCTATCATTTTCATCCAGAACCAAAGGATCGAACAATTCTAGCTCTTCTGCATTTAAAAATCTTATTTCTGAATAGGGCAAACTTTGTTTCAAACAATAGCTATATAAAGCATTGACATCGTAGCTAACTATTTGGCTTTCACAGTTGTCGGGTTTGTAGCTAGCTGTACCCCTAACATTAGCCAATGAGAATCGCTTATTTAAAAACACCATTCCACCACGCAACGTCTGCCGTACTTGCAAATAAATATCAGGATCTCTAATGTATTCTAATTGTGCATTCGTATACCCCATGCCTGCTGCAAACGACAAGCTAGGGCTTGAAATAAAGTATGTAGGATCCATATTGTACGTAGTTATTATTGTCTGCCTGTAATTCTCCCAAACATCTACTAAAAGGCAAACATCAGATAAATTATATCTTTTTAGGGCTTCAGACCATGTTCTACATCTCCACAATTTGAAAATTGTTTTAAAATTTTCATAATCCGTGTCGGAAATATTTTCGTTTTTCAATGAGGAATAAAAAACGCTTTTGGGTGGAAACTTCCTTATTCGCCTGTTCATATTGCTTTTTGTTATATATTCATAGGGAAATGATTGTTTGCCAATAAGTAAATGGAAGTAATTTTCATAACGCTTAAATATTCGTTTGGTGCTAATGAATGATTTTGGGTCATTAGGATCCATATCTAATACAAGATTAGACAGACTACTTGATAAGTGCGAAAAACTATCTATAAATCTTATTTTATCGTCTATTGTCATCGATAAAATGTTCTCAGAATTTTTGGCTATGCATTGTATATTGTGCACGCCGGCATTATACAAAGCTTGAACAATAATTTTACTATCATAATTTCTACTGTTATGGAATATACATGGCACTATAAGAGGCGTTTTTGCCTTTAGATTGCATACAGCATGTGCTGCACAAATAAGTTTTCCAGCAGTTGCCGTTGTACCCAATGCACTATGGTCGTGATGGTACACTTTTTTATACATTTCTTGAAACTTTTGATATTCTTTCACATCATCATCTTTGCTAATTGATTTCTTCCAAAAATCGATTTTTTCATTGCATAACCTACAAATGTTATCGTTCTCATACTTTTCAAAATCTTCTGCAGTCATTATGTAATTGTCAGATGCATTGTACAGCGGAATTATCTCGTCCGCCAGCTTTAAAATTTGAATTAAAAAATGCTTTCCAGCATCCGCTCCCTCATAAACATTAAACTTAACAATCCCAAACGAGCTAGCTAAAGCCCAACAAAAACTTGTTACTTCATGTCTAGCCTCAATTGAAGTATATGATTCATTGTTTGGAAGATTTCTTTGTATTTGCATTTTAGTAACAAGGCATTCAAAGTCAGCTACGATATAAAATGAATGCGGAATTGAAAATCTAATATTCTTATTCTCATACACATGTTGGTTTGGAAATTTAATTGACTGCACTCCAAACTTTCTACAGTCAACAAAATGTTGTTCTTGTTTAACTTTTGAGGAAAATTTACACATGCAACTCATGCACCAATAGCTTCGGTGCGAATTTTTCCTACCCATGAAAGACGAAAAGTCGCTTATATATACGTAATGAAATTTTTCTTCACCTTTATCCGAAATCACAAGCAAATTTACATGATTCTCTAATGGTTTAGGAGCAATTTTAACAGGATAAATTTCAGCTGTTTTTCTGAAGCTTAATTCAACATTCAATCGTTCCGAATTCAATTCATCATCGCTGTCATCTTCGTTATTTCTATCATTTTCTAGATCTTCGTCAAACTCATAGCAAAAAATATTTACAGACCATGTGGGATTAACTCTTTCAAATTTTCTTATGTCTTTGAACTCCATACCATTGCGAGGACAAAATTTAAGGTTTACAAACTGATTATTCTTGTTAACTACTCTAAAAAACTTATCATAAGACTTAAGTACCTTCCCTTCTTCCTTTGTTTTAAATTTCAACGCATACGCAGCTATACAGTATTGGAAACACTCTTTTGTACTAACTGGAGGATTAATAAGCCCTCGCCTACGGTTCAAACAAGAAGGAAGTTGAATTTTTTCACCTACTCTAAAGGGTCTATATCGACTTATATCTATGCATATAAACTGAATAATAAAAAGGGTCCAACTGCTACCCTGCTCACAGAACGTGTTTAAGTTATCCACAATGTTGGAAGCACTGCTGAATAATACTTCATCAATGTCATCTGAATTTAAAAGCATATGTGTAATGCCATAAAGGTACACATCCCTATCCTCTGATGATTCAATTCCTGGTTTTACAAGTTTTACGTATAATTTAAGATGCATTTTCACACTACGAACCTGAGTTAAAATTGTAGTAAGTAATTTTTTAATTATAACAGAATATTTTTGAAAAAAACTGTCTATACTCATATTGTGTTCATTCGTAATAAGTTTGAAAGTAGACAGAATGCCTCTATGTGCTGAAGAAACTTCCCATGGAATGTACAGCTGCGTCCTGGTATCCAGAGAAGGAGTTGGACCCCCTCCTTGTTGGAATGAATGTGGACAGTTGTGTTGTTGGAGGCATTTTACTAACCTATGACATTTATTACAGGCATGCTTCTCAGCCAGATGCAATTCCAAGGAATAGTGTGAATAGCTGCTATGATTACAGAGATGGCATCCGTACTAGATTCAAATATACATACATCTCATTTCTATCTCATTGGAAAATCAACATAATTATATTTTAAATCTACTTCTCTATTCCTTCGGCAAAATGCAATGTTTCGTAAATGTGAAGGCTGGAGTCTGGAACTTCTAGCTGCTTTATAATAAAATTTACATTAAAACTCAAGTATTGGTTGTTAATGGCCTTCACGATCGAATTCAGCTTGATTAACCAAAATTTTTTATGTAAGCTACTCTGGATGCATGCCTTTCCAACACTTCTTCATTAGTCATTGGAATATCTGTGTCTCCATCTCTTTCCTTACGAAAAATTGCTTCAGTCTGCATTTGTATGCCCTCTAATGTGGCATCAATCAGCGCTTTAATTAAATACACAGACTCTTCGATGCCAAAAGCAATAGTATTCCCTTTGAGAATGCCAACAGCGGACTGCAACACTATTTGTCTATTCATATTTTGCCCCGCCATAGTGTGATGTAAGATGCGCACAGTTTGGGTGCAAAAACTTGCTTTACGTTTATAAATCTTTTTTTTCCATTCTAATGCCTTTTTAACATCCGGAAAATCGTCGTACATGGCGATGTTGAAATTTATGCTAGCTGGTTTTGGTTTCAGCCCTAAAAACGCCCAATTGCAAGATGAAAGTTTTGTGATTAGGTCTTCACCTGAGTTTGTTAATTTTACCATACAAGGGGGAAGCCCTTCTAGCTCCAAACTATCATCCACAACTAACTCCCCCTCATCTTCCTCGTATATATTGTCATTTTTTGTCAACTCAATTTGTAGCTTATCTTTTAGTACCTTCACATCTAGCTCAGTATGCAGTAAAGTTTGCATGAGCGCTATGGATAGGCCTACACTATTTTTAATGGAAGGCTCGGTTAAAAATAGTTTTACGCTATCGACAACTTGTTGTACAAACACAGATAAACCGTCATGTGCAGCTTCGATTTCATCCACGTTCGGAGTGTTGTAGTTACCCTTGCTTTTTTCTTGCCAAATAATTCTTTCTACTTGTTCCTCGTAAGTTTCCATTCTCTGCGCATCGTCCACCATAGCATCCCTATCTTTTTGCAGCATAATTGCCCTATCAATTGCTGACAGAGAAGTTTTTTCATCATTTTTGCTATTCTTATTGCCTTCCTGTAGCCAATCATGCACCTTTTTTTTCCCTTGTTCACTATACTGCATAATAATTTCGTCTGTCACTTTTTCTACCTCACAAATAGCTTTAGATTGTAATAAAATATCTGGAGAAGTATTTGATGGCCTATTCTTCTCCAGCTGTATCTGTAGGTTGTGCACATCTGCTTGAGCCGATGAAGAAGCACGAGGGATAGTGCTGACAGGAACTGTCTTCATTCTGACCGTGAATGGTGATTTATGGCGTTGAACATCCATTTTGCATGGCGGCAGTCGGCCTGCATAATGAATTGTTTACGTTTAGAGTGTGATAAGAGTTCGATTTCATAAAGACTACATCACAATTGGATTAGATAAACTGTTGAATTACTAGCAGCAGTAATAAGAGAAGTAGTAGTAGTAGTAGTAGTAGTAGTAGGTAGCCTCGCATAACGTTTACCGCTATTACTCATACTATATGGGACAGATATGCATAAGTTGAACTGCTGATGTAAGTATTCTTACTTGTGAGAAAAGTTTTGCCTCTTTTTCTTACATCCACTTGATGGCTGGATGGTTTCGACTGCAGCAATAGTTCATTGTTTGCTTCCATGCTATCTAGTTTTTGAAGCTTTGATTGATTTTTGACTACAGGTGACCCCGCATCATCATCATCACTCTCGAAAACCAATCGTCGGGCTACATTCTTTTTTGTCAAATAGGGGACTTCATCGTCGGATGAAAACTTTCCGTCATGTGTTTCTTGTTCTTTCAATTCATTTAAAAGACGATCGACGGACTCTCCAAATGCTATGGAGGAATTATGGTCCGACCCCTCTAAATATATTTATATCGTAAATCATTTATATTGTATACATGCCCTCCTATTCATTACTGCTGTGTATGCAAAGAAGGATCATGCTGAAGAACAGATTCATGGATTTCACAGTTTAACCTAAAGCTAAATAATCTAATATCTAGCTTTAAAAGCTATCGGGTTTTCTTTTACATGGCTTGTGTTGCTTGGTTAATCAAATTTCGACCGTGAAGACCACACAAAATAGCAAGCATGAATAAAAAATGATTACTCACCATTGTCTTGAGTAAGAATCTCAATATCAGAATCATCCGAACGGCTCATGCTTTGTGTTTTTGGAGCTCAAGCTGTGAGGTTTCTCTGAAAAAGGGTGAATAAATTGAATAGTCACGAACAATTTGCCAACATTTTCGCCTGGAATTTTTTCATAATCTGGAAAGAGTTTGTGTGTTTTTTGTGCTTTGCATTACCTTACAGATGTTAAATTTTGTTTACAGAGGTTTTTTTAAACTATTCACAGCAGTTTGATGAAAAAAAGTGTAACACGATTTTCACTTTCCTTATAGTTTTGTGGTTAAAACTAAAGATCTGAATCGGTCTATACCGCGTACAATTTGTCACCAGACTGAAATAAGTGGTTCAGTTCAGCCTTTCTAAAAAAACACTCTACATAATGCTGAATTTCGGGTTTTGCTGTTTTATTGTTGCACTTCTGTGTAGGACTGTGCAGGGCTGCAATAATGTACTCACATGCCATGACTGTCTTGCATACCCAAAATGCATGTATGTCACAACTGAAAAACACGGAGTATGTGTCTCACGGGAATACACTGGACCGGCACTCATAACTTTTTTGGATACCAACGACTGCTCCTTTTTGTCCAGGTGTTTATGCATTTTCCCTAACAATGATCTAAGGTTCATACATACATTATGTTGTTATTTATTCCAGTGATGAAATGATAAGGACAGTGGATACTATGAAACCCAAAGAAGAGGACACACTTGCTAAGGTATTTTTGACTACGTATTCTTTCTTCTCCTTGCTTGCTTGTGCCAGGTACTTTTTTACTTACTTACTCACTTACATACACTGTTATTTTTCGGTTATTATTCAACAGGTTGAAATGACTGGAGTGATAAAGATAACTAAGGACAAAACTGTTAAGCCTTTGATCAATTCAGATAAGGTGAATATTTATGGACTTTTTCTAACAAAAATTAGATTAGATCACACCTGAACATTCCAGCTAAAAAAAGCCATATATTTCGTTTGCATAGAAAACTCAAATGACAGTCGTGCCGACAAAGCCAGATGACCAGAATAAATTTATGACTGGAAAAAAATATGTGCGGGTAATGCTTAGTAAACTAGATTGGGTTTCTCACAAATCAAACTCAATTAGGAGCATGCAATTTGATTTTTTTTTTTAGGAAACAAATATTCAACGACTCATGCGTTCAGCATGCAGATCTATCGTTTTGGCTAAAAAGGTTAACAAGAAAACTAAATTATCAAAAGAATGGACTCGATTTGGACAAAGAAATCCTATGAGAGGAAAAGAAAATGACTGCTACAGGCTATTTGTGAACAGAAAGGCTAAATATGCCTGATTTCAAAACTATTGATTTTCTCTCCTTTGATTTTTGATATCATTTCAAATACTCATTTTACTAATACTCATAATATTGTGTAACGGTGTGGATTGTTTTTTTTAATAATTATATTAATCATAAAATCTAACCATGTTCCTATTTTTCTTGTTAGCACAAAAATTAACCTATGTATATGTCCATGCATTTGTGGAAATGAAATATCCAAATTTGTAAAAGCTTAACATTTGAGTTCCATCAATTCATATACACTATGTCTCATATCAGCGCCGGTTGAATTTTTGATGGTGGGTATGTGTATGTGTTAGGTTTGCAAGCCTGAAGATTGATTCTTTGTCTTTACCAGTTCAATGTTCATATAAGATTTGTTGATTGGCAAATCGTCTATTGCTAAAGTAGGAGAATTTGAGGATATTATTGTTTTTTTTTCTTTTTTGCTAGGATAAAGGTAAGTTTTTTTTTTAATTTACAGTTAAAACTCAATTCAAATAATAATTCAGTAGTTTACTTAGGCCTAATTCCTTTTTAGAGTTTTATGTGTGCAGGGCTTGGTCGCTTGGAGAAGCCGAAGAATTTGGGGATATTATTTGTCGTTTGGAAAAACAAGGTAAAAACTTTTATTAGTTTTTTTATTTCGATCTATTTAGTTCTATTCAGGCTTGAACTATTTGCTGATTTTTGTTTTTGTTTTCTAGGAGAACAAACAACCGGAGTTCGCTATCGAAGTAGGAGAATTTGAGGATATCATTTTTTCGTCATGGGGATGCGTTTGTGTTTTTGTCTTTTTTTGTTTGGTTTTGCGATGGCAAGTGGTAAGTTTTCCATGTTTTTATCAACCGTCTAAAGCAAACAAACTAAGCTATCCTACTAAATTTTTTATAACTGAGTTTGTTCTTCTTAGGTTGTCAGGATTCCTGGACTTGCGAAGAGTGTGTGAGCGAAGAATGTTTCTTCATAAAGGAAAAAAGCGGATCCACTTTTTGCATATCGGATTTACAATCAGTGGATAAAGCTAAGATTGAGGTCGTGGTTTATCCTGGTTGCCCAACGGATTGTCCGGAGCCGCCTCAACCAATTCCTCCACTTCCTCCAACTACAACTTCTACTACTACTACTACTTTCTGGACTACTAACCCACCAGGTCCCACTACAACATTTTCTCCCGAACCTTTTGAAGCTCCACTCATAACATCACTTGTGATTGGTATGTTTACTACAAACTACTAAGTACTACTACTAACCAAATAGACTGTACTGATGGACTGACTAACTAACTAAGTATCTAACTAGACTGTAGTGTTGCCCTCACTAACTAACTATCTAACTGGACTGTAATGTTGTCCTGCCTAACTAACTATCTAACTAGACTGTAGTGTTGCCTTGACTAACTAACTATCTAACTAGACTTTAGTGTTGCCTAACTAACTATCCAACTAGACTGTAGTGATGCACTAACTAACTAACTAACTAACTATCTAACTAGACTGTAGTGATGCACTAACTAACTAACTATCTAACTAGACTGTAGTGATGCACTAACTAACTAACTATCTAACTAGACTGTAGTGATGCACTAACTAACTAACTATCTAACTAGACTGTAGTGATGCACTAACTAACTAA
>Ga0210040_10008246_pt1 | contig 12409 bp, 33 predicted proteins | sample CryGeyCG12114_NA_FD_185462 | JGI IMG/M metagenome (GOLD analysis project Ga0210040, IMG submission 185462) | Groundwater microbial communities from aquifer - Crystal Geyser CG19_WC_8/21/14_NA (SPAdes) (version 2) | ecosystem: Environmental > Aquatic > Deep subsurface > Groundwater | place: USA... | reverse complement strand
CCTCTTGCACTGCCGCTGCGCTGAACGCCCCCAAGCCGGTCGCACAGATCCACCAGCCGGGCGCGCTTGGCGGCGAGGAACGCGGCCTCGTCCGGCGGCAGCGCGGCGGTCACACGGGCCTGTGCGGCGGCGGAGGCGTCCATGCTGGCCAGGAGCACGCGCACGGCCTCTCGGGCGTCGCGGTCGGCCATGGCGCGGCCCAGGGTGGAGGGGGCGGTCACCGCTCGTCCTCGCCGAGGCTGACGCAGATCGCCCCTGTCAAGACGACACAGAAAACCTGGCAGCCCGCGAACAACCAGAAGGCGGTGTCTCTGTCCGGGCGCAGGCCAAACAGTTTGACGATTCCGAGCGTCATCCCAAACGCAGCGGCGCACACCAGGCCGATCGCACAGGCGGCTACCACCGTGACCATGCCGAGCGCCATAAAGTTGCTGAGGAACCGCTTGACGACCTTCACGACCGTCCCCTCCCCGCCCGGATCTGCTTCGCCTCGGCCAGCACCTCTTGCGGCACCGTGGCCTGGATGCAGCCGTCCAGAACCAGCGCCACAAACTGGCCGGTGCCATACGGCCAGGGGTGGGGGATCGCGCCGTCGGCCAGCAAGGCGGCGATGTCTTCGGGGGTCGTGGTCATTCGGCGGCATCCAGCATGGGAATGGTGGCGCGGAGGTCGGCTTCCTGAGCCACGATGCGCTTCCCAATCCAAGCCATGACGTTGGTGGCCATGGAGTTACCAAGCGCCTGATAGCGCGGGCCATCGGCGGCCAACTTCTTGCGGTAGGGCACCAGCGTGTAGTCGTCTGGGAAGCCCTGAAGGCGCTCGCACTCGCGAGGGGTCAGACGGCGGATGGCCGCAGAGGCGATAGCGGGCTGCATGGTCGTCTTGAGCGGCGGCGACACGTCCAGCACCGGCATTCCCTGCTGGTGACTTGCGTACCAGTCGAAAGCTACCGCAGGCGGGTGAGCTCCACGGGCGAGAGGGTGGCAGGGATCGCCAGCCTTCGGATTGCTGCGATTGGCCACGCTAGTCATCTGGGTCGTATCAAATGCGATCAGCGTGTCAGTGCAGTCGCTATCCACCCCGCGAGACTGGTCCCGAGCTCGCAAGGTGGTGGCGATGAACGTCTCGCTCTCACAGTCCTGGCGCCCGCTGGCGGTATGGCTGGCGTTCAGGGCGGTCGCCACGTCGATGGGGCCAGACTGGTTGTTACCGCCATAAGCCAGAACCACAGGGTCTTGGCCTCTACTTTCCCCCGTGCGCTCTACCCCTCGGCCACTTGCCGTAAGGCTCGGTGCAAGGTCGTAGGCAGTTGCTTTCCCCGCTTCTCGGCTCGGCGCAGGATGCCGGCGCAGGCTCGCGGGCTCAAAAAGAACCGTTGCGGCACGTCTCCAGTCTCCAAGATATCCGACAACGAACACGCGCGCCCGTCGCTGGGCCAAGCCGAAGTGCTGAGCGTCAAGCACTCGGTAGGCGAACCCATACCCGAGCTGGCCCAGGCCCCCGAGGAAGGAACCAAAGTCCCGTCCGCCGTTGCTTGACAGGACGCCGGGGACGTTCTCCCAAACCAGCCAGCGGGGGCGCAGTCGGTCAGCCAGCCGAAGATACTCAAGGGCCAGGTTCCCACGGGCGTCGGCCATTCCGCCTCTGAGCCCGGCGACGCTGAAGGACTGGCACGGGGTGCCTCCCACAAGAACGTCGATTGGATCATGGTCACCGGCTTCGATCTCCGTGAAGTCGCCGCGCAGGGGCGTGTCGGGGTAGTGGTGGGACAGGACGGCGCGGGGGAACGGCGCGATCTCGGACAGGAAGGCTGTGCGCCAGCCGAGCGGATGCCAAGCGACTGAGGCCGCCTCAATGCCCGAGCAGACGCTTCCGAAGGTCAGGCTCATTCGGCGGCCTCCGCGAACGGCCGCTCGCTATTCCGCTCAAGATGCGCCAGTCGCATCGCAGCCAAGCCATGAGGATCACGCCCCTCCTCAACCTGCGCCCGGTACATCGCGACAAGCTGGTTGTGATTGAGGTAGGCTGCCTTCACCGGGGCACGGGCACTCGGGGGCTTGGCTGCGGCGATGTCGCGCTTGAGGGCGGCCACCTGAGCGCGGAGGGCTGCCGGGTCGGGGCGCTCCTCGGCCGGCGGCGCCACCTCAGCCGCCACTGGCGCCGGAGCGGCCAGACGCTGCAGGGCGGAGTAGCGCCCACGCAGATCCCGGGCGATCGGCTCCAGGGTCGCCAGCACGTCTCCAGCCGCAGGGAAGAAGCGGGTTTCGAGGTAGAGAGTCCGCCGGCTCTCGGCCGTCCAGCAGCCGGCAGGCAGATGGCCACAGTCTTGGGCGATGGCGTTCAGCCGCACCCGAAAGGGCGCTTCGTCCAGAGGGTTCCGGCAGGCCGCATTCACCGCCCCGAGCCACGCTGCAAGTTCGGCCCGGGTCACGGGCACCATCAGTCGCTTGAACCGCCTGAGTGCGTCAGCGGCTTCGTCACGCTGCTTATCGGAGATGGCTGCTGGGTCGAAGACGCGGAGGGCTCGCATCTCCGGGTCCGGATCGGCCAAGCGGGCAACCTCAGTCGCCAGGTCGCGAGACATGACCGGCGGGTCCAGCGGCGAAACCTGCAGGGCCTGGGCGTCGTCGCGCCGCATGAGGTGGCTCACTGGATGATCCTTTCGAATGCGTCGGGGTCAGCCATCCATGAGAGGTTGGACTGAGCGGGTTTGCGGAGGGCGGGAGTTTTGGTTCCGAACTTCACCGCATTGCGGCTCCAGGTCCGCCATGCGGCATCCCAGTCTTTGAAGGTCGAGCCTTTGGAGCGGTGGTAGTCGCGGAACTCGTCGTAGGTGTTCCGGAGGTGCAGGCCGCGTTCACGGGCGAAGGCTTCACCATCCGCGTTCGGCCGCCAGCTCTCCGGAAGCTGAGAAGCGCGAGCGACTATCTTATCTTTCTTCTGCTTCTTGAGGCTTCTTGAGGCTTCCGGGTGCACCTCCTGCGGGGTTTCCTGCACCTCCTGCGGGGTTTCCTGCACGACGTGCGGGGTTTCTTGCACCTGCTGCGGGGTTTCTGCCTCGCTAAACCCCGAACCTGCCGCACCCTTTCCTGCATTTCCTGCGGGGTTTACGACGCGGTAGAGGGTCGTCCGGCCACGGCCGCCGCCCATTTCTAGCAGCAGATACCCCGCAGCACGCGCACCCTTTACAGCAGTGTGCACAGCACGCTCGGACAACTCGGAGGCGGCCACGATGGCGGCCATTGAAGGCCAGCACTCGCCCGCGTCGTTCGCCATGTCGGCCAGGACATAGAGGACCAACTTCTGAGTCGGACCCAGACCCCTGGCGTCCCGCGCAATGCGGAGAGCTTGCATACTCATGGAAGCCCCGCCACTTGGACCGCCGACCAGAAGGGAGCCCGCTTTGCCTCGGCGTCAGACAGTTGCCCGGCTGTGCGTGAATAAAGGTCGAGGGGCGTCTCGCCCGAGTCCAAATCGCCGCGCGACCACATGGACACGCACTGACGCCAAAGGCGCCGGTCGTAGCCGTCTGGCACATCCGTCCAAGGCCCCACCAAGTCGGCCTGGACCGCCTCGATCGTCGTCTCTTCTAGCCCGACATCGCCCAGCATCTCCGGCACGAGGTTGAACCACTCGCCGCGGATGCGATGTTTGGCAAATCTGCGTAGAAGCCTTGCCTCTTCCTTAAGGCCACCACCAAACAAACGGATAATGCTAAGCTTGAGGAAGTGAGCATCCTGCAACTGATTCAGACGCTTCGCCGGATTGTCGGACTTGCCGATCTTAACGACATGCGTGTCCAATGGCTGGATCATGTAAACAGCCATCAGCCTCGGATCTCCTCAAAATAAACAGTCTGCTTTAGGCCGACCGCTTTCAGCATCGACGGGGTGGGGCTACGTCGTGCCGTCAGCACCGCGTTTAGAAACTGAGGCGACACGCCGATCTTGTCCGCGAAAGCACGCTGGCTGCCGGCCTTACGAACCTCGCGGTGAAGGCGCGCGTAAACGTCGGCCAAGGTGACGGAGCGCAGACGGCACTCAACGGCAAGCTGATCGGCCAGTGCCTGCTCCATCGTCATGCCGCACCCCGCAGCCGGAACAACCCCACAGCGCGCCCATGGCAGGCCCGGCGATTGGTCCGCGCGTAGTCCAGCAGCTCCCAGTCCTTGCCACTGAAGATGCCGCCCATCACCCGCGGGTCCACGTTGGGAGGCGGCGGGCAGAGGGCGCGCACGTCGTTGACGGTGACGACGCGGCCACCCTGGCCAAGCTGGCGTGCGACGGCGCGGGCACGGGCCAGCCACTCGGCGCGGTGTTCCTCGAAGGTCGGGAGGACGGTTTCTTGGAAGTAGAACTTGCCCATCACTTAGCCCTCCGCATCTTCGGCTTTGGCTTCGGTCCCTCAGTTGCCCAGACGGCGATCGCCACGGTGCCAGGCGCGCGGTCCTCATCCACGGAAAGGGAGAGGCGGCGCAAAAGCCGGTCATTGCGCACCGCACCGCCGGCCTGCAGGGCATCGAGGATTGGTTTGATGGAATTGTCCGGATCTCTGCGCGAGGTCGGGAGAATGATGGAGACGCTGAACCACTCCAGGGCACAGTCGCCACCAAGCTGCTGTCCGATGGACAGGGCAGCCTCATCCTTCCAGGCGCGATATTCGCTGCTCTTGGACATGCGCCCGCGAAACATCCGCCAGATGCGGTTCGCGCTCGGGGGCTCGGCCACAATAAGCTGGATGTCTGCGTGAGTGGTCATCAGGCGCCGTCCCGCCCAAAAAAGTCCCGGGCGCCGACACCGCCGACGCCCGGGGAGTTTAGGGGAGAGGAAACCAGAGACGGATAACCCGCCGTCTCCACCGGGATATCGTTGGCGCCAGTCAGCACCATCAAATCGGACGCGATCTCCGTCATGCGGATTGCTTCAGGGAGCAGCGCGTCGAAGGCGTCGGCCGTGTCCAGGAAGTTCACCACCATGGACACCGGCAGCATGGGGAACAGCGCCTCGCGATGCCCCTTGGACGCTGCGATAAGGGCCTCGCAGGCGGCTCGGAGGGCAGCCCGGTCCTCGGCGCTCACTCAGGCCACCTCTTGCTCTCGCGCAGCTTCTGAGCAGCACGATCCAGTGCTGACTTCACGTTGCGCAGCTCGTCCAGCACCCAGCCCGCGCCCCAGCCAACGAGCAGGCACCCCAGCGCGATCTCGCCGTTGCGGATGCGCCATCCAAGCCCGGCGCCAATCTGCACCACGAGGGACCCGACCTTTCTGGTCATGTGTCACCATCCAATAGCGCCTCGATCTCAGCCCTGAGGGCCGGACACTCGCGCATGAGAGTGAGAAGGGTTGCGGAGGAGGGCGGGCATTCTCCGGCAAACCAATTCCGGACAGCTCGTGGGGTGACAGACTTGCCCGCGAGCTTCGCCACTCGCTTATCCGCCGATTTGAAGTCGCCGTAGACCGAGCGGAGTACCCGACTGACAACTTGCGCGAGTGACTCCGTTGTGATTTCAACAATCATTGCGCGTGGAAATCCATTTCCGCGCTTAGACCTGTAATGCATGACTCACTCCGTTCAGGATAAAGGTCATGCAAAGAGCCAGCAGACATTTCGGGAGTATCGCCTGCGCTGGGCTGCAACCCGGCGCAGGCACTTTCGGGAAAGTTCAGTTTGGCAAAAGCACCATGAATTTGCCGCGCCGCTTCATCGTAGGCGCGAGCCGCTTCCTCCGCAGTGTCGAACACGCCCAAGCAAAAACTTCGGCTGTTAGCTGCGATACGTGCCTGATATCGTCCAGACATCATACGGACGCCCTTGAACCCGAATGGGCTGTTCACGTTCCGCCGCCGGTTGCGGGCATTCTCACTCTGAAGGCAGACACGAAGATTGCTCCGGCAGTTATTCAGTGTGTCGCCATCAATGTGATCAACCGACATGCCCGCGGGTGCTCCTGTGAGGAAGCGATGCAGCTTCATCTCCCGCTTAACTCCCGGAGTACTGCGGTCAGTCCTGCCGGCGTAATACTGGCCGCGAACCGTGCTTGCCTTCGCGCTCCATGCACCTTGCGCAAGGATGCGCTGAACATCCTCATCGTCCACGGTCGTGTAGAAACCGCGCGTCAATGCAATGCGAGTGGGCATCTACGCGCTCCCCAAAGTGTAGGCGCGCGAGCCATCGGATCGGGTGACGCAAGCAACGGTGATGGGCGATCCGCTCTCATGGAGAGCGATGCGAGCGCGCGAGATGTGGACGCGCACGGTCTTCAGCAGATGAGCCGGCTTGTAGGCGTCCGGGTAGAGGGCGAGCGCCAGAGTGGCTGGCGGCAGCGGCTCAGGGAACGCCTGCTGAAGCGCAATCAGAACCTTCAGGCTTTTGGGGTAGAAGGGCATGGTCAGGCCTTCCCCGACTTATGCCCAGCACCGCGGCACACCTCGCACCAAATCGCAGTCCCGCCCGGGCGAGGCACGAATTGACGGTTGCAGGCATCGCACTTGATCGGCACCAGCGGGATCGCTTGGTAGGCCACCTTCATCTTGACGAACCGCTTGGAGCGGAAGGTGAAGGGGACCGGCCCGGTGCTATCGGAGGCAGGTTGGCTGGGCATCGCTCACCAGCCCTCCGCAACGCCGGCCGCGCGGGCCTTGCAGTCACCGCAGACGTAGAAACGAGGGGAGACGCTGCTGCCGGTCCTGCCGCAGCTCATGCAGAGCGGGGTGGGAGCCTTCGCCCGATTGGCGACATCCTGCGTGACCTGATTTGCGACTTGGCTGACCGGAGCGATCGCCTGGACGATGTTCCGAACAGTTCGGGCAGCCACCCCCGTCCGCTTGGCGATCTGACTGGACGAGAGCCCCGTGGCATGGAGCGCCCCCACCCGGTCCCAGTTAGCCTTCCGGCGGTTCAGCCCCTGCGGCAGCTTCGGGGGCAGATCATAGCCCGCCTCACGAAGCTTGGTCTGAATGCGACTGATCGTGCTGAGGCCGACGCTCAGTGCTGCGGCGATCGCAGTGACGGACTTGCCCTCGCGTGTCAGCTTGGCGACCTGGCTCCAATCTACAGAGCGTGGCCGGCCCGAACGCTCACCGATCGGAACGGCGACACCCTTGCGGCGAGCCTGAGCAGCATACGTGGCGACCGAGTGCGGCAAGACCTGCAGCCGCTCTGCGATCTCCGACACGCCCCAGCGGGCATTGTAGAGACGGGCAACCTCGGCCTGGTTCGGAGTGAGGTCAGTGCCGCTCATCCGAACAGCAACCTGTAGGCGCCGATGCACAGCGCCCATGACGCCAGTGCGAGCACGAAGATGACGAGAGCCTTGGTCGGAACGTCGAGGTGATCCGATGGCATCGCGGCCTCCATGAGAGACACAGATCAGCCCTCCCCATCGTAGAGAGCGGCGAAAAAGCAGAGACCGGCGAGCACCGCGACGAGCGCGGCGAGGGACGTAAGGAAGGTCATGCCGCGTCGGCCTCAGCCGGTGCCGGCTTTAGGATGTCAGCCAGATCTGGACGCAGGTCGGAAGCCGGGATGCCGGTGACAGCAGCGACGGCTCTCAGGCGATCGGGAGGGATTAGATCCCAGTGAGTGACCGCACTGCGCGTGATGTTCAGGAGGCGAGCGAGTGCCGCGCCACCGCCCGCCTTCTGGATAGCGGTGGCTTTGGCCTCACGGGCAAGGTCAACGAGGTCGGGCATGGAATGAACGTAGAGGATTCCTCTACGGCCTTCAAGCCCAAACGGTGCGTCTCTCTCAACAGCGTAAATTACGCTTGTTGGGCATCATCCGCCGTGATGACGGACGTATTCGACAAGCGGCTTGTGGGCCGCAGGATCACTATGGTGCGGACGGTGAAGGGCTTCGGCCTACGCCCCTTCGCACGCCATATGGAGGTGGATCACACGAAGCTGAACCATTGGGAGAAGGGTACGCACTACCCGGACATCAGCTTTGTGGCCGCCCTTCACCAGCGTTTCGGGGTTACGGCCGACTGGATTTACTTCGGGGAGATCGCGGGGGTTCCGCTTCAACTGGCGGAGCAATTTCGGGCTGCGGAGAAGGCGGCTGAAGAAAAGGACCGGGCCGAGGCGGAGGCTTCTGCCCAGGCAGCACAAACCCTCGAAAAGCAGCCCTGATAGTCATTTTCTCTCCCGAATCGTCTTTTGTGACTTCAACGTGACAGGAACTTTACGCGAACACAATGCCGATTTTAGGCTCGCAGTCCGGCAGAGAGGCGACTTTCGTATCATTAGTTAAATCGAATTAGGAGGAAGTTCATGAAGCTCGTTTTTGCGACAATGGTGGGGCTGATGGGCGTAGCGGCGCCGTCTTTGGCACAGGTCACCCCCTACAGCGGGTACACCCGGCAGGACGGCACCTACGTTCAGCCGCACTACCAAACCTCACCCAACAGCTCGCGTCTGGACAACTACAGCACGCAGGGGAACGTGAACCCCTACACGGGGCAGCAGGGCACCCAGCCCGCCTTCCCCCAGCAGCAATACCCATCCGGCTCTATGTACGGCGGATCGGGCAATCGGGGTTCTGGCAGCATGTACCGCTAGACCCCGCCCGCCCCGAGGTCTCCCAATGCCCCACCCGCTCCGGCTGGTGGGGTTTTTTGTGCCGAACGCGTGCCGTTGAGCATTCCTCTACGAATTCGCTTGACCGTATAGGATAGCTCTACGATATTGCCCCCACGAACTGCGGCATCCCGCCCGGTCGCGAGGGACAACCCCCGATGGCTTACGCATCCCGCACCCGCCCCAAGTCCGATGACGGTTTGGTCGTCGTTGAGCAGGGTTCTGGCTGGTGGCTTGGTGAGACCGCGCCCCATCCCGCCCAGCAGGTTCAGGCTACCAAGATCGCCCAGGTTGAGGCCGAGCGCGCTGACCTGCTGAAGCTCATGGGGTTCGCGTCGTGAGCCGCTTCCCTGGCTGCTACCCGCCCAATGACATTCCCGACGGCGTTCCGATGCCGACGCTTCTCAAGATCCTGTGCGGCGCGGCGCTGATGTTCGCGGTCGCCATGCTGCTCGTCTTTCTGTGCGTCGCGGCGGGAGGCTGAGCGATGAGCGCGCAGCACACGCAGCAACAGTCTCTTCCGTCTCAGGCTGATCTTGAGCTTGTGCGCCTGTTCCCTGACGCTGGGTTTCATCCCGCCCGTCTGCGTCGTGATGGCGCTGATGGCACAGCGCGTCGTGTGGCGCGCGTGATGGCTTCTGTCGGCCTCCCGGAGGCTAAGTCAGACATGGACGGCAGGATCGTCGTTCCCGCCTCCTACGAAAAGCGTCGCGCTGAGCTGGACACAGCCGAGAAGGCTGGCTTCGACGCGATGCGGTCGATCTGCGGGACGCTCCGCAAGAGCTGCTTCGTCAACCATCCTCGCTGCCCCTATCGCGACCCTGGCAAGATTCTGTTTTGGGAGCGTGGCTACGAGGCGGCGTGGAATGCTTGGCAGGAGGCGGCGGCATGATCGGCGCCCTCCCCTACCAAGATGACAGCTTCCCGCCCGGCTTCTTCGACGGCGACGCGCCTTCCTACGAGGAGGGCGCGGCTGCACTGTCGGCGGCTTTTAAGTCGGCCGAGGACCTCTACGAGGTTTTGGACAAGGGCTACGGCTTCGTCTTCGACCCTGCTGACGAGATGCAGAAGCTGGCATCGGACCTCGCGGCGCTGGTTGAGCGCGCCCGCGCCGTAGTCGCGAACAACCAAGGATACATTGAGGGAGACGACGTATGAGCGAGCAGCACGGCGGCCCCGCCTTCCCGATGCCTCACAGCGACCAGCCGGGCTCCTATGAGACGCACCCTGGCATGACCTTGCGCGACTGGTTCGCGGGTCAGGCGCTCGTAGGACAGATCTTAGCTAGACCGAGCGCTATGTCTGACGACGTGGCGGAGCGCTGCTACATCATGGCAGACGCCATGCTCGCTGCCCGCGCGACGGGAGAGCAGGCATGAACGCCTACGTCCCGCTCGGCCAGACGGCGGCTCCTTCGTCCATCTCCCCCACGCGCCGCGTCCTGCTGGAGGAGCGCGCCGCTGACCGCGCGGACTGCTTGGCCGAGGCGTTGGCCGCGCAGGATCGCTTCCACGACCAGATCAGCGCCGGGTTCGAGAAGATCGACACCATCGGCGCCGATTGGGCTGGCAAGTGCTCTGAGCCTGGGTACGACCCTGGCATGGACCGCATCAACGCCACGCGCCGCGCGAACTGGCTTGTGAGGGTCGCTCTGCGGAACATCGAGGCCGCGCTCGAAGAGATGGAGAGCGCGTGATGGGGAACACAGCACTCCTTCCGCCTTGGAACGACTTGAATCCGCGTTATGTGGCTTATTGCCTCGCCCATGGCGCATCTTCGCCCGACGAGATGCGAGAACGAGACCGCCTTGCTTGGCCCGGTGGGCGCATGTGCGGGTTTATCTTGTGGATGAATGCGCAGTGGATTGATTGGGGAAATGTCGCTCCCTCGCGGGGGTTTAAGGGCGTTAGGTCGGATTTCCGATCTGAAGAGCATCTACAAGACTTCGACCGCTTCCTTTGGGAACGGGTAGAGCCCCGGCCGCATGGCGGTCGCGCTGCACTGGCCGAGATGGAGAGCGCGTGATGAACGCCATCTCCATCATCCCGCCCGTGCAGCGCAACAACACCGTCACCCTGTGCGACATCTTCTTCCTCCCGGTGCTGGTGGCGCTGCTGTCGTGGACCTCCGAGCGCGACAACCCCGCCCACGCCGAGGGCACGACGGATGCGCTCGAATGAGCGGGCCTGACGCACCGCACGACGCGGTGAAGATGGTGTCTGTCATTCCTTGCGAGATGGCGAAGGAGCCGACTGGCGAATGGATCGCGATGAACTTCAACGATGAGGTTCGTGTGCGGCTCACCGCATTGGGGCTACAGGATTATGGCCGCCGCCTTCGTGAGTTGAACCAGCGCCTGCCACCCGGCAAGGGCTTTTCTGAGCAGCCCAGGCTTGACGCCGAGGGCTACTATCGGACGCAGCTTTGGAGCTTAGCCTCCGATTTCGGTCATCTCTGCGGGCTGGGCATGAAGCTGCCGTTTGAGACGCCGATGATGCTGCGCCGGCCTGTCAGGAGATCGGCGCCATGAACCCGTGCCACTGGGTGTGGAAACCCGTCCTGCCCTTCGCCGCTCCCGTCGCCCGCCGCGTCGTCGGCCCAATCGTGCGCCGCTTTCGCCCTCGCCTGCGCCACGCTGCAGTTTGGGTGTGTTCCGGGGGCGCCGCGCTTGTGCCGCTGCCGGGTCCTGCGCCCATTCCGCCGCCCGTTGGCATTGAGGCGCCGATCTACGGCGAGGTGCTGCCCGGCTTCGGCGGGATCGGCGCCATCGGATCGTTCGGTGCGCCCGGCTTCATCGGCGCAACCCCGCTAGTGCTGCCCGGCGACGTGCTGGTGTCGCTGCCGCCGCGTGGGCCGCTGCTCGACGTGGTGGGCGACGTGGTGCCGGGCAGCGGTGTGACGGCGGACGCTACCCCGGTTCCAGAGCCAAGCAGTGCGGCCGTGATGGTTGGTGCGCTGCTGGTGCTGGGTGTGTTCGCAAGGAGGGTCGGATGAGTGAGGAAGGGACGACCGAGGCGACGCCCCGCGCTGACTGGATGAATTGCCCCTGCTGCCATGGCGACGGCGTGCATCCTGACGGCGAATTAGAGGATGCGGTCTGCTTTGGCTGCGATGGCGCTGGCATCGTGTGCAACGTCTGCGGCGCTCCGCCTACGACGCAGGATGAGGAAGGAGGGACACGCGGTGGCTGCTGGCACTTCTACTGAAGTTGAAGGGGGGATGAGTGAGCAGAAAGACCCTCCACTACCGCCGCTCAGGCTGGACTGGGGCAGCCGCCGCTTCTCGCACTGTCAGGCTGGCGAGGACGAGTGCGATTACGAACACTGCCCTCGCTGGCAGAACGGCAAGCTGATCTCTGAGGATCACTGCGCCCTAGACCGCATCGGAGGGGACGAAGATGACGACTGATCCGGTTCCACCCCCGAGTAGCGGTGCGGTGCTGGCGAGCGCGCTGCTGCTGCTCGCCGTTGCAGTGAAGAGGATGTCCTATGGCCTTGGGTGATTACCGGCTCTGCGACGTGTGTGAGTGCAAGACCTACTACGACGCAGGTGTAGAGTATGAGCAAGCCCCAAAGGGACATGCCCTCTGGCCAGGGATGATCCCTCATCGTGTCGGGGATTGGGCAGTCATTTGCGACGACTGCGCCAAGACCCATGAGGTTGAGATACGGCTTAGGGCGGAACCACTGAATCCAACAGGAGACGCATGATGGACCGCAACCACGCGCGCGTCCTCGTGGCGCTGCACGCCGAGCTAGTGACCGAGGCCGACAAGCTGCGCCGCGGGCACGATCGGCGCGAGGGGCCTGCCGCTGAAATGCTGTGGGATCAGGC
>Ga0210040_10008243_pt1 | contig 12412 bp, 5 predicted proteins | sample CryGeyCG12114_NA_FD_185462 | JGI IMG/M metagenome (GOLD analysis project Ga0210040, IMG submission 185462) | Groundwater microbial communities from aquifer - Crystal Geyser CG19_WC_8/21/14_NA (SPAdes) (version 2) | ecosystem: Environmental > Aquatic > Deep subsurface > Groundwater | place: USA... | reverse complement strand
GTGACTTTGTAAACGCCATAACTTTAAAAATATTAAACGCAACAGAAAACTGAAATAACCGACGGAATACTTGTATTACTGACATCATTTTGATGACCTGACCTTAAGTCTATAATTGTTTGTTCAAATGATACACCGTAACCAAGGCGTGCTTTCTTAAATTGTCACCCTGTTTATAGGTACATTTCAAGCAAAATAATAATCATAACAGTTTGATACCACAATAATTAAAGATTTTTATCCCTGTAAAACCAGGTGGGTAAATAATATAAAATAGTAATCATGCACTGGCACTGATATTTTGAGAAAAATTTCACTATACTATTTAACGAAGAGATTACGAAACAGGGAGAGCATGTTCTATGCACATTTGTGCATTTTACAGCAACATGCTGATAATATTATATAAATATTTAATAAACATATTGATTGATTCCACAACTGTATATCTCAACACACGAGATAAAATAGTAAGAGCAAATTTCTTAATATTTCTGAATCATGAACGAATGACTAAATGACTCTACTTAAATGCTCATAGCGTTAAACAAAATGCTTTTGAATAGAAGCAAAATTTGGATTGGTGGGTCGCCAGTTGGTAGCGTTGTGTCCAAACTTGTACACCAAACGTCGTCCCGTGACTGACTCAAACACATGACTTTTGTAATAGTATCTAAAAAATTTAAAGATTTTTTAAAATTTTAAGTCAGTTGTAAAACATTTTTCAACATACACAGAATGGGAATGACACCAATGTAAAATAGCTTACCTCATCGCTCTACTAAGTTTTTCATAAGTCATTCGAGGATTTCCTTTGATTTGCCCCCATAGTTGTGCCACCTTTTCACTATTCACAAATCGAAAATGGCCTTCTTCAACATTCTCCCATCTTACAAGACTGGGGCAGTAGTCCGGATTTTTCAACAGATCCCTAATGAATTCCCACAGACGTCCAGTTTTCTTTTCTGAAATTAAAAAATTCTCGTTGAGACTTTTTCCATTCTATGCTCTACACTAAAATAACAACTTGTTTTAGTGTAACACATAGAAATAGATATACTATATAACATTTACTAAACCACCTGGATGCATCGGTACGGTATAGGCAACAAAAAATACGTAAAGCATGAACGCATAAAATGTTGGGCAAAAAAATATGCAAGCCAACCACTGGAACAAAAACGCAGTACGCAATAGTTCTTGGCTGGATAGAGATTGACCTTAAGGAAAAACCTGTTCTAAGTTCTCAGAATTCAGCCACTATACTATCAATACAGTTATAGTAACACTACAGTCTAACTGCACAAATATCTAGCATCCAGAGTCCAAACAGATCATCACTATTCACTAAAAAGCAATATTTATACTTCTACTCATTTACCGTTTCTTTTATGCTTCTTGTCTTTCTTGGGTGGACGACCAACTTTCCGTTTTGGAGGGGGAGACACTTGGCAAATGTCTGTCAATCTAGAATGACTGCCACCAGATGATTTTGAATCCAACTCGGAATCTCCATCCGCATATGAGACCAAATCTGTATATTCCGTAAACCAATCAGTTTCTACTACCCTCTAATAATCTTTCAGTTGTGAGATTCGCACGCTGAAATTTAAATAGGATTACTTACCAGAGTTGTGAGGAGATTCTCCTTTGCGGAGAAACATACTGTAGTCTCCGGGATCCGAAGCGAGGTCATCCCAACTATACTCAAGGTGAGCAGAGGACAAGTCATGGTGACACAACATGGCGGAAGATTCATTGCCAGAGAGACCTATACTAGGTACCGTGCAATGTTGCTGCTGCTGATGTCCACGGTGATCAAATGAGAGAGACATTGCAGACATAGGACTGTGATTTCTTTCGTTGTTGTGACTACTACCATTATTGTGCTGGAAGACATTATGGTCATTATGGTGATGTAGAGGGTTGTGACTATGAGAGTGATTCATGTCACCGTCACTAGACGAACTGGGACAGTGGATGGCTACGCTGACCGCAATTAAATTCTCATTCGTAGGTAAAGTAGACATGGACTGATTATGATGTTGATGTTGAGAGGAGGGTTCGGATGACAGGTCAGGTATGAAGTTATCATAGCTATCAGGGAAGGCGTTCTGAACTTCAGAGGATACTACAAACCAAACATCAGACCATTAATTGACTTGAAAAGTAAATACCACTGCTTTGAGTAATAATTTTTAATAAGCAAATAAAAAATTAATTTAACTCACATTTGTGGAACTGGTGTTGCTCTACACTGGATGTTGGGCAGGAGGACAAGGTTTCAAGAATTTGACACTCTGATGGAGATGTGTTCGTTTGGTGATGATTGTAGGGATCGCCCATAGAGGGCAATGGGGTCAGGTAGCTGTTATTTTGGAAATGGCAATCGAAAAGAGACGAAGATCGATCGTTTTCATGGTGTATGCTGCTACCAGTTGGAATACAGTGAGAAGTCATGTTATTGACGACGCTACTAGAGTTTCCATTCATAGTTAAACATGGTTCCATGAACTGAACAAGATCCGAGTGCTCTTGTTTCACTGAATTAGGGCTTAAGCATTCTTGCTCCCACAGGCCCATGTAGCACTAATGTTTTAAATGGTTGGATATTAGTTAGGTGAATGAAATGCTGAGCATGAGTAAGGGAGGCAATCATTTTAATTTGGGTAACTTACATCAGGGATGATACTCATTGGTGTAATGGGACTTAATGAAGACGTCATTTTACAATCCAACATGTTGCGTTGCCAAAAGGGCTTCCCGATTCTAAAATATCAGTAAAATAATTTAATTAGAGAAGAATTCACATAAAGCAATTACATTATTTTATATATTACAAATATAATGATATCAATTTATGTCTCAGGTGCACAACTTCGATTTATTTGAATGCAGACAAACCACCAGATTATGTGACAAAATCGAAATCCAATTTCAAACACTACAGCACACATGCTCTGGGTTTTAATATTTAGTTGCATTTACGCATAATGATCCTGTTCAGTTTATACTACAGATTAATATTTCTGCATACAGTAATAGTAGCTGTAATCTCATTTCATATTTGATTACTAATATTATAGCAAATATGCATCAGCACAAAAATTCTGCGAAGCACAAATTAGATTTGAATCCTAGTTAACTTTCACAAACAAGGTAGGTGAGTAGTGCGCTCATCAAACTAAATATTTTTGAAGTTTTAAAAAATCAATACCGTGTTGTCACTACAGCTTGAAGAATATGCTTTTTTACGGCAACTCTGGGCTTGGTTGACCGATCTATAGTCACTTCAAGTCTTTAAACTTTTAAATTTAGTTTTCACACAAACTGGATATTACCTCAAACCAGTTATATACGATGATGCTAGTCTCACCAACTTCTTACGCTAACACTATATCACTTCCAATTTGATCATCTTATTCATTTTTAACAGCTAAAAAACAATATCAAATCAATCAATCTGCTGGAGATTTGATTTTCATTTTACACCTCCATAACATCTAGCCAGAGCATGTCGGCGTTCTAACGCACCACAGGAATACTTAAGAACGGCGTCAAACATGAGCTACTAACTAAATGCGACACATCAAATGAGAATGCATAAGACAATAAACTACGATTGACAAATAACACACGACATGATTTTTGTGAATACCAGTATTGTAGTGCTGTTGCGGAAACCAATTGACCACAACTGGCAAGGAATAGAAAAGATTGCTACCGTCCACAGCACTATCTAACTAGCCAAATATAACCAATAGCTGGTTAGTAGCACTTGTAGATTTGAATTGAATTGGCAAGTGTTATCGGAATCACACAATTTGTCAATCCAGTGACGTCAGAATCGAAGAGACTGATGGGGATTTCCTAGCTTTATTTCGCAGTTTAGATTATAAGAATCAGAAGGCTATGACTTTCTCTCAAGAGCCGCACTAAACTGAACTCGTTTTCTGAAATTAATGAAAAACTGACGAGTTAAATATCTGAGATGTCGCACTTCTAACTTAAAAAAGGGAACTGATCGAATTTCATGTGGAGCATAATGGATTTGTGTATGAGCAACATAGGGTCATTAGTCCATATGTCAATAATAATAACAATTAAAACCGCGGTCATGTATTAGTTACAGCAAACAGTCAGTTCTTCGTCATACAGTATACCATGTTGAACGTGATGATGACATATTTGAGAGGTAATAATGAATGTGTACACAAATATAATGTGCATTTTTGCCACAGTTAAATTTTTTGGCCGCCGCAGCCAAAAGATTAGGCAACATGGTTCATTGAATTCTCATTCTTTCAGTAGTAGGTGCTAATTTGGTTGAAACAAAACCCATGGATCCACCAAAAAAGTATTAAACCACATGGAATCATTAGTGTTTACATTTGGAGAGTTACTCAGGAGTGTCAATATTGGTCGTACTCAACCTGCACTCATTATTATTCCCATTCATGAAAATTGTGTGGACTAAAAAAGCAAACACTGTAAAACTGTATATCTCTTTTCCAAGCACTGCATGTTAAAGAATTTGGCTTCATCATACTAATTTTTGAATCATTTAGGTATTTTAAGCCATAGTTCAATGCAGTTTACGCATGCATGATATTCCCGCTCAACGGCGCTACTATACTAATAGTTATCAAGCAAATCTAATCCATGCAGCCGAAAACATATTCAACCATGATAATACGATAATAGACTTTCAGTCTTTAAGTATTCTGCTTGCCAGCATACGAACTAACTAACTACGATCTTGACTTGACACACCTATTAATTAGTACAGGTAGTAATCAATGACAGTGAGCCAATTGTGCACTTTATAGTCGGGGAAATTGAAAAGGTAAACACTGCACTGTGAAAGGGGCACCCATGCTGGCAGCAATTTAATATCAACCTGATCATCGTGCGTGGACACAAAGAAAGATGACGATGAGTCGACTGTTTATCTTATCCTGCATCATTACATGAGTGCCTACATATAATGTCTTACGAGGGTTGGAAGGGTAGTTTTGTGTGTTATTTTTAGTAATCCAAGGGGAAGGATACATGAGCTTGAAAATGCAATAGAATGAATGAATGAAACAAAGAATTTAGGTGTCTTATGTTTGCCAATACGCAATACAAATCGTAGTCAACATTAACTTGGGGTTTTAATGAGGAATGTGACTTATGCATATGCATTCTGTGGCAGGCAGGCATGACAGCTTATATTGGAAAATCAATTTGAATTCCAAATGATACAGCACTTGGAAAAAATTTTAAATGTACAAATTAAAAACCAGAAACGTAAATTAACAATCAAAGTTCCAAGTAAGATAGTTTTTGTCTAATTTTTAGCATACAGTAAAGGAAGGGCCATTATAGGTGAATGCCTTACAGTCATGGGCTGTGAATTCTAAAATGAACATGAAGGTCCCTTGCAGCTGCAGCTATAGCTAAAAACCGTTCTATTTACTTAGATTACATCGCACGTATAAAACAAAGTGTCGCGTAGAGCGCGACGGATTGCTATGCACATTATTGCCCATTAATATGTACGGAAGATATTGACAAGTGACTGAGGTGCGTCTATGTGTCCTATCTTTTATTATTGCTTGTTCACTTGCTATTTAAAACTTTGAACATTCTAAATCGGTTCCCCGTCAGACACGCTATTCAATTTGATTACGGTGTACCTTTGAACTCTTGGTCCGCAAATGTATTTTCTGCAAATTCTAATCAGTCATGTTGTGTGTTGTACAATATTTTTACTAGATCGTAAAAACAATGGCTGGTTTATCATCACCTCATAGCTAGGTGGTTCAATGTTTTGAGCCAAGATATGTTCACTATGATTGGTTGATAATGATGACTTTGTTGTGCAGTACAGCATTTGACCGAGAATTGAGACTTATGATGGTGCACATCAGCATTATTAATGAGATAAGGCCAAATGACTAATGATGAGGACGATAATATGAATGAGACTACAGCACTTATACGTGTTGACATGATTATTTTTGGCACCGTATGTGTGCACTTTTATTTAAGCTAATGCTCTATGGGTTTGCAATAATGATGATTTCACGTGTCGCATTTTACGTTCACCATGCTACATTTAAGTATAGCTAGGTGATTGAGGAGGTGAACAACCTGATTATATATTTTGAGCAAATGTTTTGGCATGGTGTTAACTTTTCTGGACCGGACATTATATATTGTCTCAAAGTATATTATGCTTTATGTGCATTAGGGATAGAGTTAGAGTACAAATTTAGTTCATTTGAGGTTTAAATATCCATTTCATGTACAGGATACTATGTTTTTCATGAAGCTTGTTTCAACTGAATTAAATTTTCTTTTTAAACCGTAGTGTTTACTTCATACAGATGAGTCAACGTAATTCCCTACAAATGGGTTCAATTGTCAATGCAGGAAGTGCTTCGTGTATTTGTTTTTCCAGTAACGTTTTAAACAAAATATACTTAAGCAACTGGACTGCCATGGAGGACTATGGGCTTTACAGCATGATATTATGTACATTCCATCCCATCAAATCAAAGGATTCTACCAACGTGTGATATTTTAAAACTAGTGTCTAACTAGGTAGTTATTACGGAAGAACCAGTTGTAACAGTTCCCAGCATCCCAGCATTTGCAATCCGTCGTTACGGATACTATGCTATTTAATTGAACAGGTAACAAAATAATGTGTGAAAATAAGTTAACTTGGTCGATGGAATGGCACGGCTCACTGAACAGCACATAGTAAGGGTACACCTGAAGCCGTGTACTTTCGTATATTCCGTACGTGCGTATGAATCGGCTCGGGCGTACCCCTAGCTATTATAAAAAAGAGCTTAAAATACTCTAAAAAATCTGGCAGCACAAAAAAGCACAATACTAGAGCGTTGACTTAATTATTCCAAGATGATTAACTTGATTTCCAATTTTTTTTGTCCCAATCCCAAGCAACCAGTTTAATTAGGATATGCACGTGTTTGCTCGGACTTCCAGTGGAAGTTAACATTAGCACGTCATGAGTACAATTGTCATTGCAAGGAATTGCAAAGCGCTGATACAATGTTTCATTTAATGTAAGTTGTTTTCCATTTCATTCGTGAATGTGAACATGATAGGTTTAATACTTCAAAACAACGTGGTCTAGTTGTCTCGAACGCACTGCAATACAAATTAGGTTTACTTACTTTAAAAATGAAAATACATGTAAGTAGCTATATACTGAAATATCTTAGCAGATAATAGATGCACTATTGTTTTTTTCAACAGAGCAATATATTTACCTTGCATAAAAATACGCAAAAAATTTCGAAAACATGAAGCACTTTCTGAAAAAAAATTTATTTATACTCGTGCTGAACGAACCAATTGTACCAACAATAACTTTAGAAAAGTCAATTTAATTGTCATATGAAATCCACGTGGTCATTATGATGATTACACTAGATCTACCTATCTGGGGAATTCAACAATAGTCTCACATACCAAAATTCAAAATCACATGAGTTGGACCTAGATTCGCCAACGTACATTTTATAAAAGTTGTTTTTATATAATTAAGTATAAAAGTCGTTGTCGTCGTTTCAAGTCGTTACATTCCCATTGTATTTTTTATGAGCGAAATCACAGAGTATAAGTATATGTACGTATAGTTAGTTCCCACCAGTAACAAACATTGTGCCGCAGTCTTGAAAATATATGGTCAAGTTCACTGCTAAACTTAAAATATTTGACATTAAGAAGTCCCAAAGCTTTTCAGATAAGCCTGCATTACTTAAGCACCCTTTCCACACAAGATTCAATTGTTCTGAGATTTACGTGCATAGGAATGATCTTGAACTTATTATTTTGGACACAGAGGTCTGTTCTTAACGTGCGAAAATGCATCATAATGGGGATGGAGTGACGCAGGGTCGAGGTAAACTCTCATGCATGTTCGGCCAGGGTTTCACTGAGAACACAAGTATTATATTTTGCGTAACCTACCTACAGCACATGTGTGGATGGATATAATGTGATAGACAGGTGATGTAGTAACATGTATTTATATAATATTTATGTCCTACATGAATGTTGTTTCCGATTCCGATGAAAGGAATCACGAAACACTATTATTCCCATAAAAATGTATGCTCAATCATCATACAAACTGGAATGTCTGTATTCATTAAACCACTTGCTCCATGTGCTGGCATGTCCATGCACACAAGCCTTACATGCTGTTACGCTCTTTTTTGTGTGAACGAGCAGTTTATGTCTTGGAATGATGGGGTCTCACATTTCCCTCATGGACAATCATTACCTATACCACTTGAGCCGAACATAAAGCCATTTCAGGCATAACAATTTATTAGCAAAAGAGACCATTGTATTTTTTTAACCACGTTTGATAGTGAAGATTCTCTGATTATGTAAAGAAATGTGTTCGTCATTCATGCAAAAAATAGTTTTAATAACGCTTCACTGCATGGTAGAACAGACAACGGAGTTGTTGAGGAAACTAAAACTATACTCTATAGCGGCATTATAGATGGTATCTGAATCTGAGGTTAGACTAATTATTATTTTCTTATGGAAAGTGAAACAGTTTTTAAGTAGCTTTGATCCCAGGGCAAGTAACATAAGCGAAGAAATCAAGTACAGCAAGTTTGAAAACCGCCACGTATTAAGTAACCGGAAAAACTTAATATTTATGTTAATTGTGGGACAGAGTGCAACCTGCAACAGCTTACAAATACTCCATGGGACCAAAAAAAAACATGGTAAGCACTAAGCAGTAAGCATTAATTATAAACCAGGGTAAGGAAGGGTGTGTGTAATAATTAGAAATCACCTATTTTTAATATATATTTACAGAAATTGTGCTGATTGGCAGATACCGAAAACATGATAACCAAAAATACTAAATTATGAATAGGTTCCAGCACACTTTTAACAACTCTATGAAATATTTTCACGTTTAAAAAAAGTGTCTCCTTGGACATTTTTTTCCACATTTTATGATCTACATTGCAAAATGTTTAATGTTTTTAAACACAATGATTCACTGTCATAGCTAAGTAAGCAAGCAATTTTCTACACCTGGGTGAATTTCATTTCCATCTCATGCTTGCAATATATGGTACATACTATGCATAGGTCCTTGAAATTCCCAAAGTGTTTAAAAATGCAGTTAATCACAATGCCGGTATATGTACATATACGGCATCCCTCGCAAATTCACCCGCAACACAAATCTAGCTGACTAAATACATGCATTGATTTCTACTTAACAGTTAGATTAATGTGTTTGGCACTAAAAATATGACACCTTATGTAAACAACATTGTCAATCCTAGTGCGCATTTTATGACTACAAACATAACTTTTGAGTCATATTTACAGCTAACGGTGAAAATAATAATTTTCCAATGCCTGTCATAAAATGTGAACGACTTGCCGTTGTTTTACCTACAATATATTAAATATAAACTGGCACAACAAAGCTAAGTGCTGTCTGGTACATACTCATCTCTGTGCATATGTACATTAACTACGCAAATAAAAGTGAAACACAAGCTCTAATAAATTACAAAAGTCCTTAATAAAAGTAATACATAAACCCAAAGAGAAGATTCTACACACTGTCGTTGTAACTAACTGAAAACTTTACCTTTCGGTACATCCTCATCTTTTAGTCTCACTTTCAGTTTTACAGTATGTCTTGTCCATTTCACAGTGACAAGTCCATTTTTACAACTACGTGAAGGCCTGACAACCATTATTATAGTGGTTGCAACGCAAGCCAAGATAACAAGAAAAACACATGATAACATGACCTTCCAAAATGTTTGAATGTAGTTAAACGATCCTACCGTTTTTTATAATCATGATTACAACTACTACTATAATTATTATTCGTGCATACTCCCTGTCTGTGCGAGTGTATGCACTGAAACCCAACTGCAAATACAATTGTATGGGAAATATGTCCACACCAAACATTCGTTAGTTAGTTAGTTACCAGTACTTACGTTTCGTACACTTTTTTAAACCTTTTCATTACTATCCCTGCTCCTCTGTATTATGAAGTTCACACAAGGTGTGCAATTTCAGTCATGCCATGCAGTCACAACAGTCTTTTTCAGAGCTATTGATATTACCGTCAGGATTAACCATCCTACTGCTAGCACACTACAAGTTTTAGTCATTCAGATTGTTTAAACACACTACTTACATACTACCCTCAATCTATTGAATGCATACATTATGTGGAGACTCGGACAAGAAGAAAACAAAAGGTCCAGAGTTGGCATGCATACTCGTACTCCCACAAACAAACAGAGCTGTGCACGAGAGCATTGGGGGAAATTAAGTGCTATCATTCATCCATTTAATTCTGGTAATGGCAGTTCCCTGAAAACGGTCTAGTTCATCCTAGGCTACGATCGTACTATTATACATACTACATGTACTGGTGCTACCATAAATTCCCATAGACATTCAGGGATCAAGTCAAAGTCAAAGTCTTTTCTCTCCCAGTCAACTCGTAAAGTACAGAAGTACTGCATGCAATATTTTTGCAGGGCTACCAACTATCTAACTAACTATAGACACAGTGAAGCTAGACAATCAAGATATATTACATGTAAGATTGAAAAAACGCACACAAACACTCCTTCATTTATTGACTGAAATGATGGGACCAAATTGAGCAAATGATTGAGAAATCCTTAACTTTGATTCACAATTATGGTCAATCTCATCGTTTTCTCCCCATGGAAAGGGAGAACTTTTAGGTATCACAACTACCAAAAATCTTGTGTACCAGATATAGGCTAACTTTTAGTCAAGTACAAGATAATTGCCTTATTGACATGATTGAACCCTACCAGTTGTCAGTGTAAACGTGCACCTAAATGCTTTTCCAAACAACTACTAATTTTTCTGAGCACCAGACTTTATTTGCTCTAACTAAAAGTATCTAAGGGTTGTATGAATTCATTTGGTTAACGTTCGCACGTGGAACTCTTTTTAGAAAGATAAAGACGATCATCAAAACTTCATGATGTAATGGTCAACGTGCAGACTAGACGGTAATGATGATTACGGCAATAATTCTCCATAAGTGGTTCTAATGACGGCAGGACAATAAATATGTTTTGATTGCCGATAAAAACTTAAATGAAGACATGCTAGCTGATCATCATATCCATGTTTTGTGCTAAAAATTGTATATCATCTTCATCATCATTCAATTATCTTGCAACCTGTCTACGGTATCGGTTTTCAATGTTGACTGGACAGAAGCAATGATTTACTTGGATACCTAAATATATTGGAGACATTATTCGCCTAACCGAGATTTATAATTACATCATAACCGTTCTATAATCCGTTTTGTCTCACGTTGCCTCAAACAGTACATTGAATTTAATATAAATATAAGGGATTCTAAACAAATATAACGAGCTAACCAACGTCCTACTAATTACAAATGTATTTTACTCACCTGTTGATTTCACTTAGTTCTCACAAGATTGTACCATGCTTCTTCCGTAGCAATACAAATTTATGGATCGTCTAAACACATTCAGTTTCCCCTGAATTAACAATTGTCCAAGTCCAATCCACACTTTATATCAAATCCAGCTATCCTCCCACAAACAATGAATTATCAATATCAATCGTCAATGTAATCTGGAAATCGGCAAATCCAAAACTCTTCAACTAACTAACTTAGCTAGTTAATCTTCGAAACGTTTCAATCAAATCAGTAAAAAAAAGTCCATACCAATTACGACATGAATTTGCAACCAACACAAATCACGAATATTAATTGTCACCCGTAGTTTTTCATCAACCGATTCAATGCAAGTAAATAATCTAGGTGAGAAAAAAGGTTGTTCACTATTGTTTACCAACCAACAAACTTGCTCACCTGTCAATGTCCAAAACTGAATTGACAGTGAATGGAGATGGACTACTGACTAGTCAGTATTATTCGAAATGGGTGAATCTTCTTCCCCACACATGGACAAGGTATACACAAATAAAGATTACTAGCTTATACAAACTATACTACTGTGCAAAAATCTACTTGAGAAAAGACAGGGGTTAACGTGTATTGTATTCAGTCAGCAATAATGTAGCTTGTTAGTTATAGTTAGTCGAGTTGCGGGCCACGTTGATTATTGCAGGTATGGAGTGTCTCGCTTCCTATCTAAAACCATGTGCAACTCTTGTTTGGTGAACGCACGTAAGTTAGTTTAGTTAGCTGCGGCTGCGGACGCTTGGAATTAGAGATGTGCGCCGTCGAATCACGTCGTCGTCGACGCGGTTTTTTGGCCAAAATTTCACGCCGTCGCCGTCGATAATTTTCATCGACGCGTCGACGCGCCGACGCGTCGATGCGCCGTCGATAAGA
>Ga0210040_10008242_pt1 | contig 12412 bp, 11 predicted proteins | sample CryGeyCG12114_NA_FD_185462 | JGI IMG/M metagenome (GOLD analysis project Ga0210040, IMG submission 185462) | Groundwater microbial communities from aquifer - Crystal Geyser CG19_WC_8/21/14_NA (SPAdes) (version 2) | ecosystem: Environmental > Aquatic > Deep subsurface > Groundwater | place: USA... | reverse complement strand
CAGCGCGCCGAGGCCGTGAAGGTCTGGAACGTGCACTACAACTACCACCGACCACACACCGCCGCCGGGAACCAGCCCCCAGCCTCACGCCTCCACGCCGGCGTCACCAACCTCATGACCAGCAACAGCTAGTCGAAGAAGTCGCGGTCTTCTGGCCGCAGGTGTTCGGACGCGGCCTCCTGATCGAACTCGATGCCGAGCCCCGGGGCGTCCCACACGTCGATGAATCCGTCCACCACGATGTTCTCGGGCAGGCCCTTGACGATGTCGTACCACCACGCATGCTCGGCGACGGGGTACTCGAACGCTATGAAGTTGTCGGGCAGACTGGCGCAGACGTGGACGAGCGCGGCCAGTCCGAAGACTCCGTCGTGCACGCCGTGGGGCGCGATCTGTATGCCGTACAGATCCGCGAACTCAGCAATCCACTTCATCTCCAGCATGCCCCCGACGTCGAGGACCTCAGGACCGATCACCCGGACCGCCTGCTTCTCGATCAGCTCTCTGAAGTTCTCCCTGAGGTAGATCTGCTCGCCGGTGTGCGTCGGCGTCGCCGTGGCTCTAGTGAGTTCGAGGTACTCCTTGGCGTGGACCCAAGGCACGAAGTTCCCGGAGAGCAGGTCCTCGCCCCACAGGATGTTCAGAGGCTCGATCGCGCGCATCACGCGGATCGCGTCGCTGAGCGTCCAGCCCGGCCCCATGTCCAGCGCGAGCCCCACCTGGTCGCCGAGCACATCCTTCATCGCCTGGACGCAGGTGAGAATGTGGTTGATCCCGACCTCCGTGAGGGGGCCGCGGTTCGGGTGCGTGGGTCCGCTGCGCTGCTCGCCGAGCATCACTCCGGGCACGACCTGAGTCATGAAGTCGTGGTAGGCGACACCCTCCTTGATGATCGTGAACCCCTCGGGGGCCGCCTTCATCCACTCCATGCGCGCGGCGTAGTCCTCCGGCTGGCTGCCGCGCGTCGGGTAGTCCTCGCGGCCGATACCCCCCGGCCCTGATCGGACTCCTCCGTTGTAGACGCGGACCTTGTCACGACGCTTTCCGCCCAGCAGCTTGTACACGGGCATGCCGTAGAACTTCCCGGTCAGGTCATGGAGCGCGATGTCGATCGCCGAGACGACGCTTCCCCACGGCTTGAAGCCACCCGACCTGCGGATCTTGGCCAAGCAGTGTTCGATGTTCGTCGGATCCTCTCCCAGGAGCACGTCCCGGTACATGGGGACGACGGCGGCCATCTGTGGGAGCGACCATTCAATTTGGCCGTAACCGTCAACGCCCTCGTCGGTACAGATCCGGACGACCGGACTGTTGCCGAACAATGCGCACTTCAAATCCACGATCTTCACAACACAGGCTCCTTCAGAAGGCGGCGTCAGGTGAAGGCAGAGAACTACGGCGTCGTACCGTGCGGCGTCTCGGCGATCGTCGGGGAAGGCGATCCGGTTAGCCGCCAGAGCTGCCAGAGCTGCCAGGGACAGTCCGGCCAAAACTCGCTGCTCACTGATCGCAGCGGAGACGTGGTGTCCCTCCGGTGGCCGGACGCTATGGCCCTCCGAAGCGGAGCGTCAAGGCGGGATGGCGCCTGCGCCACGAGTTCCACCGCAGCCGTCACGTCTCGGCGAGCGGGAGGGCGCGCAGGCACCGCCGCGACGACGGGGTCACGCTCGAAGGTGGACGGAGACAGACCCGATCGTCTGCGCTTCGCCGCGAAGAGCGTCGATGATCTCCGCTCGCCGGTCCTGCGTCATCCGGCTCTCGGGAACCGAGACGCTGACGGCGTTCAGTGACTCCCCGAGACGCGGCAGCGCGACCGCCACGCACTTGATCCCCAGGGTGTTCTCCCCGTCATCCGTCGCGAACCCCCGCTCGCGGACGGCCGCGAGCTCGGTGTGGAGGACGTCAGGATCTGTGATCGTGTACTCCGTGAGCTCCGGGAGCGGCCAGGACAGGCGGGCCTCGACGTCGTCCGGAGCCAGTTGGCTGAGCAGCACCTTGCCCAGCGCGGTGGCATGCGCCGGGAGCCGCCGCCCGACGGCCGAGTACAGCCGGAGCGCGTGGATCGACTCCCTCTTCGCGAGGTACACGATGTCCGCACCGTCGAGTCGGCCGAGGTGGACGGTCTCCGCGGTGAGGTCTGAGAGCCGGTCCAACGCCGACTGCGCCAGGACGACGATGTCGTCGCTCTCCACATAGGCGTTCCCCGCGATGAGTGCGCGCAGGCCGACCCCGTAGAGCGTGCCGGTCGCGTCGACCTCGAGCCAGCCACGAGCGGCCATGGTCCGCAGGATCCCGTGCAGGCTGCTCTTGGGGATGCACAGCTCCCGCGCCATGTTCGCCACGGTGCGACGCTGGGGCGAGGAACTCAGCAGCTCCAAGACGTCGAGCGTGCGGAGGGAGGACTTGACCCCGTTGACACGGGCTCGGGGAGCCGGACCTCCCCCGACCCCGAGCGCCCCTTCCGCGCGCGGCGCGCTGGGCGCGGCCGGCGCGGCTGCCCCCCCCTGGTCCACGTCGCCTGCAGTGTCTTCCATGGCACTCCCTTCGTCTGGCCGGGCGGCATGCCTTGACATGCTTCGTTGGCCAAGACTAGCGTCTCATATGTGAACAGCGTTCAAGCATGTGAACGGTGGCACGGTCGGCCCTGGACAACGTAGTTCTGAGGAGCCCCAGATGAGAAGCAGAACAGGAGGGGGTTCGCACCCCTCAGCGCCCACTTCCTTCGCACGAACACTGCTCCGAGATGTCGCTGCTCATGCGAGGACACGTGCAGTCGAGCGCGGTGAGATCAGCGCCTCTCAAGCGGCACTGGGAAGGCGTCACGCGAAGCCCCTCGCCGCTGTCAGCATGGCCGCTGTCCTCGCCGTGGCCGTATCTGCTTGCGGGGGCAGCGACACCGCTAGCGGCGACTCGGGAGGCTCCGGTGGCCCGGTCACCATCACCTTCGCAGCATCAATCTTCGGTGACCCCGGGACCGGGGACAAGATGCGGACGATGCTCGACGAGTTCAACCAGAGCCAGGACGAGGTGAAGGTCGAGCCGGCCTCCGTCCCCTTCCAGAGCCTCGCGCAGACGGTGCTCACCCAGATGGCCGGTGGCCTGGGCCCCGACCTGGTCCGCTTCGACACTCCCGAGTACTACCAGGCTCGAGACGCTGGCCTGCTGGCTCCGCTGGACATCGACGCCGACGAGTTCAAATTGGATCCGTCGACGGACAGGTACATGTTCGACGACGACAAGCGGTACGGCGTGGTCTTCCAGGTCAACAGCTACGGGCTGATCTACAACCCCGATCTCGTCGCCACGCCTCCGACCACGTTCGACGAGTTCCTGGCGACGGCCAAGTCGACCACCAAGGACGGGGTCTACGGCGCCGCGTTCCGCACGACCCTGCCCGAAGAGGCGGGTATGTGGCAGGACCTGTGCAACTTCGTCTACGGCTTCGGAGGGAACTTCTCCGACGGCAAGAAGCTGACTCTCAACTCGCCCGAGGTCATTGAGGGGCTGAACGCCTTCCAGGAGGTCTACGACTCGGGAGTGATGCCCCAAGGTGCTACGGCCTCGAACTACCGCACCATGTTCGCAGAGGGCAAGCTGGCCATGATGTTCGACAGCGCGGGGCTCGTGAACACGCTGCGGGGGATCAACCCCAACCTCAGCATCGACGCAGCGCCGATCCCCTTGCCGGAACGGCGTCAGGGCGAAGTCCTGCCCGTGGCGGTGGTCAACGCTGCGAGCAAGCACCAGGAGGCTGCTGAGACGTTCCTCGAGTGGATGCTCACGCCCGAGAGCCAGGACAAGCTCGAGGACGTGGTAACAGCTGGTGCTGCCGCGGTCACTCCTGTTCGCTCCGAGGCGGAGCTCCAAGCCGCGCCGTTCATCCCCGTCTTCGACGAGCTCATCGCCTCCAGCGAACCGCAGGTGATTCCCGGTTTCGAGGCCAAGACCCCAGCCGTCCGAAAGATCATCGTCGAGCAGGTCGTCAAGGCTCTGCAGGAGCACGGGGACATGGAGTCCGCCATGGACGCCGCCCAGGAACAGGCGCAGGCGGCTGTCTCCGGCTGATGTGACGACACGGCCACCCCGGCGCTGGGCCGAGTGCGAGAGGTGTGCGCTCCCGCCAGCGCCGGGGTGGCACGCACAGCCTCCTCACGCCACCACGAACCTCTCGCACCCTCTCACGGGAGCAAGGACGCATCGATGACGACGCTCAGCAAGACGACGCTCAGGAGGGCGGGTCCCGGGGACAGCGTTGGTCGGACGGCCCGGGGTGACAAGGGCCGCCGCCGGCGGAGCCCCTCTGGAAGCGGGTGGACGCCCTACCTGTTTCTGGCACCGGGGCTGGCGCTGTTCGCCGTCGTCCAAGCCCTCCCACTGCTCCAGGAGGCCCGGCTCAGCCTCACGCGCACAGCTCTGACGAGCCCGAACGACAACGCATGGGTGGGGCTTGACAACTTCGTCGAGATCTTCGCCAGCGCAGACTTCAAACGGACCCTGGTCACGACCGGCATCTACCTCGCGGTCTGCGTCTTGGGAGCGGTCGGGGTGGGGCTTGTCGTCGCGCTGTTGCTGAACGGCAACTACCGCGGACGAGGAGTGGCGCGCGCCGTCGTGACCGTCCCGTGGGCGGCGCCCGGCGTTGCGGTCGCCCTCGTCATGACCTGGATGTTGAACGCCCAATACGGCATCGTCAACCGAGCGCTGGGCGCCGTCGGTCTCGCTCCGCCCGGTGGAGCGATCCTGGAGAGCCCGAAGTTCGCCCTGCCGGCGATCCTGGTGATCACCGTCTGGCAACTGTTCCCGTTCAATGCGGTCGTCCTGCTGTCGGCGCTCCAGTCCGTCCCCAAGGAGGTCACCGAGGCAGCCATGATGGACGGCGCCAGCACGCGGTGGATCTTCCGGGTGGCTACGTGGCCGGTCATCGCGCCGACCGTCAGCCTGCTCACGGTGTTGAACGCCGTCTGGGCTATCCGTCGGTTCGACCTGATCTGGGTCACGACCAAGGGGGGGCCGGTCGGAGCGACGGAGACACTCGTCATCGACCTGTATTCGAACGCTTTCGAGCTGGGGAACCTCGGCAAGGCGGCTGCGATGGGGGTCGTCGGGGTGGTCATATCGCTGGTCCTCGTAGGAGCCAGCATGTTGCTGAGCCGACGCTCCGACCAGGGAGACGCCAGATGAGGCGAAACGGAGTCGCTTCGGCGGCACGAGTCATCGCGCTCCTCGCCGTGCTAGGGGTGGCGGTCTTCCCCGTCTACTGGATGCTCGTGACGTCGTTGACGAGCGACGCCGACCTCTTCGGGAGCGGTTTGACGCTCCTGCCCGACCTCGGGGCTTTTCACACCTACGCCGACGCGTTCGCGCAGGGTCGGATACAGACGTGGCTGTTGAACAGCGCGATCATCGCGGGTGGAACGGCCTTCTTGTCGATCAGCCTGGCCATCCCCCTGGGGTACGCGCTCTCCCGGTTCTCGTTCCGGGGAAAGGCCCTCGTCGCCGGCCTGCTCCTCCTGACTCAGATGCTTCCGGAGGCGCTCCTGGTAATCCCGTTGTTCGGCATCTTCCGCGACCTGGGCCTGTTGAACTCCCTGACCGGCCTGGTCTTCGTCAACGCATCCTTCGTCCTCCCCGTGGTCGCTCTGCTCGTGAAGAACGCCATCGACGGCATCCCGCGCGAGCTCGAAGAGGCGGCGCGCGTGGACGGCTGCACTCCCATAAGCGTCCTCACCCGCATCAACGTGCCGCTGATCGCGCCGACGCTCGCCGCCGCTGGTGTGATCGCCTTCTTCCACGGCTGGAACGAGTACGTCTTCGCGGTCACGTTCCTCTTCGACGAGAGCAAGCGGCCCGCTTCCGTGGGATTGGCAAGCTTCATCGGGGAGCAGGCGACCTCCATCCAGAGCGTCATGGCTGTTGGCCTCGTCTACACCCTTCCTGCGGTCCTGTTCTACCTCTTCGCCCAGAAGTACGTCGTCTCAGGGATGACCGCCGGGGGCGTGAAGGGATAGGCGAAGGGCGGGTGCACGGCCCGACGTGCAGGGCCCCTGCACCCGGCAAGGCCCACGGACCATCGCCGTCGTGACGCGGGCGCGGGCGCACCGGCACGGGCAGCCGACCCGGAGCGGGCCCACCCACGCCCCGACGCAGCAGCTCTGAAAGCACGAACGAGCCTGAGGAGGAATTCCATCATGCGCATCACCGATGTGAAGTGTGCGGTCATCAAGGAGAGCCCGATCGTCCGGGTGACGACTGACGAGGGGCTAGACGGGTTCGGCCAGATGGAGCCGACCAAGGCCTTCCTCAAGCCCCTGGTGCCGGTCTACGCCGAGCAGCTCGCAGGTGAGGACCCCACCGATGTTGAGCGGTGCATGCTGAGGATCCGAAAGCTCGGCGGCTTCAAGCCGTGGGGCGGGCTGGTCTCAGCCATCGAGATCGCCCTCTGGGACGTGGCGGGGAAGGCGCAGTCCGTGCCCGCCTACAAGCTCCTCGGTGGCAAGGTGCGCGACCGGGTCCGCGTGTACAACGGGGGTGTCCGCACGGTGGTCAAGGGGTTCGAGCCCGAGCACTACGCGACAGCGATGACCGCCATGAAGGCCGCACCCGAGGGCTTCACCATCATCAAAGAGTCGGTGGGCTTCCACGGCCACATGGCGGGGCAATTCGCTGAGCTGTCGTACGGAGAGGCGCGCCAGGGACCACGGTGGCCCAACCGCGGCGCCCTGACGAACAGAGCGCTGCAGCACACGGTCGAATGCGTCCGGGCGATGAAGTCCGTCCTGGATGAAGATGTCGCCTTGGCGCTGGACATGGGGCCGGGCTGGACCGTCCCCGATGCCATCAGGGTCCTCCGAGAGCTGGAGGAGTTCGACCTCCTCTGGGCAGAGGACCTTCTGACCGGGGACTACGTGCCGTGGGTCCACGCCGATCAGTACCGCGAAGTCACCCGCTCGACCACGGTCCCGACGCACACGGGCGAACAGATCTTCCTCCGGCACAACTACAAGGGACTCATCGAGTCCCAGGCCGTCAGGGTGATCGGCCCTGACCCGGCCGATGTGGGCGGCCTCGCGGAGCTGAAGTGGGTGGCGGAGTACGCGGACCTGCACGGCATCCAGATCGCGCCGCACGGCGTGCTGAACGGGCTCTTCGGGCTGGCAGCGCTCGTGCAGGTCTGCGCGACCCTGCCCGAGAACTTCTTGGCCTTCGAGTACCCGCGAGTCAAGGACGAGTCCTGGTACGACATCGTCGAAGGCCTCCCGAGAGCGATCGTGGAGGACGGGTTCGTGAAGGTCTGGGACCGGCCGGGTTTGGGAATCGACTTCAACCGCGAGGCCGCCGGGGAGTGCCTCTCCCCGGAGGATTCCAACTTCTTCGCCTGAGGGAGTCGGTGCACGTCGATCCGGCGACGTGGAGCAGGGGCAGCGTCGAACACGAGACTAGAGGAGTTGTCATGCCAGTGGAGAAGCGGGACCTGGAGGACTCGGTGGTAGCGATCACCGGCGCCAGCGCAGGGATCGGCGCGGCCACCGCGCGACTGTTGGTGGAGGCCGGCGCCCGCGTGGTGCTGGGCGCACGGCGAGTGGACCGCCTCGAGGGGCTCGTCGCCGAGCTGGGCGACGAACGGGCCTTGGCTGTGCCGGTCGACGTGCGCGACCCCGCTGCGTCTCGCGAGCTGGTGCGCAGGGCGGTCGAGCGGTTCGGCAGGCTCGATTCGATGATCGCGAACGCCGGGATGGGGATCTACGGCGGCATCGAGGACAGCACGGACGACGAGCTGACAGAGATGATCGAGGTCAACCTCTCGGGCAGCGTCTGGGCGGCGCGGGCGGCGGTCCCGGAGCTGAAGGCCTCGGGCGGCGGGGACCTGATCCTGGTGTGCAGCGTGGCCGGGCTCCGCGGAGGTGCCAACGAGGGCGTGTACGCGGCGACGAAGTTCGGTCAGGTCGGTCTCGCGGGGTCCCTGGACCGGGAGTTGCGCCAGCACGGCATCCGCGTGTCGGCGATCTGCCCCGCGGGGGTGAACACGGAGTTCGCACTGGGGGCAGGGCGCGTCGCCGGAGACCCTGCGCTCGAAAACTACTTGAGGCCGGAGGACGTCGCATTCCAGATCCTCACGGTGCTCCAGCAGCCGCGGCGCCTGAGGACCACGATGTGGACCATGTGGAGCATGTCGCAAGGCGGATGACGCCGCTCCGCCGCCGGAGGCGGCGGAGCGCTGCGGCCAGGGTGCCAATGCGGCGTGACGAGCGAACTCGGCGGCGGAGGCGGACCCAGCGTGGCCGAGTGTCAGGGGCTCACCGCGCGCGTCGAGCCCTCACCCGCAGCCGGTAAGCACGGAGACCACGACCTTGGGTCGGTGGTGGCCGACCAGCGGACGCCAGCAGCAGCCCGTGCGAACGGGACTCGACAGTCGGAAAGGGAAGGGGATGTCCGCGGTGACTCAACCGGAGGGACGAGCGCGCCTCCGGCTGGCTGCCCTCCTCGGCATGCTGGCGATGCTGGGGTCCCTCAGCATCGATATGTACCTGCCGGCTCTGCCCGACATCGCTGAGGACCTGGGTTCGTCCGCATCGCACGCCCAACTGAGCCTGACCTCCTGTCTGGTGGGGCTGGGGCTCGGACAGTTCGTCCTGGGACCGGTGAGTGACTCCTTCGGCAGGAGGAAGCCGCTGCTCGTTTCGCTCGCCTCGTTCACCGTGGCCTCCTTGCTCTGCGCGCTGGCACCCAACACCACCACACTGGTGCTGGCGCGATTCGTGCAGGGCTTGACCGCCTCGGGAGGCGTCGTCCTGTCCCGCGCCATCGTGCGCGACGTGTTCAGCGGCAAGGCGCTGGCGACCTTCTACTCGCTCCTCATGGCGATCATCGCGGTCGGACCGCTGGTGGCGCCCATCGCCGGTGGCGGGATCCTGACCCTTCCGTCCTCCTCCTGGCGCACGGTGTTCTTCGTCCTGAGCCTCCTCGGCCTCTTCATCGTCGTCGTCGTGGGGGCCCGGCTGGGCGAGACGCTGCCCGCCGAGCGGCGCGCTGCGGATTCGTTCCCCCACGCCGTTCGCGCTGTCTGCGCCCTGCTGACGGACAGGGCCTTCATCGGGTACGCGCTAGTCATCGCGCTCATCCACGGCGGCAGCTTCGCGTACGTCGCGGGCACACCGTTCGTGTACCAGGATCTCTACGGCGTGTCACCACAGACTTTCAGCGTGCTGTTCGGCGTGAACGGCCTGGCCTTCATCTCCGGGAGCCTCATCGTCGCGCGCAGCAGCGGTGTCGTCCGGGTCCGGAGGCTCATCGGTGCCGCGCTGGTCGTCGCTCTCACCGCGAGCCTCACGATCCTGGTGAACACCATCGTCGAAGGGCCCCTTGCAGCCGTCGTGATACCCATGTTCGTCTTCCTCGCGGCCATGGGGGTGATCCTGACGGCGTCCTTCCCCATGGCGATGGAGCACCAGAGGCACCGGGCGGGAAGTGCCAGCGCAGTCCTGGGGACGCTGCCGCTCCTGCTCGGTGCAGCGGTGGCGCCCCTGGTGGGCCTCGACGAGTCGACAGGAGTGCCGATGGGGGTCGCGCTCTTCGTCAGCTGCTCGATGGGTGCTGCGGCCTTCTTCGGGCTGACGGGTCAGGAGGGACCTCGGTGGTGGTCGAGGCCGCCTCCAGCGCTGTAGCCAGTTCCGGACTGGCTACAGGCTCGAGATGGTGGCCCGCCGTCCCGCTGCCTCGGCGTGCAGCCGACGACGTCGGCACGTCAGGGGTGTTCCGCAACAGGAGAGGAAGAAGACATGGGAGCAGGGTCTGCACCCGATCGGACGCGCGCGGGTCGCGCGGCACCGGCGACCCCTCGATCCGTGTGTGTAGGCCGCCCGGGGTCGCGAGGTGCTGGCTCCGCGATGGCGGAGGGGTGGTCGCCTTGGGCATCCTGACGGTCGGAGAGGCGCTGGCGTGCCTAGTGCCTGAAGGCGGAACCATCGCTGAGACCGGCCGGTTCGTGCAGTCGTTCGGCGGTGCCGAGCTCAACACGGCCATCGGCCTCGCGCGCCTGGGGAACAGCGTCGCGTGGGCGTCACGAGTGGGTACCGACGCGCTCGGCCACAAGCTCATGGACGTTCTCGCGCACGAGGGGGTGGACACCTCGCTCGTGCTCCGGGCTGAGGGCGAGCAGACCGCTCTGATGCTGAAGGAGCGGGTGACCCCCGATGAGTCGCGCGTCTCGTACTACCGGGGCAACTCGGCAGCATCGCGGATGCAGCCAGGCGATGTGAGTGCCGCGTCGATCCGTGCGGCGTCGTGGCTGCACGTGACCGGCGTCACCCTAGCCATTGGGTCCGGTGTCCGACAGCTCATGTTCGAGGTGGTGCAGACGGCGGCGGAGTCCGGCGTTCCCGTCAGCTTCGATCCCAACTTCCGTCCCCGGCTGATCGCCAGGGCAGAGGCGAGGAGCGTCTCGAGAGCGTTGCTCCCCTATGTGACGCACATGCTGTGCAACGAAGAGGAAGCGGTGAGCATCAGCGGATCCGAAGATGCCTTCGATTCCGCCAAGGCGATTGCCGACCTCGGGCCGCAGGTGGTCATCGTCAAGCGCGGGGCTCGAGGGGCGGTGGCCGTGGTCGACGACCGCCTGTACGAGCAGGCCGCTTGGCCGGTAGAGCGTCCCGTGGATCCGGTGGGGGCGGGAGACGCCTTCAACGCCGGCTGGCTCCACTCGCAGCTGCATGGGATGGGAGTGCGGCCGGGGCTAGGGCTCGCGTCGTTCGTCGCGGCGAAGGTCGTGGAACATCGCGGCGACTACGAAGGGTTCCCGGACCTGGAGCAAGCGGAGACCTGGCAAGCGGAGACCTCCGGGGCGAGGCCGTCCGCGACTCACGCCACGGCCCCACGGACCTGACCACTTCAGGCCGCGGGCACGGGCTGGTTCTCACCCTCTCGACGTGAAGCGGGCCAGATGAAGGTTGGTCACCCGCCGGATCACGGTGTTCGGCGGCGGCTTCAGCCCCAGCGCCCTGCCGGGGTCTAGTCCGGCTGGATCCTGGTGGCGACAGGCGGGTGGGATGGTGAAGGGTCGATGCGGCTGGTGGAGCCAGGTGGGAACGGAGGAGGCGAGGCATGATGGACGTGCGGGCGAGACTCCGGGAGCACCGCCTCGTGGTGGTGCTGGACGACACCGCCCATGCCGCGCCGCTGGCAGCGGCGCTGCGCGAGGGGGGCCTGCCGGTGGCCGAGGTGACGTTCCGGACGCCGCCGCGGCCGACGCGATCCGGGCGATGACTGACGCCGGGGGCGTGCTCGTGGGCGCCGGGACGGTGCTCACCGCCGCGCAGGTGGACCAGGCCGTGGCCGCCGGCGCCCACTTCGTGGTCTCCCCGGCTTCAGCCGCGCTGTGGTCGAGCGCTGCGCCGAGCACGGCGTCCTGGCCCTGCCCGGCATCATCACACCGACCGAGGTGATGGCCGCCCTGGACGCGGGCGTGGACGTCGTGAAGTTCCTCCCCGCCACCGCCACCAGCGGCGGCGCCGCCGCCGCCGCGGTGGCCGCCCTGACCGCCCCCTTCGCCGGGGTGCGGTTCGTGCCGACCGGCGGGATCACCGCTGCCGACGTCGGGGACCACCTTGCCCTGCTCAGCGTCCTGGCGGTCGGCGGCAGCTGGACGGTGCCCCGGGACCTCGTGCGCGCCGGGGCTTCACCGCCGTCACCGAGCTCATCGCCGCCGCGGTGGCCGCCATTGCCCCGGGCGCCGCGCGGTGAGCCCGCTGGCGCTGCGCCCGGCCCCGGAGCGCCGCTGACTGAGCAGCAGGCCGAGTCCCTCCCCGGCTTGATCCGGCCAGCCCCCGCCGCCGGTGTCGCGGGGCGGACGGATGCAACCCGGTAGCGTCCAATCATGACCTTCTCCATCGTCGTGCGCAGCGCCGACGGCACCAGCCTCGGCGTGGCGGTGGCCAGCAAGTTCCTCGCCGCGGGCGCCTACGTGCCCGCCGCCGCGAGCGACGCCGGCGCCGTGGCGACCCAGGCCTACGCGAACCTCGCCCTGCGCACCGACGGCCTGGCGCTGCTGCGCGCGGGCAGCAGCGCTCCCGACCTGCTCGCGCGGTTCTTCGCCGACGACCCGCAGGGCGACCAGCGCCAGGCCGGCGTCGTCGACCGCGACGGCCGTGCCGCCACGTTCACCGGCGAGCGCTGCCAGCCGTGGGCCGGGGGGATCACCGGCGAGGGCCCCGAGGGCTCCTTCGCCACCCAGGGCAACATGATCGCCGGCCCCGGCGTGCTCGACGCGATGGCCGGGGCCTGGCGCGCCACGGCGTCCGAGCCGTCCCTCGCCCGCCGCCTCGTGGCAGCCCTGGCCGCGGGCCAGGAGCAGGGCGGCGACCCGCGCGGCAAGCAGGCGGCCGCCGTCCTCGTCGTCTCGCCGGGCGCCGGCTACGGC
>Ga0210040_10008240_pt1 | contig 12417 bp, 7 predicted proteins | sample CryGeyCG12114_NA_FD_185462 | JGI IMG/M metagenome (GOLD analysis project Ga0210040, IMG submission 185462) | Groundwater microbial communities from aquifer - Crystal Geyser CG19_WC_8/21/14_NA (SPAdes) (version 2) | ecosystem: Environmental > Aquatic > Deep subsurface > Groundwater | place: USA... | reverse complement strand
AAATGTTGACTCAAAAATGAATAATTTCTTTCTGGATAAATTAATTACGCTCCGCTGCTACTTTGTCATAAGCGAATGATAAATTTGTACATCAGTAACGAGCTTTCACCAAAATTAATGGAATTGGGTCAATCACTGTGAAGCAAAAAGGGTTGCCTCTTGTTCAACATGATTAATAGCTTGGACCTAATAAGTAAGCAACTTTATATTGAAATATCATTGCGTTGCGTGCACATTGCATTATGGGGGCCTCCATGGACTAACTAAATCAAGTTTGTAAACCGTATTAGTCTATACATTGGTTACTAACTTCAACTACAAGTTGATATGCTGATGGTAAGCTTATGTATTAGAGCACAAGGATATAATAACCTGTGCCAATGAATAGTCGCTTTTGTATAGCTCTTCTGAATTGTGCCAAGTTCTGTCAGCCTGTAATGGAAAGTTTGATAGTTAAGAGGATTTCTTGTGTTATGCTATGACTGCTTCTTGCTTAACAATGCATTCAAAAGACCAAGAACCAAGACTTTTCCCCATACCTATAAATGGAGGAAGATGTTAGGATGAAAATGGTGAATAAGTTTTGATGTGCCAACCTTTTTAGATGTGATGGTTCTGTGTAGTTGGCTGCACAATTATTATTGAGAGAGAACCCAAATACTAACTAGAGTACGGTACGTGGGAGAGATATGAGCTTTATTATACAAATTTGGTGGAACGACAGGAGTCATTAGGAGCCAACATGGAAAGATTACAGATACCATTTAATATGATGCTGTATCTGAAGAAATGTGGCATTAATAAAAGGTTTGGTTCCTCGGAATGAAATCCTGTGGACCAATTAGACCTTGAATGATGTTATGCATACAAGAGTGATGTTTCCCTTCCAGATTTTATATGCACGGTGTGGTGAAAGTGTGACTGATAGTCAGCCAGTCTCCTTCAATTTATGGTTTCCACCGTTTTGAATAACAATTAGCACCTGATGGATTCCATTTGATGCATAAGGAAAAGTCCATTCAATCTGCATTCATAGTACTCGTGCTTTCATGAACCCCTAGTGTGCACTCAAAACGGTGAAAGTAAATCTTCACATCTTGGTTAGTTATTATCAGCACTGATTTTAAAAAGTTTTTTTGTCCTCGTTGTTCACTCTAGATGTATTGGAACAAATTTTCGTGATTCAGAATCTCGTGAGCATACTCCTAATGAAGGCATTGAAAGCATAGGCATGAACTGGGGAACAGGGTATAAACCATGAACTAAAGTACAAGATGAGAGTTAAATGGGCCATTGAGAAGTAATAAAAGAAGAGTTAGTGAAATCGAGATTAATTTGCTGCAAGATTTTTTGGTCGGAAGAAAAGGGAGGGCACTACTTATACTTTACTACCATATCCATTGAGAGGAAGTCAGTAGTCGAGTAGCGTGATGTGAATGAAAGATGAAATTAGCAAACTAACTGCGTATACTCCTGCTGCTTCTACCATGTAGAACTTCATCTTATGCCTTGTAGTGACTGAGTGAGCAACTTCTGTGTTCTCCTTCTGCTCACGTCTTTTTATCATACGTTTGTATGTACATAGGAGCCCTCCATGTTGGAGCTACAATATTTGGTACACTCAACACTACACACTCTCGTGTAACTAAAAGTATACTATATTCCAGTGGGGAAACTAGCTTCTTCCAGTGCAGCTCTCAATATCAAATGCAGACTTACACTGTCCTCTATGAGACGGTTATGGAAAAAGCAACTTTCTCTATTTTCCGTACCAGCCTCTTCCTCCAGACTGAAGATGGGATGTGAGATACACTTTCACAAAAGCCGTTTTAAGTTAATTGAAAGTGTCTCTGCGTTCATGTACTACTTACCTTTATAAAGTTTGGTTAATAATAATAAAAGGGCATAGTTTTTGCCTGTAGTGTTGTAGGATGAGCACTAAAACTATGCTATTTAGATAAAAGTGCATATGATTGTATTTCACTTCCAGTTTTTGGCTTCTGTCTGAAGAATTGAAAAATTAATTCCTAACTTACTGCGTGCACTTGCCCATCATCAATGATTCGAGATATGATGCATCTGCTATGTAGTAGTTTTACTTGTACTACTATGTGTTTGTGTGAAGCTTCATGATTTACAGTAATCACATTAGGTTAGGGTAACGCATGTAGGCGGGGAACTAGTAGTTAGTTAATTTGCATAATGAACTTTGTTAGTTAGTTGAGGAAGCCAACGACACCTACATCCGATAGGTGAAATTAAACATAACACGAGTGACTGACTAACTAACTAACTGTGCGAATGTTTGTCACAACGGAAGCGCCATATACAGCTACATAGGAGCATAGTAAAAATAAAAGATGAAGTTCCATATATATGCGCAACTAAAGCATTGGTGAGCTATTGTTGCTTCCGTGTATGTGTGTGTGCAGTGAGGAGACGCACGAGAACTCGTATATACAGTTAGTAAAGTAAGTTTAGTGCAGAAACTTATGGTTTGAGTTTGTGCTTTTCCTTTTTTCTCCGTCAGATCGGGAAAGTATACATGGGGAAGAAAGAGAGTCTGTAGGTTACACGACACGAGTTTTACACGAGAGGAAAGTGAGAGGCACAGATGAGCTAGAGAAATCAAGTGCCAGTTCGCCAGTATATGCGGAGCAGTGTGGACGAGTTAGTTGCACCAAGTTTGTGAACCGGGAATGTACACCTTGTTGTTATGGGTTTCAATCTGTTTAGATTTATACATGCTGCATTCCAGGAAAGGGTAGTCAGTCACTTCTAAAATCTCTGTTTTTCTCACAACAGTCATTCACACACGGCTTATATGTGTAAGAACGTGTACTACTATCTGCGTGTAGAAAAAAAGTGCCGTGCTCTCCATTTAGTTGTGATGGTGTTTGATTGTAACCGCTTTTGGTGTTCCGACCTCGTGCTTGGAATTCCAATTTCTAGGCCAGACTGACTGAGGTGAACTTTTTGGAGAAACTTTGCCATTCTCTGTAGTGAGTGAAAAAATCATCATTCAGTGCTCTGTTTCGTGCTCCATTTGTGGTGTAAGTAATGTAGGAGAACGAGTGGAGTGGAGATGAAATGCGTTTTTGAACCCTTTTGTCGTCACCTTAATTTTGTTCACTAGATTGAATTGACGGAAGAGGCAATTCATTTTGACCTTTGTCGGTCATAAGCTCATTTCCGTTTCATGTACTCAATACTGAATCCAATCCAATCCGATCCGACGTGTTTGGGAACGAAAGCAGGGGTTTACTCGATTCGTATTCGTATATTAGTTTTGACGTTAGCTCATACGTTATATATATTGGGGCGAGACTGCACTGTGGGTGGATTTCGGTATTTCTCCATTTAATTTAGTTAGTTCACATGTAAATACACTTTTATAGTCATTGTTTATGCAAGCAGAAAGTTGACTTTGTTGACGACCCATTCCAACATCTCGGTTTCATTTTCTTGAGTGAGTTTTTCCTCATCCTTTGTTTTCAGAAATCATAAAAAGTTTTACGCCTTTGCTCGTCTTTTAGCCCAGGCATGTGGTTGCCACTCAAGTCATAGTGTGGATGAGTGAGTGTAAGAAATCTATTTGAGTATTATTTCCAGAACATAGAGAAAACGAGTTAAAATACAACGGAGTATTTTGTGGGGGCAGTTTTCTTGAGTTCTTATTTAGTTTTCTCGTCTAGGGGAGTAATGGAAAATTACTTTTTAGAAATTAGTCCTGTTCATACATGATGCATAAAGAAAGGAGGCTTTTCTGTAGCAGCTTATTTAACCCCAATATCATCCTAGCTGATTAATTAACCAGGAGTTCATTCTCTATCGGTCCATTGAAGAGCAAGTTTCTTATTTCCAGTATTCCAGTTTTGCCGAGCATCTAGCTCCCTTCCTTTCTGGTCAAGCAGAAAAAAGGATGCGATTTCCCGAATCCTTTATTTTTCTCTTTCTAGGTACTCCCAGTAGGCCTAATTATCTTTTCCTAGTGTGTTGTCTTTTATCTTGACCGATCATGAGAATGTTTTCTAACTATTCCCAAGTTTAATTTGCGGCACATGGCATGTATGAAAACAATTTTCCTTTCCAGTCTACAGATAGTTAGTTACAGGGATCTAGGATCTAGTTCCAATTCCACAAATTCAAAGCTAGTTAGTTAGTTCCAGTTTTGTGTGGAAGTGAAAAAAGTGTAACCCATTTTTCCACATGAAGCCATAACTCCATGGTTCAAATTGGAGCAAATTACTTGGAATCTAAAAAGTTGTACAACAATTGACTTGACAATATTGTTGGGATTCTACAGAGTCAATTGTATCTCAGGGTTAGTTTGGATCGAATGATCTCAAATCCGATCTCATAAGGCTGTCGAATCCGCCCAGATTTAATCTGATAAAAATTATCGAATTTCGGATGCGATCACGGTCAATCCGACAATACTTTAGGATTATTCGATCGGAATCCCTCAATTCCCACACTATACCGGCTAGCAGATAAAAAAGCTGTATACGATCCGATCCGATATTATTCGAAAAGATCCAATCCGATTACATCCTTAATTGCACCAATTTAACGCAACTAAAGTTCACACTTGATGAGGAAAATGTATGGCAACTGCGAAGACAAGTAATCTCGTTTGATTTCCCAGTCACTTATTTAGTTACATGCTCAAGTCTCTTGAGCACACACTACAACTGTGAGTGCATGAACGAAATTACAAGTGATGTGCTTAAATAATTATCTGTAGACTTTGACACAGTAGTTGGTCCACCTCCTTTTCGACTCACATTTTCCGTAGTACGGTTTGAGGTTTTTTGCAAACATTACACTTGGCCATTATTGTTAGAGAAAAGGGATTTGTGGATACAAACTGGCTTGTACTTGTTCTACAATGGATAGGTAATGTACGCACATGTATTAAAAGTGGATGTGTAACCCAATGAAGAAAGTGTTTAATGGGGCTCCATGGCCTAACCTTGTGTACTAGAGTCAAGTGTAATGTTCATGGGCGGCTATTTGGAGGGCACAAAGGTTGACAGCCCAGATGTGCTACAAACTACAGCTCGTATATAAGAGAGCATTTCTTTTTGGGAAACCCAGTAGTACAGTTTGTTATTCAGTCCCCAATTCTCAGAGTCCATATGCAAAAGTAGTCTCATAAAGTCTCGTGTGCTCATAATAATCGTAGAATCAGCCTGCATGGGAACCAGATATTCATTTCTTTTGCAATTCCAAACAGTTCATTTCTATTTCACTGTAGATCAGTTTGTGTAGTGAGTAGGTTAGTACGATACTATGCCATGGTTTTCACAGTTCCGTTTTGCCCCTAAATTTGCTGAAACCTTGGAAATATCCTGTTTTTAAATTCCGAATTAACGAAACTAACGATTGGAGATAAAAAGGAGAGAGGAAGACAAAGGCTGTATTAGTGGTATAGTCTTGAATTAAGTGGAATTGCGTTGACTTCTGCCTGTGGTTCATTGGAATAATCAAATTATCAATTCCAGTGGCTTCACTCTCCCTCTCTCTTTCTTGTGAATGACACAGGAGACAGGAACTGTTCTTTCTTCCTTTTCCCATTTATTTTTCCTTTCGTACAAAAAACTTGGTCTCCACAAACCTCCGAGCCTGTGTCATTTTCCTGGTGCTTTCATAACATCCTGGAGCGTCTACTAACCGACTTTACGAAGCAATTAAATTCGTCTGAGAGTATCTTAGTTAGTTCCAAGGTGTTTTCATTTCTCATTTTCATCAACCAGGTATATCTATCCCGTGTTGCCTCCAGATAATTATCATTAGATCATAGTATCATCATGCCTCATTCTCCCGTGTTCCATGTTTATCGTTGTGTGCAAAGACTCTGCTCATTTTAATGATCATAGTTCCTTCCTTATTATTGGCTGGCCACATGGCCGCCAAAGAAACGGCACTCGGAACAAGAAACTCGTTAGTGCTCCCTGGTCTTTACTGTTAGTTAATTAATGGTTACGATCTTCTTTTAATAAGCTTTCTGGGATTCGACGCACACACAATGAGGGTAGCATTTCATTTCCGTCTCATTTTCGCTCTCCCCTATTATCTTGTTGTGCACATAGATCGTTTTAAATTTTTTATAGTCCTGTGTGACTGTGAGCAAATATTTGAATTTGAAAATTCTGGCATGATGAAATGAATGGATGGAAATGGAGTATCAAATGGTGTTGTCAGCGTGTGAAATGAAAGTAACCATGTTTTGGGAGAAACGAGTTCTAGTATAGTGATTGATGGTGTGCAATGATAACTTTGAGTTTAAAACCTGGCCGAGTGTAAATGAAAAGTTTTTCTGTCCCAAGATTTCTCTTTCAGATCGATTCCAAACATATCAGACAGAGAGAAAGTTTACATACTAGAAATAAGCTTGTGGTTCCTATGTAAAATTTTCGTGGGTTCGTTCGAGGATATTTATATCCTGGAAATACATTAAGCCGTGACTTCTCTCTGCAGCCTCTGCTACAGTAATGGAAATATTGATGCTCCAGCATGGTTTTCCATATCGACATGTATACGCCATTATTTATTTTACATGAGAATTACACGTGTCTCTGCGAGTACTCCCTGCTCCATATTTTCAATGCATGGAATTTTCATCCAGAGAAGGAATCTATGCAAAATATTTGAAGAGAGTTGCTCGCATCATATTTCAATTTCATCCAAGCCGAACCTTACCTGATTTCAGTGGCTTTATTTAAAAACCAGCACCTTTCCCATCAATATTCAATATGATGAGCTTATGTATGTTTTCGTGCATGAGTAGAGTTCCTGAATCTTCATTTCATGACACTATTATTCCCACTATATTTTATTCTTGGGTTACTCTTGAACCAACCTACTGACTGAGAGTGAGCTGAAAAAACCAATACAAATATTCTAAGCACATGAATAGATTTATTTCTCTAAAAAATTAGGAAAAGCAGTCCAAAAAAACGTTTGCATTTCTATGGTCAATAGCATAATGTATAATTTCAAGAACGTAAGAGCAGGTTTCGTATTCAATTTGCAGTTTTTAGCTAGACTTGGCAGGTAGTGTTAAAATACTTGTGTGTAAATTCAGTTCCAGATGAGATTTTTTCCTGCTCGCCACCCAACGTTACTTATGCTTACTACTACCACAGTCACTACCAAAAACTCCATGAAGCATAGAAGGCATAGATTCTACGATAGCAGTTTTAGGCGGTTTCACTTTTAGCGCATATATTTTGGTAGTGACTGTGGTAGTAGTAAGCAAAAGTAACGTTGGGTGGCGAGCAGGAAAAAATCTCATCTGAAACTGAATTTACTATACGTTTATCGATTTCTACTTGGCAATTGAGGAAACAACTTTTTCTGTTCACTTTATATTGGGCTGGAAGAAAAAACAAATCACTGTAACAATCTCTGGGATAATATCACCAAAGATAGGGTTGCAAGTGAAATTATGCAGGGTGAAAAAAGTTAGTAGCGAACATTTACTATTATTATCATTTCATCCGCATGCTGTGCCTTCAACTCATGCAAACTTTATCCACTGTTATAATGGAATGTGATCTGCTCATGTGAAAGGGGGACACAGATTTCCATTTCTACCTGCACTGGCTCCCTTTGCTGCATACAATAGGATGCGGACTTTACTCCTTTCTAACTAAGTAAATAACTAACAATGCAAGCCTCTTTACGATAAAAAAAATTACACGTTTTAAATGAACAAAAATTATTCCCAAATGTGCTTCCTGTGAATTTTAAACTCTGATTGAAATGGCGCTCGCCACGATTGTGGAATCGAGGAAATGAATTACAGCCAGTAGCGCGTAACGGAACTTGTTTCCGCTACTCCTGTGAACAAGCAAGCATGGCGTAACTCTTGTTCCACACTGCACTTTAGCCTATCCTACTCCTGCTTTCTCACAGTGGCGCTCAACTTCAACAATAGATTAAAAGATTTCAACGGCTCATTCGGAAAACTATTCGCGGATTAACAAACTACACGAAATAAGGATTCCTAATCTATAAGTTTTGGATTATAATTTTTTTCATCGTTGCATTTTAGCCTTACTGAAGTAGTTGTAGTGTGGGCAAAAAACTCAATCAGTAGGAGTACACCCTATTCCATGTACTGTCGTAGATTCCTACGCGCGGACTTCGCCCAGCCAATCAGCGTAGACTACCCGCATCTGCCTACCGATCAGATTTTCTGGGAGAAGTACGCGCGTAGAAATCTATGACAGTACGGGACCTCGGGTGTACCCCTAATATATATTTAAATATACGCACACACCTTGTATACATACGACCACCACAAAGCTCATAGCAGATGATTATATGATCACCAATGAACTTTGATTGTCTCATTCAAACTTATAAGCCCCAATTATTTTAAGACTAATCGCAATATTATTATGAGAAAACTTGAGACCATGCACACGTCTTGGTACTTTAAGCCGAAAACATCTATTTCCTTCCCCAGAACATAAAATTCTAACTAGCTAACTAACCAACTAACTGCATGACCCACGTGCTTCTTACTTACTTACTCCTGCATACAGGGAAGCAATGAATGCATAATGAATGCTTTGCGTGGAGAAAATGTTGTGGGAACATTTGGGGCGAGAAGAGGGTAGGTGTGGAAAGCCCTAAGTTGACTCCAAAGGTGGATCTTACAAAAGGTTTCGATCATACCATGATGATCATGTACAAACTCATTGAGATGGGTAAAAAGATGAGCCTATAGGTGTGTGTGTATATAGATATAGAGTAGGGGATGGTGTGCGCGTGTATTTGAACTGCACAGTTTCTTGCCTTCTTACTCAAGTCAGACTCTATCTGTTTGGGTGATGTGAGTGGCAAAGTGGTGCCATAAGATTCCCAGAGGTACAACTCACTGAACAAACTTGTTCACACATACACACAGAGAGAGAGAGTTCCCAGAGATAAAAAAAACTTTCCTTTCCATCTCGTATAGTGACTGACTGTGTTGGATGCAGTCAGTAAAAGAGCCGGCTTTTCTCACTTTAAGTTAGCCCGAGTAAAACAAGGTTTATTGCTCTGTAATTGTGACTCGGGACTGGAAGATATGATGGTATAAATTAGGCTCCAGTCTTTCCCTCAGCCAGGATGAAAGAATTCCCAATCCTCTTCCAATTTCTTTCAACAACTGAATGATCTCTTTTCTCTGCCTGTGTGTGGATGTGTTTTTCTCTCCACGTAGCATTAGCATAGGCATGGGATTGAGGTTTAGCCGGCTCCTACAACGTACTTCACTTACACAAACTGAGACGTGTTCACTCTCTCACTCACTAGCTCACTCATTCAGTCAGTCAGTCAGTCAGTCAGCCAGTGAGTAGTATTGGGAGAAAAATGAGTTTCTTTTTTGTATTAGCTTTTCCGTTTTGCTCACCACTGACTGAGATGGGTTCCTTTCAATCAGGGGCAAGAAATGTTTTAGACATAGCAGGTCGTTTTACTTTTGGTTCGCTAGTTAGTTAGTTAGCATGTATGTAAGAAGCTATGTGTTAGTTTCTACTTGAAATAATTGAACGAGGGTAGATGTAAGTAAGTAAGTGTAAGTAAGTGCGTGATTAAAACACAGAGAAAGAGAGCGAAAAAAAAAGGCATTAAGCCTAGAGCTCATGATTTCTTTTATTATGTGAATACAAGGTTGCATGAGATGGGATATCACTCACAGAATCATAAGTTTCCTATGGCAAGAAAAGTTGTACGTTAGTTTTTGTGAAATAAAACTATACAAGCTTGGTTGGATGACCAAAGTGGAGTTAGTTACGTACCTTAGCTAGAGGCTTTTTTTCAGTTCCCATGAACTACTTGAGCTCAGTTACTCACTCAAGAGAAGATAATTATTCATTTGAAACAACTTTTGAAACATGATAGGAGTTTGAGTGATGTGAAATAAGATTGTGGCGCAATATCCCTTAGTACACGAGTTTTACCGGGGCCAACATAAAGGGCAGGCAGCCTATTGAGGTACAAAGCAATAGAACTTTACATCCTTATTACATGGAAAGTGAGGCAAAGATGTGTTTTCCATGCTCACTCAGTCCTACCTACCACCATTAGTTTTCCATTCCAATTCAGAGCGTATTTGAATTTCAAAGGGACAACTACACGTACTTTTTAGACGTTTACTTTTTCAGCCTTACTGAGCATCAAATGTTTTGTGCGCACACAGTGCGGGTACCGTTACGTAAATGCAGCCAAGTGTGGCCACCAAGAATAGGAACCCAGGAAAAGATCCATTTTCACAGAGATTATTTGCTGGTTCAGAAAGTGAGGGTGATGGTAGATGGGAAACGCATCGGTAGAATAAATAGATTTATGCAAATCTGATGTGTACCAGAATGAGGCTTGATCCATAGCCAGCAAAGAAAAGGATACAGCCAGAAAGGTTAGAGAAGAGAAAGTCAAAGAGGTTTGATGGAGCACATGAATGAGCAATGCATTTAAAATCGCTTCACGAATCAAAAAGAAAAGAGACGAATGGTCTCTTCACGTCCCGTTCGGCTATTTATATGTTACATTCCCACAGAACACACTCCCTCCCTATCCATATATAGTTAGTAGTTAGTTAGTACGCGTAGACTCAAGGTGAGCACTCACTGTTGTTAGCTACAGACATAGATAACTTTTCCTGCAATTCCAGAGGAAAAACCACTGATCATCTCCGGTGCTTCGAGTATGTAGTAATGGGCCCGTCTATGGCTCTGAAGGGAGCTCCCACTGAATTGTCTTAAGACACTCACTGCGGGTTAGCTGCAGGAATACTACTCACTCGAGTCGTTGTACCTATAGTAATAGTAAGTGACAAATCTGATGATGAAGAAGGTTTTGATTTCGATTTGACTCCAAGGGAAACTACAAGTCTCGATTACCTTATACCATGCGTCTGTGTCTGGGTTACCCATTGGATTTGGTGAGCTCCATAGAATCCCATGGATCACGTACTACTCCCATCTATATTGGCTGGATGGATGGGAGAGCAGTGAAGATGAATTTCCTACGTTCTCATCTCGTCAGTCTAACTCCAAAATTCATCCATTTTCTCAAGTGTGCCATCGTCTGCTAGGAATGTGAATTGAGATGATCCCGTGTATTTCTCTTCGTGTACCTACTACACGTTATTACGGATGGCTCTATCCAAGCACTACACACTTTTGTGGTTTCAGTGGGTTTTATTTTCTTGACATTCAGAAGACAGCGTTAAAAATATTGTGTTTTCATCCTTCATTCTTGTATGAAAGAAGTTGGGAAAGTTAGTTAGTTACATCACGCAATTCGGTATGGTATGGAAGCAGACAAGTTGTAGTGTATGATATACAGATGGCAGCGGTCAGAAATAGAGCTGCAAGAATAGTCATTAAAAATAGGCTACAGTGGTTGGTGACTATCAGCAATTCGGTATCTACTGGGGGGCGGTTGTATATTTTATTTGATGTGCGTTGGCTGTCCACTTGAAATGAAATAAACGGTCACAAGAATCCTCAAGTGAATGCAATGCACTTTATTTGGCTGTCCGGGTGTTATAAACTAGCCTTTTAAAGTCCAGCCTCCTCACCTTAAGCAATGAGCTAATATCTTTCATGCACTAGGTAGTAGTTCTGGAATGGCATTGTTCATTCTCTTCACACAGTGAATTTACAGACAAGTTTTCCAAGATAAGAGCCCTCTGAACGAACCTATTGTTTTAATATTGTAGTCCAATTGATTCGTGAGCAGCATATTTCAATTTGGTACACAGGGGCGTTATTCGCATGATTTACATTCTGTTTATATATGAGAGAAAGAGTGATGATGATGATATTTTCCTTGCTTTCACTTTCCTAGTAAGTATAAACTATGTTGTACGGACGATATTATTACCATCCTGCTGTGCTCCCTCTTTTTTCTCCTCCACGCCACAGTGGCCCTTCACTTGCACTTGTTTGGCTCATCTTCATTTTTTTCTGTGGCAACTTGGTCCACACAGACATGATATATGACCCTGTGATGTCACCTTGAAAGGTTGGGATGAGAAAAACTCACTGCCTTCTATATAGGTACATTCTATCATCCATGTTGGTTTCTGTACTTGATGCATTGGAATGGAATAAAGAATGGCTACAGATAATAAGTAGAGAGAGAGAGAGAGAGAGAGTTGTGCCAGTCAGTCATTCCGTTCATAGAATTTGGTGCCCGTGTTTGTGTGCTTGTTTGGGGGCTCTCATCGTCGACGAGTGTGAGTGCTCTCTCCATTACAAAAGCATGCATCACACACATGGATGTAGTACGTGCATAAATAAATCCAACAAAAACATCCTATCAACCTCATGTTATTTGTACTTGAGCTAGATGCAAAAACATTCGACGGCATGAATCGACTAAGTTTACTGTGGATTTGTGGCGACGGGCTTT
>Ga0210040_10008238_pt1 | contig 12418 bp, 7 predicted proteins | sample CryGeyCG12114_NA_FD_185462 | JGI IMG/M metagenome (GOLD analysis project Ga0210040, IMG submission 185462) | Groundwater microbial communities from aquifer - Crystal Geyser CG19_WC_8/21/14_NA (SPAdes) (version 2) | ecosystem: Environmental > Aquatic > Deep subsurface > Groundwater | place: USA... | reverse complement strand
CAAATAAACTCTAACCTAGAGCACAAATTACATCCTTTAGTGCAAGGATGATTACATTCACAGGGTAAATACCATATTTTCCCAGATACAGTAACTTATCAATTTATAACAGTTGGTTTCATCACATGACAAGATGTTCACCAAGGGATTTCCAACAACTAGTGTCGTGCAACTTTGGAACTCACGAACTCACTTATTTCTTGATAGACGCCTTTATGGGAATTCGAAGTTCAGCTCATGCATACCATAATGCGGTCTTATCTTTAGGAGCGTGACTGACTAGGGTGACGAGAATTATTCTCCTTCCGTTTTATCGTTCACAAAAATAAGAAACACAGATTATTTATGTCACTGAAACAAACTCTTTCAGTTTGCGACTTAAACCATACATGTGGTTAGCTTCCCACAACAGCTTAAACAGCTTTTTCTCTCCACAATATTGACTTGACTACTACAACAAAGAAAGGCAGTAAATGTGGTTCCGCTTAGTTATATGCAGATTCCCAAACCTCCCAATAAAAAGCTGAGAAGAGAATGGAATCCCGCTTTTACCAGCAGAGAATAAACGAGGGATAAAAAGGTGGCTCGAGATTTTTGGCGACAGTCTCAAGATATTTATCTTGTTGCTGACAACAAAAATAATATTTTATCAACATTAAACGTTTTTTCTACTTCAAAATACGCACATATATACAAACTTACTAACTTAGTGTTGACTTATTTAAAACACCCTGGTTGTTTGCAAAAGCCTACGGAGATTTGAAACCGTGAATTTGCGGAACAATAACAACTGTTGTGTTGGTTTGGAAAACCAGGAATACACTGACGTCCTGTTGCAACCCAGGTCTGAATTTGTAGTGTAGCAACTTTCAAGCGTGTATAGTTAGTTAGTACATGGCCAACGTAGCCAACGTTGTATATATGCATGTCGGTGAAAAACTAACTTTCGGTTCTAACTTTCCTGCAAAGAATACTTGAGTTGGTTTGCATGTGTGTAACTGTGTAGTACATGGCTCTGCGTGTGTACCAATCAACAAGCTCGCCATCTTTTCCTCGTGAATAAACCTACTATATGTAATGATCCAATGTTATCCTATCTATGGCTTTTTTACTTTTGTTAGTTAGTTAGTTTGTCAGACTTTTCCTGCAGAACTTACTCGGGAAAGAATGTAATCGTGTTAAATAATAATTGGGATTTCCAGGTGTGTCGGTATATCGTAAAAAAACACGACAATGAATATATGTACATAGTTTAGAATGGTTTAAGTTGATCGTTAGTCACTAATTATGGTGTGCAGACAGGATATGAAAGTTTATTTTGATTTTGGACGTGTTTTTTTAGAAGTTTGAATGAAATGTACTGTAGTTTATGATTTTGATGTGGAACAATTGCGGAAGAAGGATGTAAATACAAAATGCTGATTTTTATGAAATTTAGGCACTGTGCTTTGTGTGGCGAATGGAATGCAATTTATGGTCTAGCGCAGCAATATGGTGGAAACAAAAAATGTTTTCCAAATCAAATACTGAAATGCTGTAGCATATTTGGATTTCATATAGTTTTTTCAGGGATCACCATAAATCTTGGTAGATGCAGCACAAGTAGATTGTCTTTGAGATTTTTTTCGGGCTGCAACGCTTCGTTTCATTTAATTTAAGGACTGGCGAATGCATCAGCTTTCATTGTGAATAGAAGTGGCTACTTCATTACTTGAGTATGTTTAGATTTAATAGTAACATCAGTATTTTTTGCAGATTTTAGATCTCGTTTTTACTATATTTCATTGGGATTTTCCAGGTTAAATTTAACAACAAACATGAAGTGTGACACGTACTTTAACTAAATTGCAGTAAAAATCATTTCTATGGGTACTTTTGGCACGGAAAACATTAAATGTTCGACCGACGTAAAGCTATTTCTGACTTCATAAAAAGCCATCTTATTTTCAAACTGGACACAATTTACGACATTTATTTTACTCAAAATGGGTTCACTTCAGCCAAAACGGGATGCTCGCCGCTCGCTTCCCATAATAAAGAAACCCATTGCAAAAGATTGCGATGATAAGAAAGTTTTGTCCGACATTGCACTTCTTACAACTCTCGACCCAAGTGGGGGTGAGAAAGTAAAAACAGGATTGTTGGGAAGAGAAGAATGGTGTGATATCCAGCCAGAATATCAACCTTGGAGACTAGCGTCCTACACTGGGATTAGAAATAAAGATCCGTCTCGCTATTATGAAAGGGATTTATGCTTCCATTATGGTTCGCATCGCCCATGGCCAAATCATAAGCAAGATTTGGAATTATATATGTTGAAGAAAAATGCAAAGGCTTCACAAGTATTCAAAAAGCCGGAAGTATTCCCTGATAAAGAGTATCGCATCAATGTTCCCCCATCCGGATTCGTCACTTTTCATGTCTTAGAGCTATTCAATCTCAAGATTTTTGCTGAACGTATGAACATGAAATAAATTCCAAACATTCAATCAATTTCAAACTTACTCTCGTCACAACATTCAATCCCTTACTCCCATTCTTCAACTTTGAAGCTACATTGTTAACATAAGTTAGAAAAGTTCCTTACCACTCGAGTACAATGATTTGCAAATATACTCCTACGTCGACTTATTTTAAACTACATTAACGCAAGGACCATACATACATAGCTTTCAGCTTTTAAATTGCTTTTTAATCTGTTTACCAATTTTCTTGTCCAAATCCATCTTACTCCAAACTTACTTTAGTTGAGTACAAGATCTAAATAAGACCTCACTCTATTTACAAATGCTGCGATTTACAAGGGAAAGGGAAAGTCCTATTATACTTACTTCGTTTCTAATTATAATAAGCTAGCTATTCGTTAGTCCAGCATAAATATGTGCATATCGCACACATGACACATGAGAAAAAGTAATTTATTCTTAAATCCAATTCTACACTTTTTCAACTAAAAAACTTACTTTTTCCAGACTTATACCCGAAGGTTCCGCTTTCTTTTTATTGCATCATTGGCATTGGAAACATGAAACGTGTAACCAAAATTTTCCACTCTTCATCATCAACCAGAATCCGAGTGGATGATACAGTGCACTTTTCAGTAGAGGTAATCAATTCTCTGACATGCGGTTAATTAATTCATATAACTGTCTACAGCTGTACGCTTCTACTTGCAGATTTCAAAATGGCGTCAAAGTCCTTCAAACCACATTCGAGCTGCACTATGGGCATTCCAAGACCCCGAATTCCATTTCATTGTCGGCACCATAGACATACACTTGTTTGACTGTATTCGAAAACGCCATGCAATCGAAACGCAAAAAATCTGGGGAGCCGGAGTATACGTAGGACAAATGGTCTATGAATACGCATTCTCATATGGTAGCTTGGGTTACGGGTACAGCAACCAGTTGCTCAATCCTTTATCCAACGTGGATGAAATGGTGTCCCTTAGTGCGTTCCCCCGAATTAGACCAAAAAAGTCAGAAATCAAACAAGATCCCCATTACATCCGAATACCCTCAGAACTCAAGGTTTTCTCCCCCAAATCTTTCATCCAAGAGATTGATGACGAGCCCAAAAACCTAGAACCTTCCAACAAAAACGTTAAAAACTTTTCCTCTGGTGATAAAAAAAGGACAACCACTCAAACTCACCATACAGAACCGAAGCATATAACTGCCAACCAAGTGGAATTCTCTGATGGATACGCTGTGCATTGCAAAGTGCACATGAACATTTGGCAAAAAGAGTTCCAGGCGGATTTCAATAATTCTTATGGAAGATTTATTTGTGTTGGAAGGTATACTCTCACCAAAAACTACTAAACTATTTAACCAAACACTTTTGGGAGTACCTTAACTCAAACTAACTAACACTCAACTTGTATACAGGAGAAAAGACCGACTAGGTCATTTGAATGTACTACTTCATGGAAAAATGCCTGAAATGGAAGAAGTGGACACCACCACTGGTTCTTTATTCACACAAATCAAACCAAAAGACTCGGAAAAATTGCAAGAGCGGGAAGTTTTGTCTGGCTTACTTATTCATCCATTGAAGATCCCATGTCATATGAACGATCCTGTCAAAAAATTGTCTAAGGAAGAAAACACTTTTGTGGACTCATTTCCTTCAGTGCGACGTTTTTCTGGTTTTCTCCCCATCTTGTTTGGTTATGAGTCTAAGCAAGTAAGAACTCCGGTTGAGGCCTTTCCTACACCTGCGGCACTCAAACCAAATGGGAACAAAGACAAGGAAAACAAAATCCAAAATACAGACAATGGAGGTGTATCAGGAAAAAGTGGAAACGATGTAGATGTCAAGGTTGATTTGGACTACCCATTGTTTCTGGAAACGAAAGCTAGATGGAAACCAAAGTGGCAGTGTTGGTGCAACTATTTAAGTTGCATATTTTGCTATAGAAAGATTGTGAAGGGGATTTTCTCAATTTGCCAAACTATTGGGCGATTCCTGTGTCCAGAGTTGCGAATTGTTTACCCTGCTGAGGTAAATAATTCTTGTTGTAAATAGTAGTCAGTTAAGAATAAGACTTTTATTGTTATTTTTTAGATGCCCAGAGTTGAATGTATTGTATTGTTGGCTAGTTTTATGAGTTGACAGTTAGACGATTAATTTGATTTCTGAAACAGGTCCCAGAGATTTCTGTGACACGTCCAAGTCCAGAAGGCTCAACTACTGACATATATGCGTATTTTATTCAAGAGGATGCTGGAGATATTAAGATGACAACTGTAGAGAGTCTTATTCGACAAACCAGTGCCGTAATAGAAAGTTCCAAGAAGAAAGCTAAAGATTTTCATAAAAATCGGCCTGATAAGGATTCTTCATCGGATGGGTGATCATTTTTAGAATTTATTTTCACTTTATTTGGCTTGTATTTAAGTTATGATTGAGAATTTTGGTTTGGTTTTGCTGGGTTTCTCATCTTCTTTTATCTGAAGCCATAAAGTAATTTATAAAAAATATATGTACAACGTTACAAGTTAATAAAAGCAATAATGTTTTAAAATACAGTGCACAGTGAAGACGATGATAATGATGCTAGAAAGTTTATGATTGGAACAATCCTCATGCATATAATATTTTCTTTTTCCATATGCTATATAAAATACAATAGATTGGTTGATTGGTGAGATCAGATCTGGGTTTTCACACCCAGCTTAATTTCCTGACAGAACTATGACCATGATAATAGTTGTCGGCAGAATTGTAGTAGTCTCCAGATTCTGAAGCAACCACTACTGTACGATAGTGTCAAAAAGGCAAGGACGACGGAGACATTGGGGATGTTGGGGTCATGGGATGATTTTCTTCTGGTGTAAAAAGCTCCACTGTTGGTGTGCCCAAGTCTGTATCCACGGTTCCAAATCTTACGGTTGAACCCACTGAGGTGAAAAAAGTAAAAATAATTGTATAATATAACGCTTTCATTTTTTGTCCACTTAAAATCACTTGCTCAAACAGCATTGTATATTTGTCGCAAAATTAATGAAAAAAGTGCCTATCAGCAATTTAAAGCGCAGTCTTTACGAGTTTAATGTTCTAAAATACAAAAAACAGTTCATGGAATCCTGTACAACTGCAATTAAGTAAACGAGGCAAAAATACACTGCATATCAAATTTTATGTTAATAGCTACTGTTCTATAGAAATTTTTTTTCAAACATTCCATTGATTTCCTTAACGCGCTAAAAATCCCTTATTTTTGTTGAGAGAAAAGCAATAAAAAAAATCCCAAGTATTTTTTGCATGACAAATTGCACCCTAAAATAAAACTTACATCTATAGCTAGCAGCACTAACATCTCCTCCACTGATACTAAGGGGAGGACTTCTCTGCACTATGGACGCACAACTTCTTTCATTCATCCATTGGTCATCCCTAGAAAAAAAAGAACAAAAAAGTTTGTGAATCACAACGTGCAGTGAAAATAAATTGTTCTGTCATTACAGAAAAGTGATACTTACATGAAGCAAAAGTGGGAATCACTATCACATTTCAAATCTAAATGGGACATGTCGCAATAGAGCTTTTTGAGGAAAACTTACTTTCTAGCCAAACGGGCTTGTTGCCTTCTCCTTGTTGCCATTTTCCGGAGCCAGCAAATGATGAGGAAAGCAATGACAGGAAAAATGAAAATGGTGGACACAATTGGGATGACGACTACTTGAGGATCAACTGCGGGATAAAATATTCATAAAATATCAATATTTTTCCTTTTGGCTAACCAACTATACTCCAATCCATGGATAAACCCATAATGGCATGTAAAATTTGAGGAGCATAAAAGCATCTGGATTCCTACGTTCCATGCAAAAGCGAGTAAGTGTAAGTAAGTAGCAACTATGTGGGATAATCCCACTCATTCAATCTTGTTTTCAATGAAGCAGCCTTCATTTACTTTTAGTTTGTATGATACCCTTGTGACCACTTTCTCCCTGGGCCATCAATTAGACGAAAGTGAAAAGAAGATGAAGAGCCCAATTTCTTTGAACCAATGTCTAGAAGCAAACAAAGGATACAAAGAAACTAGTTGTGTCTTAAACTGCCGTTTGTAACACTTAATAACTCCAACAAAATATATACCAACCAGATTCCCATCCCAGTCACTATGGTTTGGTATTAGTTAGACAAAGTAAGATAAGTGCTTTCCGTATCAAGATAAACGTGTACGAGAAAGGAAAGTGCATGGATTATTTTACTACATCTCCACAAAGGTCCCATTTAACATCACGTCCACTATAATTGGTTACACAATACTTTACCATAGACAGGGAGCTATACAAAATCTCCCTTCGGGTCGACCATATTTTTTCCAAACTTTTGTACGGCTGTAGGCGGTCGCTTAATTAAAAAAATTGTTTATTTTTTATTTCAAGTTCGTGCCTACTTTTGAAGCAGATTGCAAATTTGAGTAAATTAGATTTCAACTTACTCCTAGTAAAGTAATGGAAAATAGACAAAATGTGGTTCATTTTATTTCGCGGGAACACATCATATTGTACAACCTCTTAATACAGTTCCCTAACAACAGTGCATGTAACTCCATGTAACCCACTTTCATTCATTCATTCAGTTGAAATGGTCTAGTGATAGAAAAAAGCATCTGCATTCAAACAAAGTAGGGTGTAAATGTATTCTCCCATTTGTCAGCTCGTTGAATCCACGGTGGTTTAAAATTATTTCTTTCGCTTTCGTGACAAAGTCGTTTGTGAGGGGAAGCAATATTACTCGGACATAGTAATCAGTCGAGCTCCATAGAAGTAATAGGATAGCTGGGAATGTCAATTTTTTGTGGGTGTGTGACCATTTGGAAAGTCCGGCCATCTAAAATAACATACTCATTTCATGGGGTGAACACCATCGATCCAGAAAATTGTGTTTCCCCGAATAGAACCAAGTAAAGCTATAGAATATATAACATGCAGTGCCGGATTTCAAGAAAAGAACTTTTTCAATTCTCTTCTACGCCTTGAGGTGTTGAAATAACGTAAAACTTTATATTCTTCCTTTTAAACGAAACAATTATTAAAATATTGAACAAACTTTCACTCACCCTGTACGGATATGGGCTCCTAGCTCACTTAACGTTATGCCGCGCGCTTATTCCGACTTTACTGGGTTAAAATGAAACGTGTGCAAAAATAAACTATGTTGACAACCAACGATAACATGCTCTGTAGACTGGCAGAAAACCTGGTACTGGTAAAAGAAAATGACAGGGTTATAAATGGAAAACAAAGAGTGAATGCCATACATACAAGGGGAAGTTAAAATGGAGTTGAAGAGTTTTTGAAGAAACCAAGAGATTTTTTTTTATTCCTTTCCAGATGGAGAAACAAGGAACCAAATCCTCGTTATCCTGTCCACATAATTTTAGTAAGAGCAAACTACTGACAACATAAAAGTGTCAAGGGGAATCATACATAACTACTTTGAATGTTCAAGTGTCTAGGATTTGAAAATGGGTTGAAATTGCCTGTTAGTGTCACACTCCAGAGGTCTTATTCCAATTTTTTATCCACTTAATATACACATGACTTCTATCGAATTTTTCCCCATTAAAATTTACAGGAGAGTTATAACTTACGCAATGGGAGTTTATGTTGGCAGCACATATATCTTTGTGAATCCAACACATCTATAACTAATCGAAAACTAATGATGATTCAGTAATAGTAAAGTTTTTGTATTTAGTATAATAAAATTCTAGTTAAATTGCGCTCCACGAACACTGGCTACTGAATAATCTGATTCGGAACTTCTTGAAAATAATATACAATTTTAATGGTAGAAAACGAATGAAATTGTTACTGAAGGAAAACAATAGTAAAGTTAGTGCTTTGTTATTAGCAAAAGGTTCTTTTTAACCACTTACTTTGCGTAATGGATTGCAAAGTAGTCGGAATGAGAAGTCAGTTGACCACAAAATGTAGAAAACTTATTTACCCGGTGAGGTAAAGTTTCGGCTCCAAAAGAAAGGTAGGAAATGTGAACAACATAAATTTTGAACTCTTTCAGCTGTTGGATTTATCTTGTGAAATCCAATGAATTACGTGAGTCACGAATGTTTTTTGACGGTTATCGTTATTTTCATCTGAGAGTTGTTTTAATGGCGATATAATTTAGATAAATATTCAGTTAACAAACGAGAAGCATTTTATCCCATAAATTAAGTAGAACGACAAGTCCTTTTAGCCTTATCGACAACAATAATGTATCTGAATATTTTCACCTAAAAGTAGTAAAAAAAGTTTCAGCATTTCAGATTTCAGCGTTCTGTGTTGACAGCACAATTACGCAATTAGGACTTTAATAAAAAGCATGAGGATATTGCAAATTGTGAACTGCTGAAATCTCTAAGGTTGAAATTTTGTGAAGACTGGGGAAAATGTTTGAACAAATGGCTTTGAAAATTCATCATACAAGTTTTAACAAATCAAGTTGAGAAACTTTAGGAATGCTGAATTCTAAATTCTAGAGTTAACTACAATGATTAATAACTTTCAATTAGATAGTTGGAAATTGTTTGACTTTTGACATATTGATTTTTACATCTCCGTGAGTTAGATAAAAACTTTTACAGTTGCCTTTGATTACCAAATTAATTTGTGCGTATAAATTATTTCTGACTTATAGAACATGTTAAAGTCACTCCAGTTCGTAAGTTGTAGTATACCAATATTAAATATTTGGTCTCATCCACAGGAATCGAACACGGTAGTTTCTCTAACTTGTCTTTGTCTATATCCGACTCGTTATCCTTGCTGTCTGTTTCTTTCGCTTTATTACATAGTTCTAAAATTATTTGGGAAACAAAACTTTCTTACAGTAGCTAGTAATCAAACATTTATGAATTTATGATTTTGCTACATTTCTTACGTGTCAACCACACTAAAAGTTGTGCATTTTATTTTGATTTATGTGTAGATGTAGTAGTCTACAACAAGCTATTATCATTATTAAAAAGTTCTATAACTAAACGATTTAAACTATAAATCAGAAAAATCATCTAAAAAAATTATGTTCACTCAGAAACAGTATTAAACTAATACATGGAAAATTGCCTTGCTAAAATAAAAATGACTCTTCATTCAACCCTTTATGACTATATTTTGAACACATTCAAATGCAAAAAGCACTTTCTTTGATGAAATAACTCTTGAATATGTAATAAGAATGAACCCTCAATACAAGATGAACAAATCCTATTCATAGGACCATAAACTGCTTCTTTTGTACTCTCCACTTTTATTTCCATCCTGTACAAAACGTAATCTCTCGTTAACAATATTACAACTATTGTTATCACGCAATCTAATTTCTTTCTTTTTCACTCACAATCCAGAATTTCATGTTTTCAGATTCAGAAGGTTCTATTCTATTGTGCCGAGTTAAGTACATCCACTACTTTTACTTTTTGAAATCTATTCACTACTATTACTTTTTTAAATCCATTTGCATACAAGCTCCCATAAACAGAATCTGAGTATTTTAATTCGTAGCAGAAAAAAAAATTGAGTTGTTCCTGTATAGCTAACCATAGCCAGATAAACCAAGCCTGGACTTTTGTAACCTTACATTTATAATGCTTAACAAAAAACGCATAATTTGTACAGAGTACAGTAAAAACAGAATGCCATTCCTATCCAGAGGAATGAATGACTGTGACGCAAAACATGATCCTTATTAGCCATTGTAAAAGAGAGAGCAAACTCATAAACCCCATGCTAAAATTTAGAGGGCCTTGTACAAGAACCAAAGATAAAACGGCGGTGAAAGCACTTGTACATACATATTAACTACACTTGGCAATCTTCCCTCTTATTTTCAGCGTACGCTCCAAGAGGAAAGTGAAATATCCTTTTTCAAAACGAAAAATAGGATTTATTTCCATTCAACACTTTGATGATAAATGGGTTCATTTCACGGATTAAATCTCAAAGGGGATTTCTGTCGAACCGTAAACAAAGTCTATTAACTAACAATGAGCTGCACAAGCTAGTTAGATAGTTCGCACAGTGTGATCACAATAATGATGGAAAGAATTTAAATCCTCTTTTAGCCGATGAAGTTTGCAAGACCTAAAAAATGGGTTTTTAATGCCCTCCGTTAGACAAGCAATATTTATTCATTCTTTCATATGTGTAGCTAAATTTGACTATTTATAGGAATTTAATTCCGTCAGACAGGCAATTTTTCCAACTCTTTAGTTTTTAGCGATATTGGTTTTTTCCTCATCTTTCTATTCTCCTCCGGTTGTAAAAACTTATGCTGAACAGTGTAGGTTATCCCTTCATCAGAGTTAAACATTGGCTTATGGGCTCACTGACTGCAATCTTCACCGGCCGAAAAAATGGTTTCTCATGAAACGCCTCGTTGAATCCATTCCGTGCGTGAATTGCATAGGAAAAACCGTAAACATTGAATTTCATCCTGGATGCAACCAACTATCCGTTTGTTGTACTGATATTTAGCATACTAATGGCTTTTTGCTGTCTAATCTGCTCGGATGAACAGCTTTTGCATTAAATGAGAAAAACGTAAGGTAAAGTGCACGATTTAAAAAATCCTTGGGGATGCAAGGCAGCAATTCTTTGCCAAAATGACTGCCGTTTTTGTTGGTTTAGCGGTTTCATTGGAGTATTTGTGAAAGCTGCTAGTAGATGATAGCAAAATGGGTTTGTTAGTAGTGAGCGATAGTTACGTTCACTAGGGGGGAAGTCTATTGCTATCTTGTTAATGCAGAAGGAACGTTTTGTTCTCCGCAAATATTTGGCAAATGTCCGTTTTAAGGTTTGTATATAATACAAAGAGGAGAGGAAATATGTTATACATGAACTTTCGTCCGGCACAAGAGCATCTCATTTTATGTCCATTGTTATGTACTACCGTAGATGGACTGACATGTTTTTTGAAAGTAGGAATCGTTAATGGTTTGTATAATGCATATGGGCATTACAGTCTGTTAGTTGCTAAAACATTTGGGAAAAAATCACTCTTCTTTTTTCATCAAGAGTAGTGTGTAGTGAAAGAGGAATAATTTCAAGTAGAATACTTGCATTTATTGGCTGTGAAAAGGGGATTTCAGGAATACGTCGAGCAGGCAAAACCAGTCGATATAATTACTTTATAATTTGAAGCTAGAGCCTGTAGCTAATAAGAGCAATCAGCATTCAGCATTCACATTCATTACCACAGTGTTCACATTCACACTGTGTGTGGTGTGTGGTATGGTAACCGAGAAGCTATGAATTGCGCAAGAGCTACAGGAATAGAGATTGTTTTCAAGCTTTCGAGGAAGGTAATAAAAAGAAAAAATATTTTTATTTAAAAGAAGACCAAGATAATGATAGTGGCCAAAATGATTCTTTACTGTCAGTATACTTCATAATTTTTGTAAATAAGGATCAAGAGAAGATTGAAATTATATTATTGCCAATATGATGCCTTACAAAGTGGTGTGATTTTGTTAGTTTTGTAGATCAGCATTCTGCATGATCATTTTCACAATCTCCTTTAATGGATTTCAAGTGAGTTCTAACTGTCTAAAGAAATTAGCGACCAGTCCAGGTATCGTTTCCTGAAATCTAATCAGTAGTCCAGTCTACAGACTTCAATCTCCTTATGTTAAAATTTTTCTTTGAAGTTGATGTGGTATGGTCATTGATACTTTGATTTTTTCTAACAACTTCTATTAGTTTTTCTACTAAAGATTCAAATCAAACAGTCGGATCTAATATGCAACCCTTCTTTTACTTACTTAGCATTCCAAGCGAGTATGTCAGCACAAGCTGTGGATCCGTTTTCTCTAATGCAGTGTATTTTTTCTCTAGTTTCCATTCCTAATTTATGTAACTCTTGAGCAATTATGGAGAGAATTGTGTGGTGTCTT
>Ga0210040_10008237_pt1 | contig 12418 bp, 8 predicted proteins | sample CryGeyCG12114_NA_FD_185462 | JGI IMG/M metagenome (GOLD analysis project Ga0210040, IMG submission 185462) | Groundwater microbial communities from aquifer - Crystal Geyser CG19_WC_8/21/14_NA (SPAdes) (version 2) | ecosystem: Environmental > Aquatic > Deep subsurface > Groundwater | place: USA... | reverse complement strand
CCGAAGTAGTCGACAACATCCGCCCCCCACGCGCCCCACCACCGAAGTAGTCGACAACATCCGCCCCCCACGCGCCCCACCACCGAAGTAGTCGACAACTTCGGTCCGGGGGCGCACCGGCCAGGTGCGCGGTCAGCCCACGCGAGCGCCCTCGGCGAGCTGGAAGCGCGCCACCAGCTGCGTGAGCTCCTCGGCCGTGCCCGCGAGGTCGTCGGCGGAGGTCCTCAGCTCCTGGGCCGTCCCGCTCGTGGACTCCGACGCGCGGGCGACGTCGGCCGCGCTCCGCGCGATGCTGCTCGTCCCGTCCGAGGCCTCGACGACGCCGCGGTTCATCTCGGCCGTGGTCGCCGTCTGCTGCTCGACCGCCGAGGCGATGGACATCTGGTGGTCGTTGACGCGGCCGATGACCTCGCTGATGGCGTCGACCACCTCGACGGCCGCGCTGCTGTCGGACTGCAGGGACCGGATCCGCTGCGCGATGTCCTCGGTGGCCCGGCCGGTCTCCTGCGCCAGGTCCTTGACCTCCGAGGCCACCACCGCGAAGCCCCGGCCGGCGGCCCCGGCCCGCGCCGCCTCGATGGTCGCGTTGAGCGCCAGCAGGTTCGTCTGCTCGGCGATGGAGGTGATGAGCCGCACGACGTCCTCGATCTCGGTGGAGGACTGGCTGAGCCGGTCGATGGCGGCACCGGCCGTCCCGGCGAGCTGCACGGCCTCGGCAGCGACGCGCGCGGCGTCGGAGGAGCTGGTGGCGATCTCGCGGATGGCAGCGCCCATCTGCTCCCCGCCCGAGGCGACCGACCCCACGTTCTCCGACACCCGGTCCGCGACGGAGGAGACCTCCTGCGCCGAGGCCGTCCCCGTGGCGGCGTCGTGGGCCACGCGGTCGACGAGGGCGAGCATGCCCGTCGAGGCGGTGGCGACCTCGCCGGCGCCGGAGCGGGTCGCGGCCAGCACCCGCGTGAGGTCGTCCAGGCTCGTGTTGAGCGCCGTGGACAGCTGCCCGACCTCGTCGCCGGACGTCACGGCGAGCCGGCTGCGCAGGTCGCCGCGGGCCACCTCCTGGAGCACGGCCGCGGCGCGGCGCAGCGGGCCCGTGATGCCCCCGGCGGCGCGCACCGCGACGACGCCCACGACGAGCGCGGCGAGCGCGGCCACGAGGAGGATGGCGAGCAGCAGGGACTGGGCGGGCGCCGTCGCCTCCTCGGCGTCCTGGCGCACGAGCACCCCCCAGCCGTAGCCGTCGAAGCCCAGCGCCCCCGCCGAGGCGGCGTACCCGCCGACCTGCTGCGCACCGCTGCCGGTCGGGTCGGCCGCCACCGAGCTCCCGGAGCGCCCGCGGGCGAGCTCCTCGGCCGCCGGCAGGCCCGCGGCGACCAGGTCGAGCCCGTCCGTGCCGTCCGCCCCCGGGCCGGCCAGCACGACGCCGTCCGAGCGCAGCACCTGCCCCTGGACCGTGTCGAACCCGCGACCGTGCAGCCCGGCGACCTGCTCGTCGAGGATCTGGGTCACCACGCGCTCCCAGGAGGCGAAGTTGACCCAGACCCGCACCACCCGGCCCGCGTCGTCGTAGACGGGCGCGGAGAAGGGCAGCGACAGCACCTCGCGTCCCGTGGCCTGCGCCACGAGCGGCTCCACGGAGACGTCCGCGTAGGCGGTCTCGCCCGGCTGGAGCTCCAGGGCGGAGCGGAACCACGGCTGGTCGGCGACGCTCGTGCCCACCAGCGGGCCCGCCGCGACCGGCACGTCGTCGCCGGTCGAGGTGTTCGTCGCGAGGACCGTCCCGTCGGCCTCGGCGACGAGCAGGAGGTCGTAGACGCCGTAGGCGCTGCTGTAGAAGTCCGCGGCGGCCTGCACGGTGGCCGCGTCCCCGCGCGCGTCCGGGTTGACGGCGAAGGCCTGCACGTCGCCGTAGCGCTCGAACAGGTTCCGGTCGATCTTGTCGATCGTCGAGCGCGCCTCGCTCTGGAGCAGGCCGCCGGCCGCCGCCCGCCAGTCGCCGCTGCTCTTGCGGTAGGCGACCCCACCCAGCACGGCGACCGGCAGCACGGCGAGCACCAGGACGAGGGCGACGAGCTTGGTCCGCAGGGAGAGCGCTCCTCGGCGGGCACCAGGGACCACGGGGGCACCTCCGGGCGTCACGGGCTTGGCGCTCGTCCCATCGGCAGGCGTCCGGGGCGTCCGAGCCCTTCCGCAGGGTCCACCGGACGGCGTCCCCGGACGGGTGCACGCGCGCCCGGCTGGCGGTCGGCGGGTGCTGCAGGCAACGTGTCCGGCTGGCGCGGGCGGGTGCCCGTGCGGCGAGCGGAGGTGGGCGTGGAGTCCGACATCGTGGTGGTGGCCCTGGCCGTCCTGGCCTTCGCCCTGCTGGCCGGGCGGCTGAGCGGTTCCCCGCTGACCATGCCGATCCTCTTCACCGCGATCGGGCTGCTTCTCGGCCCGGGGGTGCTCGGGGTCCTGGACCTCGGGGTGGACGACGAGGTCGTCAGCGTCCTGGCGGAGGCGACGCTCGTCGTCGTCCTGTTCACCGACGCCTCGCGGATGGACCTGCGCACCGTGCTGCGCCACCACGGCCCGGCGCTGAGGCTGCTCGGGCTCGGCCTGCCGCTGGCCATCCTCGTGGGCTTCGGCGTCGGGGTGCTGCTGCTGCCGGACCTGCCCCTCGCCGCGGTGGCGCTGCTCGCGGTCGCCCTCGCGCCGACGGACGCGGCGCTCGGCCAGTCGTTCGTCAGCAGCACCGTCGTCCCCGCGCGGGTGCGCCAGACGCTCAACGTGGAGAGCGGCCTCAACGACGGGCTCGCCGTGCCCTTCCTCACGGTGGCGCTCGACGTCGCGGCGCGGGACACGGGCTCGGTCTCCGGGTACGCGCTCCTGCTGCTGCAGCTCGTCGGCATCGGCATCGGCGCCGGGGTGGTCGTCGGCTGGCTCGGCGGGAAGGTGCTCGAGTGGAGCGCCGCCCGCGACTGGGCGACCGAGACGACCCAGCGCCTGGCGACCATCGCCCTCGCCGCGCTCGCCTACGGCGGCGCGGAGCTGCTCGGCGGCAACGGCTTCGTCGCGGCCTTCACCGCCGGGCTCGTGGTCGGCACCAGCGCCCGCTCGCTGCTGCCGCACACCACGGAGTTCGCCGAGGCCGAGGGCCAGCTCCTGACCCAGCTCACGTTCCTGCTGTTCGGGGCGGTCGTCGCCGCCGACGTCATCGCGGCGCTCGACTGGCGCGTCGTCCTCTACGCCGTCCTCAGCCTGGTCCTGGTCCGGCCGGTCGCCGTCGCGCTGTCCCTGCTCGGCAGCGGCATGCGCCCCCAGACGGTCGGCTTCGTCGGGTGGGCCGGCCCGCGGGGGCTCGCCTCGATCGTCTACGCCGTGGTCGTCGCCGACGCCGGCGTGCCGGGCGCGGACGAGGTCTTCGTCGTCGCCTCGGCGGCGATCTTCCTCAGCATCGTCCTGCACGGCGTGACCTCCGCCCCGCTCAGCGCCCGCTACGGCGCCTTCATGCAGCAGCACTCCTCTCCCGACGCCGTCGAGCACCGGACCGCCGGGGACCTGCCGCTGCGGATGCCGGCGCGCCGCTCGGGGGACTCCTCCGCCTGACCTCGCCCGGACGCGCCGCGGCCCCGTGTGACGAGCTCACGGGGCCGCTGGGTGCCGCCTGGTTCCCGAACTTGTCGACTACTCCGCCTCGCGGGCCACCTCAGGACCGAAGTTGTCGACTACTTCGCGTCCCAGGCGCCTCAGGACCGAAGTTGTCGACTACTTCGCGTGCCGAGCCGCCTCAGGACCGAAGTCGTCGACTACTTCGCGTCCCGGGCCGCCTCAGGACCGAAGTCGTCGACTACTTCGCGTCCCGGGCCGCCGCAGAACCGAAGTTGTCGACTACTTCGCGTCCCACGGCCGCCGCAGAACCGAAGTTGTCGACTACTTCGCGTCCCGGGCCGCCGCAAAACCGAAGTCGTCGACTACTTCGCCTCGCGGGCCGCCTCAGGACCGAAGTTGTCGACTACTTCGCGTCGTGGGGTGCCCGGAGGATCAGGCCGCGGTCTGCTGGAGCAGCCAGGTGCGCAGGGCGCTGATCTCGTAGGCCGGCTGGAAGGACGCCATGTGCTCGCCGCCCATGGCGCCGCTGCCGGAGGAGCCGCTGGCCTCGAGGACGGTGCCCTCGTCGAAGGTGAGGAAGTTGGCGCTGTCCCCGGCGGCGAGCATCTCCTCCGCCGCCGCCTCGGTGGCCTCGGCCGCCGTCGCGTCGGCCGTCGTCGTGCTGTAGTCGACGCCGGCCTCGTCGAGCATGGCCTCGACGTCGGTCTGGCCCACGGACGCCTTGTCGTCGCCCGCGGCGGCGGTGTAGACGAAGGTCTCGTCGGCGAGACCGGTGAGCTGGGTGATGTCCCACTGGCCGGAGACGATCATCTCGGCGGCGAAGAGGTCGGGGTCCTGCGCGGCCAGGTACATGATCGTCATCGCGCCCATGGACTGGCCGGTGCCGTAGACCCGGTTCGTGTCGACGGCGTACTCGCTCTCGAGGGACTCGACGAGGCGGGCGGTCATGTCCACGTAGTCGGTCATCGTGAAGCTGCCGTGGTCGTCGAGGATGACCTCGGGGTAGGACGGGACGACGACGATGCTCTCGGTCTCGGCCTGCTGGCTCTCGCTCGCCCAGACCAGGGCCCCGTACTGCGACAGCGCCGCCGTCGCGTCGTCGCCGACGAGGCTGGAGTCGGGGATGTAGACGACCATCGGGTAGGAGGACGACTCGTCGTAGTCCGCCGGCAGGTAGATGTTGTAGGTGAGCGTCTCCCCGGTCTCCGGGTCGGTCCACTCGACCTGGTCGAACCCGTCGGCGACGCCCGCCGCCACCATCTCCTCGAGCGTGGGGCTCTCGCTGCTCGTCGCGGCGTCCGCGGTGGTGGTCGTGCTGGAGCCGGTGCTCGTGTCGCTGCTGCTGGTCGTGGCACCCGTGTCGGTCGAGGTGATCGAGGTCGTCTCGGCGGCGCTCGCCGCGGTGTCGGTGGCGGTGCCGCAGGCGGTCATGCCGAGCATCAGCAGGCCCAGCGAGCTGGCGACGACGGAGCGGCGGAGGCGGGAGGTCTTCGTGGTCATGGGGAGGACTCTGCGGCCCGGACGTAGGCGGTCGTTGTGGGCTTCCTGTGTGTCCCGTGTGGACCTGGGGGCCTCACCGGACGAGCCGCGCCCGGACGCCGGCACGAGCCGCGACGTCTACAGCCGGACGGGCCGGGCTCCCCCGGCCACAGCCGGTCCTGCGCCCAGGACGGCGGCGGGTCAAGCGACGGGTGCCGACCCGGAGCCGTCCCCGGTCACGGCGATCGGAGAGGACGCGGACCGAGCCTCCGCGATGCGGAGGACGGCAGGATCCAACGATCCGTCACGGACACCGACCCGCGTGCTCGGACGACGGCCGAGCGGAACGCACCGCGGTGCCGGTGCCCTCCCCGCTGCCGCCGCGGTCAGCGCGGGCGCGCTCGCAGCACGTCGACGATCGAGCGGGCGGGGTGGCCCGTGAGCCGCTCGACGTCGTCGCTGACGACGTCCATCTCGCCCCGGGCGATCGAGGTGTAGGTGGAGACCCACCCGTCGACCTCCCACGGCGGCGCCCCGTAGGGAGCCCGCGAGGCGTAGGCCTCCTCGACCGTCTCGGGCTGGTAGCGCACGGGCCGTCCGAGCTCGGCCGACAGCAGGGACGAGACCTCGTCGAGCGACACGGCTCCGGGGCCCGTCAGGTCGTAGGTCCGCCCCGCGTGGGCGGCCGGGTCGCGCAGGACGGCGGCCGCCGCCTCCGCGACGTCGTCCTGGGCGACCGGCGCGACCCGCCCCTGCCCCGCCGGCCCGCGGATGACGCCGTCCTCGCCCACGAGGAGGGGCAGGAAGTCGGCGTAGGTGCTGTCGCGCAGGACCGTCAAGCCCACGCCCGCCGACCGCAGGTGCTCCTCGGTGGCCCAGTGGTCGCGGGCGAAGGTGAAGGTCGCGTCCGGGGCCGCGCCGAGGAAGGACAGGTAGACGACGTGCTCGACGCCCGCGGCGACGGCGGCGTCCACGAAGGCGCGGTGCTGGTCGACGCGGCGCGCGTCCTCGGACGCCGAGACCATGAACGCCACGGGGACGCCGGCGAGGGCCGAGCGGACGGCGTCCCCGTCGTCGAAGGCGGCCCGGGCCACGCTCGCGCGGGGCAGGTGCGGGGCGCGCGAGGGGTCCCGGACCACGAGCACCTGCTCCGCCCCCGCGTCCGCCAGCAGCCGGGCCACCCGTCCCCCGACGTTCCCGGTGGCTCCCGTCGTCGCGATCCGCGCTGGTCCGGCCATGTCCGACCTCCGGGGTCCGTGGCGCCGTGCGACGCCTCGCGCCGAGCACCTCCCGACGACGCCCGGCCCAACCAGCGCCGCGGGGAGGCTCTTCCGCGTCAGCACGGCGGCCCCGCGCGCGGGCGTCACGGCCGGGCAGCGGTCTCCGGGGTCGGCAGCGGGCGCAGCGACGGCGTCAGCGCGACGCCGTCGTCGACGCGCGGCGTCGGCGCCGCCCGCGGCGCCTGCTCCGGCACGGCCGTGACGCGCACCGTGGTCCCCGGCGCGCGGTCCTGCTCCAGCGCCAGGCCGACGGAGCAGGCCAGGACGGCCGCCGCCGTGACGACGGTGGCCGACCACCGCCCCCGCAGCCGCGCCCAGCGCACCTCCCCGACGAGGAGGGCCCAGCACCCCACGGCACCGGCCAGGGCTCCGACGAGGACGAGCGCCGCGCCGGGCTCACCGGCGGCGAGGGCGACGATCACCACCGCCCCGCGCCCCCCGACGCCCGGTGCGGCCAGCTCGCCGCGACGGCGCACAGCATGCTCCTCGACGCCCTCCTGCGGGGAGCTCCGCTCCCGCCGCCGGGACTCGCTGGTGGCTGCACGAGGACGGTCTTGACGCCGTCCTGGTGCAGCCACCCGGCAGGCCGACGAGCACGAGCGCTCAGCTCTCGCAGTTGACCCCGTCGCCGTCACCGTCGCGGTACCAGCCGTACTCCGGGTCGACGCCGGCGACGTACGGCCCGTAGCCCGCGTCGATGGCTGCTTCGCACGTGCCGAAGCGCGGGTCCGTGCCGGACTCCTCCGGCTCCGGCTCGACGGTCTCCTCGACGACGACCTCGGGCTCCGGCTCCGGCTCCGGCTCCGGCTCCGGCTCCGGCTCCGGCTCCGGCTCGACAGCGGCGGACGAGCTCTCCCCCGGACTTCCCGGCAGGCTCTCGCACGCGACGCCGTCAGCATCGCCGTCGAGCCCGTCCGGGTCGGACCAGTCGCTCTCGAGCACCGCCTGGGCCTCGCCGTGGGAGTCGAAGTCGGCGCAGTCGAGGTCGACGGCGACGGGGGCCGGGGGAGGTGCGGCCACCTCCTGCGCCTCGGCGGGAACCGGCTCGGCGGTGACCTCGACGACCGGCTCGGGCGCCGCGGGCGGGAGCGGCGCGGCGGTGACCTCAGGCGGCTCGGTCGGCGCCGGCACGACGACGGGCGCCGGCTCGGGGGCCGACGCCTCCTGCGGCTCGGGCGTGACGATCGACGACGACGGAGACGGAGACGGAGACGGAGACGGAGACGGGCTCGCGACGGCATCGGCGACGGGTACGCCGTCCACCGGGGTGCCCGGTGGCGGGGGCATCAGCGCGCCACCGAGGGCGAAGAGACCGACCGCACCCGCGACCACGACGGCCGCCGCGCGACGGCTGCCAATCCGCGCCCACCGGATCTGCCCCCGCAGCAGGGCGAGCACACCGACACCGAGGGCGAAGACCGCGACGAGGACGAGCGCCGCGCCCGCGTCCCCGGCGAGGAGGACGACGAGAGCCAGCAGGCCGACGATCCCGGCAGCGCCCCGTCCGAGGACCGCCGCCGCCGTGCGGCGCGCGTCCCGCTCGACCGGCAGCGCTGCTCGCCGCGGCCCCTCCTCCTCCTCCACCCAGGACGACCAGCCGGGCGGAGCGGGCGGCCACGACGGGTCCGGCGCCCAGCCGGGACCCGGCTCCCATCCCTCCGGCGGGCGGGGCCAGCCCGGTGCCGGGTTGAATCGTCGTGCCATGGAAGAACCCCCCTGCAGACCCGCGGCGCCGCGGACGCATCCGTCGACACGCAGCATCTCCGCTCATCCCTCATCTGTCCGGCGAACGGGACGACAGGGAGGAGCAGGGCTGCGTGCGGAGCTCGGCCCGACCACGCACGACGGGAACGCCGGCCGGCAGCCGGATCAGGCCAGCGGGTAGGACTGCTCCCCGGCGTCCCGGCCGATCTCGTCCAGCGTGCGCTCCACGGAGGCGAAGGTGTCGGTGCCGTAGGCCATGACGGCGCCGTGGTCGTCGTAGTCACGGAACTGCGGGCCGTCGAGCAGGAGCAGCAGGCCGAGCGGGCCGCCGTGCTCCTCCAGGGCCTCGTCGGGGTCGACGTCCGGGTCCACCTCGAGGGAGCGGGCGCGCGCCCGGGCCACGAGCGCGTCCGGGTCGGTGACCACGAAGTCGTAGCGCGCCTGCCAGCTGAAGCGGTCGCCCTCCAGCGGCACCTCGTCCTCGTCGTCGTCGATGAGGTCCTCGACGTCGTCGACGTCGTCACCGGTCAGCTCGTCGAAGGCGCCCCACTCGTCGAGCCCGGTGCCCCAGCCGCGGTCGTGCAGCGCGTCCCGCAGCGCGTCAGACGCGCGCCGGACCTCGCCCAGCGCCTCGGCGACGGTCGCCAGCTCGAGGCTGTCCAGGTCCCCTCCGCAGCGGGTGAGGACGGCGGCGAGGTCCGTCGCCGCGCTCGAGGGCATCGTCATCGGCTCGTCGTCCACGACAGCGACGGTACGGCCGCGGCCGCGCGACCTCGACCAGCACGAGCGCCGACCCCGCCCGACGCCCCCCGACCCCGATGTGTGGCCACGTCGGGCCCCGCACGCGCGCCGTCACCCCGATCTGCGGCCACATCGGCGGCCTGGCGGCGGCCGGGTCCCGACGTGGCCGCAGATCGGGCTCGGAGGGGCGGGATGGGCGGGCGGATCGGAGGGATCGGGGCGCGGGGCGTGGGTCGGAGGGCCGGGTCGCGCACGACGACGAGGAGCGGGTCTCGCACGCAGGCCGCTGGTGCGCGCGCTCCGGCACCAGCATGCTCGGCCCTGACAGCGCGGAGCGGCGGAGGAGGTCCGATGAGCAGTGCCCCGGAGCGGACGGGGGCGCCAGGACCGCCCCACGTCGCCGACAGCCACGACCTCCTCCGCGTGGTCGGCGCGCGCGAGAACAACCTGAGGGACGTCAGCGTCGACATCCCCAAGCGCCGGCTGACCGTGTTCACCGGCGTCTCCGGCTCCGGGAAGAGCTCCCTGGTCTTCGACACGATCGCCGCCGAGTCCCGACGCATGATCGACGAGACCTACAGCGCCTTCCTGCAGGGCTTCATGCCGGACGTCGGGCGGCCGGAGGTCGACCTGCTCGAGGGCCTCACGACGGCGATCGTCGTCGACCAGGAGCGCATGGGGGCCAACCCCCGCTCCACGGTCGGCACGGCCACCGACGTCGGGGCGGTGCTGCGCATCGTCTTCAGCCGCCTCGGCCAGCCGCACATCGGCTCCTCGCAGGCGTTCTCGTTCAACGTGGCCTCCGTCAGCGGCGCGGGCGCGGTGACGCTCGAGCGGGGCGGGAAGACGGTGAAGGAGCGGCGGAGCTTCGAGATCACCGGTGGCATGTGCCCGCGCTGCGAGGGGACCGGCTCGGTCAAGGACGTCGACCTGTCCCAGCTCTACGACGACAGCCTCTCGCTCAACCGCGGCGCGCTCCTGATCCCCGGGTACGGCGTCGACGGCTGGTACGGCCGCATCTACAGCGGCTCGGGCCTGTTCGACCCGGACACGCCGATCCGGGACTTCACCGAGCGCGAGCTGGCGGACCTGCTGCACAAGGAGCCGACGAAGATCAAGGTCGACGGGATCAACCTCACCTACGAGGGGCTCGTCCCGAAGATCTCGAAGTCGATGCTGGCCAAGGACCGCGAGGCGATGCAGCCGCACGTCCGGGCCTTCGTGGACCGGGCGGTCACCTTCACGGCGTGCCCCGACTGCGGCGGCACCCGGCTCAACGAGGAGGCCAGGTCCTCGAAGATCCGCGGGCTGTCCATCGCCGACGCCTGCGCGATGCAGATCAGCGACCTGGCCGCGTGGGTGCGCGAGCTCTCCGAGCCGTCGGTGGCCCCGCTGCTGGCGTCGCTCGTCGACACGCTCGACTCCTTCGTCGAGATCGGGCTCGGCTACCTCAGCCTGGACCGCGCGACCGGCACGCTGTCGGGCGGGGAGTCGCAGCGCACCAAGATGATCCGCCACCTCGGGTCGGCGCTCACCGACGTCACCTACGTCTTCGACGAGCCGACCACCGGCCTGCACCCCCACGACGTCCAGCGCATGGACGACCTGCTGCTGCGGCTGCGCGACAAGGGCAACACCGTGCTCGTGGTGGAGCACAAGCCCGAGGTCATCGCCGTCGCCGACCACGTCGTCGACCTCGGCCCGGGGGCGGGGACGGCCGGGGGCACCGTCTGCTTCGAGGGCACCGTCGAGGGTCTGCGCGCCAGCGGCACGCTGACCGGCCGCCACCTCGACGACCGCGCGCGGCTCAAGGACGGGGTGCGCGCGCGCACCGGCGCGCTGGAGGTGCGCGGCGCCGGCCGGCACAACCTGCAGGACGTGGACGTCGACATCCCGCTCGGGGTGCTGTGCGTGCTCACCGGCGTCGCCGGCTCGGGCAAGAGCTCGCTCGTCGCCGGCTCGGTGTCCGGCCGGGACGGCGTGGTGACGATCGACCAAGGGGCCATCCGGGGGTCCCGGCGCAGCAACCCGGCGACGTACACCGGTCTGCTGGAGCCGGTCCGGAAGGCGTTCGCCAAGGCGAACGGCGTGAAGCCGGCGCTCTTCAGCGCCAACTCCGAGGGCGCGTGCCCGACCTGCAAGGGCGCCGGCGTGATCTACACCGACCTGGCGATGACGGCGGGCGTCACGACCCCCTGCGCGGTGTGCGAGGGCCGGCGCTTCCACGCCGCGGTGCTCGAGCACCGGCTCGGCGGCCGCGACATCAGCGAGGTGCTCGCGATGTCGGTCACCGAGGCCGGGGAGTTCCTCGGCAGCGGGGAGGCGCGCACGCCCGCCGCGCACCGGGTGCTCGAGCGGCTCGCCGACGTCGGGCTCGGCTACCTCGGCCTCGGCCAGCCCCTCACGACGCTGTCCGGCGGCGAGCGCCAGCGGCTGAAGCTGGCCACCCGCATGGGCGAGGAGGGGGCCGTCCTCGTCCTCGACGAGCCGACCACCGGGCTCCATCTCGCCGACGTCGAGCAGCTGCTCGGCCTGCTGGACCGGCTCGTGGACTCGGGCAGGTCGGTCGTCGTCGTCGAGCACCACCAGGCGGTCATGGCGCACGCCGACTGGATCGTCGACCTCGGCCCCGGCGCGGGGCACGACGGCGGCCGGGTGGTCTTCGAGGGCACCCCCGCCGACCTCGTCGCCGCCCGGTCCACGCTCACGGGCCAGCACCTCGCGGCCTACGTGGGCGCCTGAGGGCTTCCCCGCGCTCCGCGCGGCCGGGGCCTCCGGCCACGAGCAGGTCGAGCGCCCGCACCCAGCCGTCCACGGGACCGAGGCCGACCAGCCCGCTCCCGTCGGCGTCCTCGCCCCGGGCCGGCGCCAGGGCGTCCCGGCAGCGTCGGGCCGCGGCGACGTCGCGCAGGCTCAGCGCTGCGGACGCCGTCACGCACCACAGCGCCTCGAGCAGGTGGTCCGGCGGCGGGTCCGGGACGGCGCGCAGAGCCTCCGCCGCCGCGCCCGCCGCCCCCCTCGCCAGCAGGACGTGGGGGCGCGCCCAGGGCTCGTGCGGGCCCCAGACGAGCGCCGGGTCCGCTGCGGCGCTCCCGGTCCCCACGGCGGCGGGGACGGCCGCGGGGGCCGGCACCAGGTCGGCGGACAGCAGCGCCAGCGGCAGGAGCCCCTCGTGCACGCCCGGCATGCCCGCGTCCCGCAGGCTCGCCTCGACGTCGAGGTGACCCCTGAGCACCTCCTCGCGCGGCGCGCCGCCCACGGCCCGCCGCAGCCGTCGGTAGCCGGCGGTGAAGACGTCGACGAGCGGGGACTCGTGGGCGCGGCCGAGCGCGTCGGCAGCCGCGGCGTGGCCCTCGGCCTCCTCCGGTCGGCGCAGCGCGGCGCAGGCCTGGACGAGGGCGAGGTGGCCGAGGACCTCGTAGGTCGGCAGGTCGGCGCGCCGGGACACCTCGAGGAGCTCCGAGGCGAGGCGGTACCGGTGCGGGGCCAGCCCGGCACGCGAGTGCGTCTGCAGCAGAGCGCCGTTGAGCGCGTGCACCATCAGCGCGGGGTCGCCCGCCCGCCGCGCCAGCGACCGGGCGCGCTGGGCGGCCCGGGGGCCCCGGGCGTCCCCGGTGCCGCGC
>Ga0210040_10008236_pt1 | contig 12419 bp, 14 predicted proteins | sample CryGeyCG12114_NA_FD_185462 | JGI IMG/M metagenome (GOLD analysis project Ga0210040, IMG submission 185462) | Groundwater microbial communities from aquifer - Crystal Geyser CG19_WC_8/21/14_NA (SPAdes) (version 2) | ecosystem: Environmental > Aquatic > Deep subsurface > Groundwater | place: USA... | reverse complement strand
TAAAAACTACATTTTTAACAACAGTGGGCCATGTTCAAATTAAGAAAATGTTTCATGCAGAATGAGAAACGTGTTTTTGCAAAACTTTACGTCATAAAATATATAACAACAAAAAGGGGTTGAGTTTATAGGATTTTTTGTGGTATTTTATAGCAGGCCTTACATTAATTACTTACTAACTGAATTTTTTTCTGCAGTTCTCAACATTTGTTTCTGACTTGATAGACAAATTGAAGCATTTGACTTCAAAGTGTATACCAAGTCAGAGTACAAGGGAAAAACCTGTGATAATATGAATAATTTACAGGGTAAAAAAACCTTGTACGAGAACATAACTATTATTCACCGTTTCATGCACATTCATTACAGGCTTCACCATTATGTAGCAGCGTGCTTTGCGTTGTACATACTTTTTCATACATTTTCCCTTCCCCACATTTATCAAATTTTTTTCATTTTTTGCTTTCTCGTAGACTTTTAAACTGGCATCTTTGAAAATTTTCGCTCTCATGGTCCCAAGATCTTCTTAGCTTCCATTTAAAATTCTAGAGCTTTTAATTGTATTTTGACTAATTCCACGCCCAAAATTTAATTTTAGTCATTCTTTCTTTGAATTCTACTTTAATTTAAGTACAAGACAAGAACCGTGTTTTTCCATTACAAGTAACAATTTCATTAATCTGAAATATTTGATTTGCTGATGCCTTCAGTTAGCGCTTGTTTCAATTAAAAACCATTCGACGTCCCCTGACAAAGATTATTTTTGTTTTTGGGTTTCATCTTTCAGTTCAAAACAATCATCATGTTTTTGAACTAAAAGACGAGATTTTTTAAATTTTCTTAGTAACTTCAAGGTGAAGGTATATAGAATAGCATTTGTGAATTAATATAACTTTGTAAATTTTAACGAAATCATAGAGTGGGTTGAATTCAAAAACAAAATTTCGTTTCCTTCATGATAATAATCACCGCAAGTTTCAAATCATATTTAATTTTTTAAATTACCACTAAACGACCTTTTTTTGCATTTTTCTTCTTTTTCTTACTAAAAACTGTTTCTCAAAACTTGTAAAAAAACAGTAATCTTTAAACTAGTAAAGTAAAAAAAATTAGCCATAGCCATAAGAAGAAACAAATGAAACTTCTAACAAACTAGACAAAAAAATGAGCCACTAAATCTCACCAAAACGTTAAATAAGTTCGCAAAGGATAAAGAAATCACAAAACAATCTACTGAACTCAACTATCCCTTTTCCAAATCCGATTCTTCACTGATGCATGAACAGCGAATGGCCCACGCCCTTGTTAGGAGATCCTCCCGAAAGTGCAGCTCCAACTGCAGCAGCTGAAGACGCTTTTTTCACCACATTGGCATAACTGCGCTCATCCCCTCCACTATCTTCCCTCTCCCTCCTCCCCAGACCAAGGTCCCCCCTTCCACTATTATTCCCCCCCATATAATTTCCTCCCAATCCCATTCCTCCATTGCCCCTTAGCATTGGATTGGACAACTCGGCTGTCAAATTGCCCACAAAAATTTGAGAGTTCCTAATATCATCATTATTTTGTTGTGGTTGCAACATACTATGATGCATATTATGTTGTTGGGTCTGTTGCTGCTGAATCTGCGAATAATTTCTTCCCATTCCCATAGCAGGGGGAGACACACTATTCAGCCCATCATTCGCTCCCCAAGATTCCAAATTCCTGGACCATCCCGAATTCATACTGCTCACTCCACTGCTCCCACTCATACTGCTGGTACTAATGGGTCCATGTCCCCTTATGGGCGATCCTCCGTTATTCATTCCCATGCCTAGGGAGTAATTGCTGTCCAACATGCTAGCACTGCTACTCCCACTATTCAATCCCAATGAATCCCCACGACCAAGCATGGCTGACGGAGTATGTTGACCGAACATCATATTATTGCTTCCAAATCCACTGCTAGCATTGCTACTTGCACTACTGCTCATATTATTCCTTTGACTTAAAAGGGCTGCAGCGGCTGAAGCCGCTGCACCAAGTCCTAGCGTTTCTGGAGGAAATGGTGTCCAGTTGGCGAATCGATTTTCTAAGTTGTTTTGATTCATACTTCCTCCTCTATTAGATCCAATGTTGTTACTATTAATAACACCATGGTTGTTGGGAATCAAGTTATTCGTTCCATCCATCCCTCCACGGCCCATATGGCCCATGGGGCTCAACTCATCTTTCATTCCGTAAGTATTTGTAGATCCAGACGATGCATAATTATTAAAGGTGATTCCTCCTCCTTGATTATTTACTGGTCCAGGACCTCCAGGTCCAGTTCTTCGAAACAACGGGGCTCCTGAATACAAAGTTTGTTCCTGCTGCATTTGTTGCTGCTGCTGCTGCAATTGTTGCTGTTGACGTCTCTGTTGATAAAATAGCTGTTGTTGTGGCGTCTGCTGTGGAGCAATATAGTCATGCAAGTTCATACTGTTCCCAGGCATATGTGAATGGTCTTGGGGAAACTTGGACATGGGAGGAACAGACTGTGGAGTATACGGAGAAATGCTTTGCGTAGGACGTTGTTGATTCATAAGGGGAGGAATTGAGGGAACTGCCATCACTGATGAGGGCGCATTTATAGCTACTTCTTTTCCCATGGGATTTCCCCTCAGTTGCATTTGTAGTTGTAACAGCTGGGCTGCTACAGCAGGGTTCGGTATAGGGGAGCTGTTTACATTTCCAGCTACGGGAGGCATCGGTTGTTGCTGAGCATTAGCCATTGGTCCTCTATAAATGGGTACTGGTCCAGGTCCTACGTTCACTTGCTGTGATCATACCATACACAAAAAACCTGAATTTCGCTCTATTCCAAACAACCACATTAATATTTTTGTAAAATGTACCCTGGATTGATGGAAAAGTTGAGGTTGCCCATGAAATGGAGATGTCGCCGGTGGAATATTATGATGACTCGGATGCTGCAATCCAGGATTTGTATTCAATACCACTGGAGGATGGGGACCCACATTGACCGGTGGTGGCAATGGCTGCTGATGTACTGATCCTAATGGGACAACATTTTGCTGTTCCAAGGCCGCTATTCTCTGCTTGTTCTCCAATAAGGCCAGTTGTTGCTGATGATGAAAATTATGTGGAACTTGTGGTAGCTGCTGTTGCTTCACAGCATGAACTGAATACTGAGAAGCAGCCGAAGATGGCGCCACCACTGATAATGGAAATTGTGGTACCGGTTGTCCAACAGATGAAGTGCTCTGTGTTATCGACGCAGAAGTGGACGATCCTGAGAAAGATGCTCCAGACGCGCAGGTTCCTCCGGTCTTTGCATTTCCACCTGGTACAAAATCGTTTGCCAATGGATTTAAGCCCCAGTGGAGTCGCATTTCTACTCCCATGATACTTTCTTGAAGTCGAGAGTAGGAAATTCCGTTTAAAGAGTTGTGACGGTGACATGTCTTTATAAAATCTTCCCAAAGGCGACTGGAAAAGTCATAATACAAAATTTTATTGTCTTCCAAACCAAGTCAGCACATTAATCATCATGTAGTTTTTAGTTAGATGTTAGATAATTTGCTATTATGTACATACCGGCATTTTCCAACAGAACAAAGTGAAACAGGATCTCCGACAACGGCCACTAGACTTTGGGCTCGAGTCAATGCTGTGTTCAGTAGTTTGGGATTTGAAAAAAAACCTAAATCTACTTCATTTCCCACAGCCTCTGGTAAAATTCTAACCCATGGTTTGTGTGTTCGCACAGTGCTGAGAAACACCGCTCGAAATTGCTTGCCTGTGGAACGATCATGTGAAATGCAACACAAATCCTTTGTGTTTGGTAAATTAATTTAACACTTACCTTGCACATTAAATACTCTTTCGACTGAGATTCTTGTCAGTCCTTTGGACCGCAAACGTGCTCTTATGCGGGCAACCTAGCATAGCAATGAAAACAGATCCTTAGTTAGCAATCGCAGAAAACTTTTTAGTGACTGAAACTGGAAGATAAGCATACTTGATCAGCATAAGGTGCGAGCACTCCAATCGCATTTTCACTTCTGGGGTCGCCCCATTTTTCTGGCCATGACGAAATTAGTTCACATACTCTCTCGGTCAACTCATATACCTGCAAAGAATATTCCAGATTAGTTAGAATACTTTTTTTGTTATCACTTTACTTCCTACCTCACACAGTGTACAGTTGTTCTGTAATAATAATCTTACCTCGGACATGTTGTAATAAGAAGTACTATCCGGATCTTGCACATCTTCTCCCCGGGCAGCAAAAAATGTGAGCGGATAAAAGCGAGCATGTACTGGCTGTATTTGTCCACATTCTAGTTTTCTTTTGTAGAATGACTCGGATGCAAACTAGAAATGTAATTAAAATTTGTACATAATACAACTTTAGTCTCGTTTATTGCTTAAACATAGAATACGAAAAGTAGACATACTTGGATGATGGAATGATGTGATCGATAATTTTCACACAGCATGAGTTTGCAAGGATGTGTGTCCGGATAGGAGTAATGGAGGCGTTCCAGTAAAGAAGAGTGCAAACTTTTTGCTTCTTCTGAAAACAGTTCCGGACTTAGCTAAAGAAACATATAAATATATATATATATGTAGATAAAATTACAATTTTACGTTATTAATGCACCCCAAAATGCTTTTCGCAACATAAAAACTTTTGAAAACAAACCTGCATGTGATCTCCAGCTAGTACTACTTTAGTTTTAGGACCAGCAAACAGTAATGGAGTGATAGCTTCAGACTCCATGGCTTGTGCGGCTTCATCCAATAAGATGTGAGTGAAGGCATCTAAAAAAGGATTTAGCCAAGAAATGCGAATACTATTTTTACAAACAAACGTAACGCTACTCTATTACTTACCATGTGGCAAGTCCATGTCAATAAGAGTGTATGAAGTACTAAGAGTGACCACGATAACTCGATGGCCTAAAACTTCTTCTTTAGTAGGCGTTCTGAATCCACGATTCTCGATTTTGCAATACTAAATATGGGAAATCATGAATTAAACTCAATTTAATTATTTGAACGAAAATCCATGAGAATTAATGAATAGAACTAGTCATACTTTTATAACATTGGGATGCACAGAGTTTAGATTTCTACCACGAAAATAAATTCTGAGAGGTCTAGCTGCAGTGAAACCTTCATTCGTCCAGGCATGCAAATATTCTTTTATGTATCTGTAAAATTCGAAAAAGTATAATATAAATGCTCATATATTACATCATTATATTTTAATCTAAAAAATGTAGAAACTAAGCTTACAAATCGGCTGCACTATTTGAGTGAGTGCAAACCATAATTCGAGTATCATCCATGCTTAGAACTTGCTTTATGCACTGGGCCAAGGTGAATGTTTTCCCAGTACCGAACGGTCCTAAAATTACATGTGAGAAAACAAGACTTTTACAAATGCTTTCAGGAAAGTATTGTCTCTTTGCTAAAAAAAAATTCTTAAAAAATCTAACCAATGACTAAAATTGGAGGAGTAATGCATTTCTCCGTGATTGCAATCATTGCTTCTTTTTGTCTAGGATTTAGACGACTGGCCAATGGCATATGAGAATCCGTACTCCATTGTCTATGAACACATACATTTACAATTAAATACCCCAGGCTGATAAGAAAAATACCAAAAACTCTTACTTCATAGGAGTCCATGGGATGCTACAATTACTTTCAAAATCAGGAAACAACATGTCCAGATGAAAATCACTGAGCCGATCTATTATCTTCTTTTGTTCCGTGAACAAACTGCGATCCAACTGAAATTGAATGTCAAAAGAGCATTTCTCCCCAGTCTTTAACTCCAGCTGACTAACACAGATCGGGCCCAAGTTAATATGAACAGCATTCTTTGCTTTCTCGACCACTTGACATAAATAGACTCTAGGTTTCTTGTCTTCGTCCTCATCTTTTTTGCGTACTTCTTGTGTTTTCGTTAAAAGCACATAGTTACAGCTCCTCAGAATCAGTCTACCTACTGCTGTATCTTCGGAAATGTCCCTAAAATGATTAAACACATATGGAATGCACAAACCACAAACTAACACATGTATTTTAAAGGGAGAAAAAGCACCTACCTAAAAAGTGTCATCGATCCAAAAAGTTCTCCATCCACAGCATATCTTGTTGTACCATCAGCAATTCCACCAACCGTAGTGAAACTACTAGAAATGGTCAACGGAGCCGTGACATTATATTTAGCCAAAATTTCTTGTCTAGCTCGCTCTTCTTGAGTTAAGAAGAACCCTGTAACAGAAAACGAAAAAAAGTTAGTTTACTTAGCAAGAGACAAGAAAATACCTGAGCCCATTTAAAATACGTACGCATCAGCTCCTTATAGTTTTGCTTAGAAAGGGGTTCCAATACATCCCAAGTAGACGGTTCCGGTCGATTAAGACCATTGATAAGTGCGAATCCTAGCTTCTCCATCGATACTTTAAGTCCTGTAGCGGAATCAACTACATCAGCATTTCCAAAATTCCAAGTATCTCTGGTGGACCTGGAATGGACTTCGTGCGACGAGCCGGACTGAGCTTTCTCTTTCTCAACAGCCCCTTCAGCTGCAGCACTTCCAGGAGGTACAACTTCGACTGCCACATGTCGAACTAGTTTCTTATCCATTCCTTCGAAGTCGAAAAGAACGGACTGTCGAAATTTACCAAGCATTCCAACGTCCTTCGGATTGAATACAACGCTAATACTGTAGATAAAAATCCGAGCAGGGGTCGGTTCTATCCTAGAACAGTCAAGTACTTGCATCTATTTAGTCAAATCAGAATAAAAAATTGGATATGGCAGCTATTATATCTGTAAACACAGTAACTGAATGATTTGTCATTTTGGTTACTTACGGAGTACTCTGGAGTACATTTTTCTGGATTCATCAACTCTTTCCCCCGATTTCCATGCCAGTAGGATTTTCCAATGTAAAATGATGGTCGATGGGTTTCGTGCAACAAGCAGACATGGTGTAATCGCTTTTTAACTTCGAGTACGAATTTCCATGAGAAACCACGCACTTTATTCGTCGTAATAGTGGATTCTAGTGCTTGGGCACATCTGCAAGTTATAAATGATGAATGTGAATAAGGATTTAACTTTTCCAATCTACTGCATATTAATATTAATTATTAATCGAACACTAATGCATGTTAAACTTTTATCAAAACATACTTTACAGTAATGTCTTCAAGATTAGTGGTACAAAGTAAATTGTGCTCCCCAACTTCTTGGAGTTTTTCTTTCATCATTTTTACATAAGCAACGTCACTTGATAACGGAAAAGACATTTCTTTCGTTTCCGCATTCCTATTAACAAAACAAAAGGTAGTTAATGTATTTTAGATTTTCTATATAAAAATTTAAATCGAAATCGACTAGACAAAATTCTCACAATTGATCTAAACGTTGCTGCCATTCCTCAAGCTCTTCCTTTCCATGAGCGTCCGGACATTTCTCCCCCAAAGGACAGCAGCGACCAAACCGATACTGGAGACACAGGTTAAAAGATTTTACTCCGGGAGGGAGCACACGGTATCTAAAAAAGATAAGAGAAAATGATGTTAGTGTTGTGTTCATGAAGTGATGTTTAACATTTGCATTTGATTTACTTACTTCCATTGAGGCTCATCAATAGCAGCCCTTCCTAACAGCCATTCATAATTTAACCCCAGAAGATTTTCCACATCAGAGAAAGCAGAGCTAGGATCAATTCCTGTCTTAACAGCAGTTATCAAATTTGCAAGCTTATTTCTGCACTCTATCATGTGTACTTCTTGTGGACAATTCTTTTGCCATCTACGGAGTACTTCATTCACACTTGTTACCTATGGAATATTCCAAATTGAGAAGATTAGAATTTCACGAGCTTTACAAACGAGAACAAATCAAAAAGTAAGTATGGCTGATCCACATTCATTAACCTTGTTTAATTTACAAAGGGCAGCAATGAGACATTTGAAAGCGACTGAGTTTTGAGGATCTTTCTTTAAAATTCTATCAGCGTCAATCGGAACTTTATCATAAAATCGTAACCGCATCATAACCAAACATCGTCTTTCAAGAAGTTGAATTTCATCAGGAATGACTCCATTGACAGAAGTATTTTGAGTACTTCCATTCCAAGCGTCAGTAGCGGATCCCAGAATTCCCCCACGTAGAGACTCCTCCATTGAGTTTCCTTGCGAATCCAAGCACAAGTTAAGCAGATGGAGAGCGTCATGATATTCCCCTTTCTCCATAAATCTCATGGCCTTTGCTGCTGGAGAATTGGATTCAACTCGGACACTATGGTCATTGGACAAACAGGGTGGAGGACCATTACTGACGCTGAATTCTGGTCCAACTATCTCTTCAGGCTCATCCCCAGAATTTCTTACCCCCATGACTCCCAACATCCCAGAAAATTTGGTAGTACTATAAAAGAAAAAAAAAATGATTGTCAACAATGATTTCACTAGAATATTTAAATTAAAGTAGATTTAAGAGTTTCTAAAATACATTCTTACTGGGCTTACTGTTGACAACAATGTTGCTGTTCCCTTTTCCTTCTGTTCAGAGCGATCGATCATTTAATTATTTAATCACGAACTGATCGAAGAATTTTCATTAAAAATAAATAAATAATTCTATTCGCAGTTGTTGATTATGCTGAGACTTTGATGGATTGCAAAACCAGTCCCAGACAGTAAAGATGAATCAATAAACAATTACAGAATACGAAACGATACTTTTAACTACTATTCACAAAGTTAACTTTCAATGTCGTAAATAATTAAGTGGAGGCAATTTCCGCACAATTGAATAATTTTGGTTTTTTTAACATTTACAAAAAGGTGGTTAGTGGTTGGTGGTGGGAAGAATGGACTCGGTCACATGGTACGCACTACTTTATCAGCGACAATCAGTGTTGATAACTAAGTTAAACGCATATCATTAGTAGTTATCAGCTAATTGGCAGTGGCAGTTTAAAATATTTCACTATTTGCTCCAAGCTGAAACAATGAGAATCATTTCCAGTCTGGTCTCCACTACGAATGAAAATTACAACGCTTTCATAAAAATACTTGCTCAGCAAAAGAGTAGTAAGTATGTAGTGGTAGTCTGGTAGTACTAGCCTGCTAGCAGCGCAGTAGCTGTATAGTGTAGCAGTCTAGCTAGTTCAGTATCAGTAGTAGTAAATTTTCGTAGTACACGAAAGAGTTGCTTGCAAATAATTACAATTTTGTGAAGAAAGAAATACACACTAGTAGTATATGATAAAATGAACGAATTTAAGTTGAAGTATATAGTGGCGGTTTTAAAGGTCAATCAAAGGAGAAAATCGGGGAACGGGCTATTCCTTTGTGTATAAATTTTGCATAGCTTAAAATTAGCAAAAATGTCATTATGTCGGACTAGTCGGACAATTAACTGTAGCAGAGTAAAAAAAAGCAAGGAGATGATAGCCTAACTTAAACACTAGATTCGTCAAAAAAATATATAGTCAGGAATTCATTTAGTTACATAATGCGTAGTTACACTCGCCATGTTTGCTAAAATGCTTCATTAGTCTAATGTTATGGGATTCATTCACCTGAACAAGCGGTCTCAACGTCAGGAAAAACTTTTGAAGTGATACATATTTCGAATCAGATAAAGGAAAGTAAATACGGTTGGTAGAAAATGTTGCACGGGATCAGACGGTGATCTCTGGAAGCATACAACTTCGTTAGCATACAAGTACTCTGCTTTGCTGTAATGCAAAATTTTGCATGCTTGGGAGTTTTAATTGCATTGCACCCATAACCAGGTCATATTGAAATCATAAGTGCAAATGCAGTAAGGCTTCAAAACAAAAGTAAACTAATTCACTAAAAAAAGATTTATTCGACTGGACCGATTATGTAAAGTTTTAAAACACAGCTAAAAATATATTATCACATGTTTTCCAATTAAAATATTAAATTAAAAATTAATGTAGTCCTACAACTACAGCTGAACTAAATCACAAAATATTTCCCCCATATCCTCACTACTACTGACTACAAAGGCATGATCAATTCCTTTATCACATATCTTGTGCTGCAAGTTCGGAAACTTGGCCTTCATGCCTTCAACATACTCCAATGGGCACCATTTGTCCGTAGCTCCAAAGTAGATAAACATTTTATCATGGAAATTTGAGACAGCATCCTCATCAAGATCCAAAACTTGCCCCATTTCTGATCTCCCTAAATCCGCAAATCGAGTAAAAAGATCGTACTCAAACAAATCAAGGGAAGCATCCACTGAGCATTTAGAAACCCGGGGATATCCCGACAAATGAAACTGGAGCAGCCATCTTTTCAAAAAGGTGGGCAGTAAGGAGCAAAGTGGAAAAACAACTAATGTCTCCCAATACTTTTGGAATGGGACAATGTATGAGCACAAGAATTTTCCATTTGGGGTAAATCTCATGTTCTCGAGTGTTGGAAATAACATGTAACATTTTTGTATTGGGGGATATATCTCGTTTGCATTGTGTTCTTCATTCATAGATTTCATAGTTTGTAGCCACATGTAGCTCCCTATAGAATGGCCAATTCCATGAACTTTGACATGCTTGGGAACAAAGGTTTTCAAAAATTCTTGTTTATGGTTGATTTGTCCTGTTAGTTGATAAAGTTGCGGATTTTCTGCAGTCAAGTTTAAAAAAAAATATCAGAAACATTATATGAATTCTTAATGCATCATTAGTTGTTATAGTTTTGTCGATCAAATATGTGGGCATCGCGATATTCTTAATTTCAACGGGGTTTCTTGGGAAAAAACTTTTATACTCACCCCTCAGACTAGGAAGTTTCCCATCAAAAGCTTTTTTTGGAATGTGACCGGCATGACTAATTCCCCAAACTGGAATATCTTTGTTGGGAAATTTTGTTCTCAAAGCCGTATGAATACTCGCCAAAAATTCAGCGTAGTAACGTATGATTCCAGGATTGCCTAAAAAAGTCAGTTTGTACTATGGCATACTAAAGGACAGAATATTTTATAATTCAGATTTCATTTCATTCCAAAACCTACCTGGAAACAATAGAAAAATGTCCTGAACATCATCTAAGTTCTCATCAATATGTTTACCGTATGACAGTATGTTTGTTGGAACGCCATTAACAATTTTTGTAGTTTCCATTTCTCGAGGATTCAGAGATTTTATTTGTTTGACTTTCGCGACTTTTTGATGTAAAATGAACTTTTTAACAAGTAACATAAATCTTCAACGGATAACTTGGCTGTCGTTTGCAAAATTTTCAGTGCTGTTTTAAATTGGTTACACAGCCTAACGAAGATTTCGCGTCTTCGTGAATGATGAGATACATGTATGGAATTCTCTTAAATTCCCATAATTTCAATATTTTGTTTGTCAAAACCCAAGGATGCGGTGCTAGGTGCTAAACCGATTTGCACCGAACTTATAATATCTTTTAAACCATTTGGCGCACCACACCATAGTGCATAAAAAAGCAAAGTGAAAAGGATTATAGTTGACAGTCCCAATCTCTCTATCAGTAGTACAGCGGTGGGCTATGCAACTTTGCATGGGATTGAAAACGCGTTTATTTCAGGGCTTGAAATACTTGGAAATATCCATGGAATCCACTATTTCTATGATAACCTTTAAACAGCACTGACAGAGCATAAAAATCAATTGGAATTGCTGAATAGTAACTGTTCGTAGTTTGGCTCATGTTATGCCAATATGGTATGTGGTACGTCTTAAATGGCCCCCGCTAGTTTTATGGCAAAGTGTGGTGTGATTTATTTTTTCGTTTTAGACCCACATTAAACTGAAAATAATCGAACTAAGATATATATGTACCAAAATTAAAAGTGTGCAACTATAAAATAGCATCCCATAATCCAGGGATTTTGTTTGCTGCAATCCACTCGTCCATTTTTCGTACAGATTCAGACGATAGTTCTTCCTTCCAAGACCCCACTTTGCCTTTGCGCATGAAATGAGTTTTCCTCTCTGTTCCCCTTGTTTGAATGAGCACATCAGTAATTTCATCATAGTTAACATATGGATTATTTTTCATCGATTTGAAGTCAAGATGATCCACTAATTTTTCCATATCTTCATCTGCCACAGGTTTTCCTAAAAATTCTCCCACTTTTTTACACACTGGTCGCAAATCCTGAAAATGTATGTGAAGATTAGTTAATACTGATGTATTCCTAATGAGCATATTTTTAGTATTTTTCCATGTTATTAAGCAGTTTATGTAAAAATTAAGAAGTTGTGGAAGCTAACTACCTTTTTCATATCTTCGAAAGTTATGAACAAAATATTGGGCTCATTGCGGCGATTCCAGAATTCTTTCACATGCAGCCAATATGGGGCATAGCGAGCTGCAAGATAAAATTTA
>Ga0210040_10008235_pt1 | contig 12421 bp, 12 predicted proteins | sample CryGeyCG12114_NA_FD_185462 | JGI IMG/M metagenome (GOLD analysis project Ga0210040, IMG submission 185462) | Groundwater microbial communities from aquifer - Crystal Geyser CG19_WC_8/21/14_NA (SPAdes) (version 2) | ecosystem: Environmental > Aquatic > Deep subsurface > Groundwater | place: USA... | reverse complement strand
AAACAAAAAATTATACTTATAGTCTTTTGCACAAAATTTTCCTGTTCGCTGACATTTTATTTATTTTTTTCCATAGCGACCGTCAGTGACAGGAAAATTTGGGCTTAGACGAATAATGTAATGATGAATACCAAAAACCATCAAGTTATATCCTATTCGCGTTTCTATCGATCTATTCGAAACATTTTGTATTGGTAGAGCTTCGTACTCAACTCACCATAATCACAGCAATAACAATGGGAGATAAATCCATTCCCATCAGCAAATGATAGACTTTTTCAATTAAAAGACTAAAACTACAGACAGACTACTATTATAACCAGTTGAGGAGAGGCCAATTCATAGATTAATTACAATGTTGAATGCTAACTGAATACTATGTAGATAAGTATAGAAAGTGAGGGCGCGTCTGTACACTACCATACCATACCATCCACTCCAGAAGATCCCGTATATGCACACATATGCTAGGTTCTGGAAAGGAAGTGAGACCGAAAACCGAAGATAACAGCAATGATGAAACCCGGCAACTTACAATTACAATCTGCTCCTCCGTTTCATCATTCCGTTCTGACACAATTAGTCTTTGATTAGTTAGTATAGAGTTATAGAGCCAGATGAAGAGGTTACACAAGTTTGGTTACACAAGTGTCATTCCATTCCCACCAACCAAAAGTATTATGTGTCCGGTCTTTTTTTTGCTTTTCTATTTTGCAATTTTTTTTTGCCCACATTTTTTGTTTTCACACTTTGTTTAGGTTTACAATTTTGAGGGACGAATGAATCTGCGTTTCATCATTTTTTGGTGCTATTGTTTAGCTTATCGGCCGTAGCTTATGTAGTGTTCATTACATTCTGAATCAGCATGTCGGACATTTATTGTCAACACCCGTCCGTATGCAGAGGACATGCAATTTTTCATATCAACTAATGATCTAGACATTATTGCATTTGTATTTTAGACAAATTCCATGATTGGAACCCACAAACCACACCATGTTTATGTAGTATTATTTCCTTTCCAATATTTGGGACTGGTGGAAAGAAACGTACTGGTGTTCAGTGGAGTCTTGAGCGGAGGAAAATTCATGAGTTACTCACTTACTCTGCCCTGTACTCGCTTTCAGATTTCTGTACTCTTTATGACTCTCCCTGTACTCGCTTTCAGATTTCTGTACTCTTCATGACTCTCCCTGTACTCGCTTTCAGATTTCTGTACTCTTTATGACTGTCCCGGTACTCCAGTACATAAAATTGAGTGTACAAAACCATACTTTTCTGACCACGCTTCGTTTGATTAAGACTTGACACAAATACCTGGATAATTTTGCCCATGAGACCAAAAGGAAGAAAGATTCCCTCCTTACCTAAATTATCCTAACTATTTCTATAACGTTTGTATACGAAAAATGCATCTAGTTTATCACGAGCGCCATTCCCAGTAATTTTCTTTCCATGCATCACGTTCGCTTTATGTTAACAGCATATTTTATTGGTTGGTTCATACAAATGTAGAGTGAGTTAAAAGTAAAAGAGACATTACAAGATTAATAAAATACTATTGGTATATTAGGCAATGTTTTGAGAACCAAATTGGCTTAAGATATTAGAACGCTAAAATGCATTTGAAGTTGTCCTCACAAGCAGGGAGCCCTCCATATTGAGGCGAGGCGTAGGTGAATGAGGCCCTACGCCCTAGTTTACATATTGAAAAACCATAGTAATTCTTAAAACGAATTGCTTATCAATGATGCGTAGCGTTTATTTGATTATAACGTATTATTAACTTGAATAATACTACAGCGACAGCAAACAACTAACGCAGATGGCCGACCAGCTCGCCTGTCTCACTCACAGTCAGACTACACTCACAACAAGTGGTGCACTTGTTTGCATGAATAATTGTGAGCCGTTAGCTTGACGGCCATCTCTTCCGTTTATGTAGATTCAGTGGAGTACCCGAGTTTTGGAAAAGAGTACAGCAATTTGAAAGACAGTTCAGAATTAGATTCTTAAGTCCATTCCATTAACTTGAACTCTAAGTGCGTCCCATTAAGGTCGAATTTAAAGCTTGGTTATCACTGTATTCTAAATACCAATACTAAATTATAAAGCCCTTTGTTTTTTTACTGTAGTGAAAGTCATATAAGTACTTTTAAATCAATAGTTAGCTGAAAAAATTTGATCTAATAATAGCGGTGGTACGAGAGTTGGAATGCTAGTGTGTTTAAAATCAGGATAGCCACATGTGTCTCTGTAATTTTTAACTCACTGTTTTAATCGGTAGAGTTCCGCTGGATAGGGATATATTGGGCGGTTACTGATTGTTTAGTTGAGGGGAGAGAGGTGTTAAAATGAAGACCGGGAACATTGCCGAAAGTTACAGCGATGAGGTAATGAACTTACTAATTAGTTTTCTACTCAGATCGGTAACAATCGTTTCAGGGGGATTATGGGAGATGTGAATGTACGGAATGTGTTATATTTACAGGCGCCAGATGAGCGACCGGATCTTACGTATGACCTTGGAATCTCACCAATAGCTGGTGAAGAAGATGAAGAGGAGGAACTCCAAGAAAACGAGTATGAAGTGGTATTCTCGGAGGAAGAAAACGAGGCGAGGCGGTTGGTGGCTTGGCAAGCGTTCCAGAGGATGGACGCACTGTTTAATCAATTGATTGAAAGACATGAAGCGCAGGAGGCACTAGAGAATGGCAGTAGTGAAGAATCCGATCCCATGGCTGCGAATGATGGCGTTCCAGATACGGAAACAGATAATGACGGACTAGTTAGCACGGCAGTGCCAAAATAGTTACTGACACATATGTATGTATGCATATAATAATAATAATATATATATATAGTTTTATTTTGCGATTTTGCCCGTAGAAATTAATAAATTAATCTTTTTTTAATAATGATTATGTTGTGTGAGGTGATGTCTAGAATCTTTCATCTAACGTATCGTGTATGCATATAGTTTAGTTAATCATCGAATGATACACAAGTCAGGCTAGAAAAATCGAGAAATGGTACTGCATCTAACGTCACTTAATCATCCCCAACTGTAAGACCACCCCGCAAACTTCTACCAATGAGAGGGAGCGCCGGTTTCCTGTTTGGGCCTTCCATTGGTCCCACTTTTCTCTGCTGTGCACAAATCACAACACAAATACCATGTACAACTAGTCCACAAAAAACACTACTTTGTGGCCCTTGGCTTGGCTCATTTTGAAAGGCAATTGCACACCCATGACTAGGATAATGGTTTTTAGTTAGTTGCGACAGTGACTCCGTGACTCGTCAACATTTACTAACTTAACTCTGCGTTAAAAAGGGCGAGTTTTAAATCAGGTACAATATAATCCAAAGAGATTTTATTATTTTAAATCATTATCATAATATCGTAGACATGGAGACAAGTTTCAGCACACAGCATAGCAATCATCATAACACTATGCGATTTTCATTCAAGTTGTGATGATATTCTTCAGAATACTTAACCAACTATAACTAACTACCACAAAAAGTGCAGTCCATTGGATCTCGTCCTTAAAGGTTTACGGAAATACTGTACAAGTCCATTTTATACAGCAGAAGCAGGATTAAGCAGTTAGTTGACAATTTTAGGCCACTTTTATCAATGTAAAAACATACCAAAAACCAAACTATCTATACATGGTAAAGGCAATTCAGAACATTTCGTATCGTATTAGCGGTACGACAATTGTGAATATTGTGATGATACGACTATAATACTTAAAGTTAGCACACATTCATGCATACAAAATATAATCCGCAAGTTAGTTAATAGCTAGAGCCCTGGCCATACGAAAAATAATAATTTCTGTCTAATCATACCACAAACCCATACATCGATTTTTTGGGAAACCAGCAGATAGCGATCTAATAGCTCACTTATATGTTCTATGCAATATATTATCTCTGCGCACAATTAATTGACTACCGTAAAATAAGAGAAAACACTTTGTGATTTTTAACTAAACCACGTCTCTCAATTCGTTTCTCAAAATGTTAACAAACCTTCATCTAATTAGCACTTGCACTTGTAAAAACATAGAGAGTTGCATACTAGAGCTAACTCCGTAAAGCTTCCAATCGACTTTGCATTCGTTCTAATTCCTCTTCGTCCTCATCTTCAACAACATTTGACGGGGTGGCCACTTGGGCCGGCAAATCATGATTGGCAGCCACCGGAGCCGTTCCAATTTGTCCAGCAGTCACTTCCCAAAGGATCTACAAACCAAATAAATGAAATATAACAGTTTCGCTAACCACCAATTTGGACCAGTTGGTTATTTTTACATACATTTTCAATCTCTTCATCAGCAGCTTCTTCCAGGTCTTCCTCATCTTCTAGGGACGAGAAAGTGTCATCCATCATTTCCTCCATGATCCCAAGTTTCATCATTTCTTTGGACAATTCTCTCATAGTTGCTGCCACCTCAGGCACTCGCACCAAAGCTTGTACCGATTGCATCACCACTGTGGACTTTTGCAGGGCTCCGGCAGTTTTTAAAACGGCTGCAATAATAAAAAATGGCATATAAGTTCAAACGGTCTTTATTCAGGAGGAATATTCATGTGCGACAATGAATAATGTACCTAATTGTTCCTTCATGTGCATCTGAATAGAGTTTATGTGCGCTTTGGACGTGTAGAGTTTGTTTACAGCTTTTTTGGATCGCACGAGCTCTTTGGCGTAAATTTTGCACACGTCCTTATCCCCTTTCTTGGCTGCGTCTTTCAGAGACCGTTTGATTTTTTCTTCTTCCCTTCGTATGCCTAGAAATTATGAAGACAAGTTCAGTTTTCGAATTCCAAGTCCAGTTTTTGCCCAAAAGGTGGCTAACTTATAATTGGGTGGAACAGTGAGTAATCAAATCGATGATGACTAATCATGCGAATCATTCAATTTCAAACTAAATCATACTATAAGTCATAGTCAATTAACTAATTGACACTGACTAACCATTAACTTGTCGATCGAGAGCTGTGGATTCCCGTCGAAGTTTTCGACACATTTCGGTGACCTGAAAAGATACACAGAGTTAAACTTTTCGATTATGAGTTGCTTAAACTTTTAAGCAACTAAAACTTTTACTTTGGTTTTCGGATCGCGTTCCGGAGACTTCCCAAAAAGGCCCATATTCGAAGATGTGTAATCACAAATCCGTGATGAGCAGGTTACAAATGAAAAATTTAAATTTTAAAAACTTGGATAAGCTCCCAAATATTTTTAATTTTAATATTTTGGACAAATTGTTCGAATTTGACGCCACTACATGTCAATAGAAAAACAACTGTGTGGAAGACAGCCACCAAACAAAATAATGCCGACGAATCAGGGGTTTATTTTAAAGTTTTTAGCTAACGGCATAAAACAGAAAGGGTCTATCAAGTATTGCTGCATTTGTGTTGCTTGAGTTTACCACGGCTACATAAATTAATTTTTAATTAGCTAATTGCTTATCAAATTTATGACTACTAGTCAAAGTTAAGGTTTACACTTGGATAGCAATTTTTATCAGCCATGGAGCTACTAAAGTTAATTAGTTTGTCATTGTAAATAACCATTTGTCTCATCTCTCATTTAAAGTGCTTCTAATATCCTTAGAGAGACATTACTTCCTTTTATCCATATCCATATTAGTATCCATATGTGGCAGCACCGCGTAAGCGGTGCTGCACATTTCTAAAAAGCCTACCGGCACTCGCATAATCACAATTATACTTCACTCGCATTTGCACAACGTGCAACAGCCGCAAAGCTGTCGCTTTGCGGTGTTGCAACGTCGTGCAAAAAGCTCGCTCGTATAATTTATTGATTAGTAATTGCAACTTGCAACTACATCACTCCCAAAAGTATTTATCATCAGTTATGCAACATCGTGTATCGACGTCGGCTGTCTTGCAAACGCGGCAACGCAACAGAATTTTAAATTCCCTCAATTTGTTTATTATTATTTATTTTTATAATCGTTCCCAATCGTTCCCTCGTTCGCACACTTATACTTACTTACAATGATAACTTAATAAATTCTTGCCCGTAATTCGTGCGCTAATCACTATGGGGTTCGTCAACAATACTGGCATACAAAATGCCCATTGTAACAACGGAGGTGGGGAACGGGCCTTATTCCTCGTCCACGAAGAGCAAATTAAAAGGGAGGCCATTTTCTCATGTCCAACAAGCAATATGAATAACATGACTATGCCTTTAACTCCTCCCTGGGGTACGCATCCCCCAATTTATGGAACCATGAACAATCCCACTGTACAAAATCCAAGCTTTCAACCCCTTCATCCAGATCCTCAATATGCTCGTAAGTTTGTTATAATTCATCGTCATTCGAAAATCACTTGGAAACTTCGAATAACATATGTTTCGCTCTGTTTTAGACTGGCTGCAACTTCGGAAAGAATGGGAGGAATTCTATATACACTATGCTAGTTATATGGGTGCCATGAATAATGAACCCCAAAATCCCGGTTCCATCGATAATGGGATCATGAAAACCGAGCCGGAACTTATGATGATGCGACCTCCGATTCAACTTGAGCAGCAATATTGTGCTTACAAATTTTTATTCACCCCTTGCGATCTAGTTTAAAGAATTTTAAAACTCTCTGTGTAATTTTACAGTTCCACCGATTCAAGAAAATGAACCCATTTCAATCCCTCCTGATCCTTGTCAATCTCCCCCCTCTAGACAATGTAATGAGCTACCCCCTAGCTGGAGTTGCACGGCTAATAATGGTTTGGAACTTTTGGGGTTTGGTGCATGGTGCATTTTTTTGCACGTGTTAGGTTTAACTAGCTATATGTTTTACTGTGCAACAGGATTTGACCAGGAGGATTTATCAATATCAGAAATTAGTAGAGACGATATCGAAACCAGTTGCTCCACCAGTGTGGACAAAGGTATGGTTTTTTTATGGTTGTAATTGTTATATAACGTAAAGTTTGAGTCTCATAATTAACTAACTATAGGGGGAAGCCCCACAATGAACGTAGAGGGGCCAGCCTCCAGTGAATGCAGTGACGAATGGTCCCGTTCTTCGGAATCCTCCGAAACCGAAGTACTCATCGACTTCCTGGAAGCAAAATTCAAGGATCTTGTGGACGAAAAAGTAGATGACGCGGAACGAGTGTTTGATCGAGTTCATTTTGCGTATTCTCTTTTCGGAGACACTGTGGAGAGTTCTCGAACTGCCGCTATTTTGGTCCCTAATATGAAGACGGATCAACAAGAATGTGGGAACAAGAAAGTTGTGGTGAAAGGAAATACAAATGACACACCGTGTTGTTGCAAAACTACTCAGACTGAACCTGTGCCTGTGTTAGAAAATAAGGTACGTTAGTTTTAGTGGGTTGATCTGTTTAGAAGCTTTTTTGGGTCCCAAAAATTAAATTATTAATTTTTTCCAGAGTACAACCGTGTTAAATGCGGAGACAGCGTTGGAAGTTCAGGTCTCACAGCGAAATATCAGAGAAGAAATTTGCGAGCTTAGGGAAGGGAGGGATAGTCTTTTGGATGAACGAAAACATATACTGACTACTTTAAAAAAAGTACGAGTTTCATGTGTGTATATTCGAAGGGGGAAAAATTTTGTGGTAAAAGGCATCTTTTTTCATTCTAGTTAGAAAAAGAGGACAATTCAACCACACTGACTGGGAGTGGGGCTACGATGCAAAAGAAACTATTTCAACTGGAAGAGCTTATAGAAATGATTGACTCTGTTATCGAATTCAAGAATGAGGAATTGTTTCCTCGCAAAATCATGTCTTTAGATCTAGATTTGACTGTAAGTAGAGCATGCGCTAACAAATATATGCTTTGTGCCAAAAATTAACTATTTTTTCTCTTTTTTTAGAAAGGGGATGCTCTCACTAAAGAATTTTCAAAGTTTGGACTCTTCGATATCCAAAAACTGTTGACTAGATACATGCAAAAAGTAGTTGAACTCAGATTTTGCACTTGCAAATTGGAAAATGAAGTTCAGCATTTTGAGGTAACTTTGCAATCACTGTACAGCCTACATGTTTTTGCTGTATGTTGTGGAGAGTTGGCGTTTTTATATTTTGTAAATCTTTTATACAGAATGGGGAAAGGGAATTAGAATCTAGATTACACCGGGAGCATAGGCGAATGAAAGAAAATGATGAAGAATATGCACAGGTACTATTTTTTTACATCTTGTACATTAATCTAGGTTTGTACCATGGAGTCTTGAATAATATTTAAAATTTTCGTCATCTGACAGAGAATCAAATTGATGATAAAAGATAAAGACCCGGGGAGTAGGAATTACATAGCGCGTATAGAACGAGATCTTATGAGTGCTCGCAATAGAATGTATGATCTCGAACGATCTCTTACCCAACTTTTAATTCATCATGGATATCTCCTGCATGGAACGGGTATGTTTGCATCTATTATAGCCTCACCCCTGGATAAAACTAACTAACCAAGAGAAATGAAAATCTTGACAGATTTGGACGTAAAACAAGTGATGAGGCGACTAGGACTATCACAAAACAGTCAGAATCCCGTGGAAGATCAAATCCGTCGGGATGCAGAACGGGATCTGAGCAGCAGAAATCGGGGGGATCGGAGACGACATGGCCATGCTCTGTTGCCATCAATGGGGCCAGAAATGATGCCATCCTCTGGTTCTTCTCGTCCATATTCATCCAAGCACCATAGTAGTCACCATGGACATGGTCATGGACATGGGAACCATCATCATAGTAGCTCTAGCAGTCGCTATCCCCCTCTATTCCATCCTCATAGGGAAGGCCGGGAGATTACTTTGGAAGTGAGGAAGACCAAGAATAAAATTATCATTCACCCTCCTTCGCCCAGTCAGCAATGAGTTGCTGACTGCTTTGTTATTTTGTATTGGTTACCCCCTAATTTGATTTAAATGTTTAAAATTCAAAATATGTTTACCATTTTTGCATAACTGGAAAAAACTTGAGGTCTGGTCTAGTATTTCACTTGGTCGTACTTGAGACCGATATGTTTCTTTTCACACTACTCAAATTGGGGGCAGCGTTATTGAGCAAAGCATTGTGAGGGAATCCACTAACTATTTATCTTTTAACCTTATTTTCAATAGCTATCTATCGTGAATCGTTGCATGAATGATTTATATTAGGCGTCCATATTTTACTATGTAATAAAATTACAACGGATTTTTTTTTACCATGGTGGCTCTAGTTTGGCCGTTTCATTGATTTTTATATTGTATTGACTATACAGTTACAGTCACAGTGTGTGCATATATTTTTCTCAGTAAAAAAGTGATTGTCCGTACTCTCATGTAAATGTCACGAGCTGGAAAACAGAATTCGGAAATATATTGGCGTTTTAAATGTATATTGAGGCCCGGCCTCTATACTTGAAACAAAAGGACAAGGAAATGGTTTTTCGAGTTGGAGAGCAAGAATGATCAGACAGGAGATGTTTAGAACGTTCTTGTATACAATTCCAAATGTTAAAATGTCAATATCAAATTATTGCAGGACATTTTTGATTCTTTACAATATATAGTATTTAGTTTCAGTCTATGCTGGAAAGTTAAATGCATTAAATCTGGTATTGAATTCTAGGTGCTTTAGCGTATATAAAGAGTTAAGAGTAATGCGCATGAAAGTTCACAGCTATATCATTGACTGGTAATGGTTTAAATGAGCTGAACTTGCAGTTTAGTTCGATAGTGAGTAAAAAATTTTAATGGGAGTTGATTAGAGCTTCCGCTGTCACCCAGAGTTATCATCATTATATCATCAATTCTTCGTTCAATGCGTGCAAAAAAAGCAATGAGAAATAAAAGTGAGACGCCCAGGGCGCTAGATTCAATGACACCACCCAAAAAAAGTCTGTCAGATTTTTTGGTGCCGCATCACAAACAAAGCAGCGATTCAAGCTCTCTCGACCTCCACTACATAAATTTGTGCGAAACAAAGAAAAGTTATCACAGTTCCTGTTTTAGAATTTTTGAATTACAAATGGAAGAAAATATAACACAAATTCCAGGGTTTTGAATTAAAAATTAAGCATGAGTCTATAATGAGAATAAATAACTAACAGAGAACTTAAAGAGTAATTAATTTACGCTCATTGTTTTCGCTGAATGGTTGTAACAAGGATTGATGATAAAAGTAGATTATAGTGTGTATGCAGTTTTATTTCTAAAGTACTTTTAAATATCAACGATTTTAAACTTTCAATTTTTTTATAATTTATCAATAATAGCACCGTAATTAATTTTTCATAATTTATCAATAGTAGCAGCATAATTAAATTTTAGTTTTTCCAAAAAAATTGATGGAGGTAATAGATTTATTAAAATTATGGATTCAAGTTATCATTTATGAAGCTATAAGCTTTTTAAAGTTGTATTGTATATTATTATTATATTTTATGACTTTTTGTTGTTCACGTGTGTACCCTCGAAAACTAGAATCACTGGTTAAGATTGTCAACTCGAAACTCCTGCTTGGGGAATCTAGAGAACTGAAGAAAGAAAACTAAAACTGAGTTATCATCGGACTCTTTGTTTAAAATTGGGTGTCAGTTATCATAACTATTGGACTGTCATCCTAGTTGGTCGGTAGGTAAGTATTAGATTAGTAACTTGGTTCCAAACATCAATCAATACGTATTTCAAGTATCGATGATCGACTCTACGATTCAGCTGTTAGTTTCTAAAACCAGTGTTCAAATTTATAGTTGCTTATAGTGCCGGGACATACTATTAATCTTCGACTCAACTAACTACTCATCGTAGTTTCAATCCGATGTGCAATGAGTAGTGAGGACGAAGAAACGAGATTGAGCTCTGAGGCGTCGTGCAATGTCGACCTACTGGATGACATCCCAGTTCCCGATGACCAGCCTTGCATCGAAGCTCAACCATGTTCCATCGTGTACCACAAGAATTTCGATCGCAACTTTGAGGATCGAAATGGGTTCGTCACTGGGATTGCCAAGTACATTGAAGAGGCCACTGTACATGCCGCTCTCGTAAGTTTCGAATCTATATAATCATCCAGATTGTTTATGTGTGTTTCGATCGACTTGAAACTTAGAACTCACTTACTTAGTATTACTAATGAATATTATTTGGATAGAACGAATTGCTAGAAGAAGGGCAAGAGCATTCTGTAATGTTGTACACCTGGCGTTGCTGCTCCCGAGCAATCCCGCAACCAAAATCCAATGAGCAGCCCAACCGAGTGGAGATTTATGAAAAGACTGTGGAAGTTTTGGCCCCGGAAGTCACCAAACTATTGAATTTCATGAGGTTCCAAAGGACTGCCATTGAGAAGTTCTCCACAGAAGTTAGGCGGCTATGTCATGCGGAGAAACGGAAAGACTTTGTGTCCGAAGCTTATTTGTTGACATTGGGCAAGTTCATCAACATGTTTGCTATTCTGGACGAGCTCAAGAATATGAAGTCTAGTGTCAAGAATGACTATTCCACGTACAGAAGGTGGGTAACAAATAACAAACTAATTGGTTAATTTTTTTAGTATTTTTAGTAAAATTATCTTGTATGTGTCTATTGTTTTTTATTAGGGCTGCCCAATTCCTGAAAGTCATGTCCGACTCTCAGACTTTGCAAGAATCCCAAAACTTGTCCATGTTCTTAGCCACACAAAACAAAATCAGGGACAATTTGAAGGAGACTTTGGAAAAAATTCCCAACTACGAAGACTTGCTAGCTGACGTGGTGAACATTTGTGTGACCATGTTTGATTCTAAAATGTATCTCACCCCTTCAGAAAAACATATGTTGGTCAAAGTTATTGGATTCGCTTTATACCTCATTGGTAACTAACTAAATAACTTTAACTGTGGTGTTGTTCATTTTCAATGTATGTCTATTATTCATTGCATTTTCATGTGCCACAGAATCTCCCACGTGTTCCATATACAAGCTGGACGCAAAAAAGAAGATCCGGATTGAGAAGATTGACCGCATTTTTAAAAGTTTGGAAGTCGTCCCTCTCTTTGGAGACATGCAGATTGCTCCTTTCAATTATGTGAAGCGGAGTAAATATTTCGATGCCAGCAAATGGCCTTTGTGTTCCACAGTGTCGGCCATAAGTGCTCAGGCGGATCTCAACAAATATTTGCCGCAGATTCGGGATGACCATATTAAATATATTAGTGAATTAGCGCGGTATAGTAATGAGGTGAGAACCCATTGTCCTTGTTTTCCGTGGGACTATAAGGGATATTAGTCCTCTTATGGAATTAGGGGGTTAAATGAGATTGCGAGAGTTCTTTGTGTAACAGTTAGAATAATATTTATTAATTATAACTATCTACTATTGGAACCGTCTCAGTTCCATACTCCAACAGTTATCTCAACTGAAGGGACA
>Ga0210040_10008233_pt1 | contig 12422 bp, 6 predicted proteins | sample CryGeyCG12114_NA_FD_185462 | JGI IMG/M metagenome (GOLD analysis project Ga0210040, IMG submission 185462) | Groundwater microbial communities from aquifer - Crystal Geyser CG19_WC_8/21/14_NA (SPAdes) (version 2) | ecosystem: Environmental > Aquatic > Deep subsurface > Groundwater | place: USA... | reverse complement strand
TTAAATCTGGATAAACGCAATGAAACCAAAAGTTTGCATACCGATGATGTATGTAGGAAGCAAACTAATGTAAGCCATTGGTGGTGAGAATAATAAAGCTCCGGCAGCAAATGGAGCCGCAAGGATTTGACTTGCAATTAAAACAAAAATTCTTCCGTGTGGTCCACTGCGTACGACAAACCGGTCGGAAATGAAACCGCCAAGGAGAACACCTGTGAAACAATTTTTAAATGTCAAAACTGATTGACAACTAAGGCCTAGTTTAACCATGGTTCATTTGTGCAGTAAGTAAGTAAACGATTAAATAAGCGATAGTTCATAGTTGAATGAATAAGTATGCAACAACTCTGGGCTCTTGGATTCATAATATACTATAGCTTCCGCAATAAGTTTTTGTAACCGACTATAGATTAGGCTAATGCACGTTTTGCTCACCAATTTACGAATATGAAAATAAATAATATAACTTACCAATAGAACCACCAACCATTGGGATCCAACTGAGCCAACTTGCAATTTCAGTTTTGGTTTGACCAATGTTTTCGAAATACAGTTGCACATTATAAGCCCATACGTAACCAGCAGCATTTCGAATGGATCCTGCTAAACACAAGAGGAGTACTGATGGGCGACAAAATGATGAAGCTACGTACGAGATTTTCCCCCATCTTTCCACTTCAACTGGTTCTGGCTCTGTGGTCACAATCAAAACAATAGTCATCATTTACACATGTTGCTAACATTTCATATCCCACATAGGACACAAAAATGTAGTCATCAAATATATAAAATTACCTGTGGATTTTGGTTTTGCACGATTCGGTTCCTTCACTGTAAGAATGATAAGGATTCCAAGAAAAATTCCTGGTAAACCTGCAATGATGAAAGTCCATCTCCATCCCTAAGGATAATAATAATAGTATGTTGTTGAGCAAACTTGAAATTTGTAATAAAAAATGCTTTATACACATAACAATGCAATTTAACACTATTTATGAAGCTTTCCGTGTCAATTTTTACCACAAAAAGAGATTATTCACACACAAGTTACATATACATGTGACAATATTATGCATCAACATGACTATTAGTCAAAGTCCAAATTATTTACCAACTACAAGTAACTTAACTTAACTATCAACATTCCCTATTTATCTATTAGATTTAATTGGTGCAATATTGCACAACTGACTAAACAACTAATTATTGCACAATTATCATGTCGTCAGTCAAAACACACGTGAGACGTGGATACAAACAAGTACACATCTTTCATCTTTCTAACAAGCAAATAAAGAATTTGGATACTTGATTGACTGACTCTACTAACCAACTAACTAATACAATAAGTCCAAACAAAACGAGTTCAAATGTCTTTTCAACACATTTTTTTCCTATCCATCAATTTCAGGGATCTACAAACTATTGCCGTCGCCGTCTAATTGATCCCATTCATAATTAGCAGTAATGAGAGTTCAATGAAACGTGCTGTATCAATGACAAAAGATAAGAACCATTGTTTTCCTCACCTGATTATTAATGTTTGCATCTGTAATGAGATTGCCAAGTGCAAAGGACATGGAGTAGCCCGTGTAAATGCCCCAATTGTACACACCAAGAGCAGCCCCACGAAGGGATTCTGAGAAATAGTCTGAGATCAGACTCGTGGCAAAAGGTCCAAAACCCGATTGTCTAGAAAAAACGAAGCACAAACAAAACTATTATCATCATGAACATGTCCCGATCACAAATACATAGTAAGGTCTCCAAAAAATATCGGACCTGGGTCTCACCACCACAATGCCATTTTTTTCATACAATTTTATAGAACAATGAAAGAACGCTGATTACCCAAGACCAAGTCCAAATCTAAGTATAAGAAGTTCCCAATAGGAATTGACGAATCCACTGAGCACAGTACAAGTTGACCAAAATATGACAGCAATCCCCAATAGAACCTATACATGATGAGTGTACAAAGGGGAGAGGAAAAACAAGGGCATTGCTGGATTATTATCACAGTTTAAGGTGCTAATCATCATCATAATTCAAGTAAAGAGCCAAAGCAGTATATCAATCTTTATAGGATTTCCAAAGGTTGTCAAGTATACGCGAAACTAGGAACATAATTGAACTCGCATGTGCGGAATATGCTAATGAATGAATCGTGATGATGATTTCTCATTAGCGTCAACGTTGGGTCAATAAGCATGCTACAGAACACACTACTGATACTGGCACTAAAACAGAAAAGCATCAAGTCCAAGATAACTGTTTAATTTGTGTCTTTGTGGGAGTGTCCTTGCTTTGTTTCAGTAAAAAATTACTACTAAACTATGAGCACAATAAAGCATGTGAAAAATTAAACTAATTCGTGCACACTGATTTTTCATGATATCGCACTTTCAGGTAGATACTATTAAGTTAAGTGTAGTCAGTGCAATTGAATATGCAAAAGTGTTACTATTTAAGAATCAACTGTATTGCATAAACTCACATAATTCTTTGACGCACCTAAAAGTAAAATTACATGAGCAATAGTTTTAGCAATCACAAACTAACTAAAACGCCAATTCCCTGGGTGGACTTTATCTGACAGAAAGATGCTACATACGATTGGTGAATGTCAGGTGCCAATTAAAGCCATAAAAAAACTGCTCTGCCTGTGTGGCGTATTAATTGAAGGCGTTATTATGAGCAATAATTTCTTCTGGTAGCTTTCAAACAAGCATTATGATTTCATGAATGAAAATCAGAATCAACTTGGCTAAATGAAGAAAATGATGTGAATGGAATGGCAAATCACTGAAGGTGACTTAACAAGCAAACAGCTACTTTAATTTACCACCCTCGACATGCCTTATATACAGCTTTCAATTTAATTTGTGGTTACATAATCATAAACAATACCACAAACAAACAGGGATATGGCATTTTTTCTTACGGCTATACCTTATGTGCCTTGTACACACACATAGCTTCATAGCTTAAGTAAATACTACAAGTTTACCTTTACAATGTACATAACGAAAAGGTGATAAACATTGTGATTTTGAAATTTATGTCAAGCGCTGCTTACTGACTGACTGCTAGCATATCATGCTAAACACGTGAAATACTTTAATTGCATAAAAAAGCTTTGGAAACAGCTGAATAACTAAACGGATCTAAAAACAATATAATTTTTTCGTGATGAGGACAACGAATATCATAACATAATCGACGCTATTCCGTGTGTGTGTGTGTGTGTGAAAACTTATGCTCTACTTTTAAAATGTGTAGATTCAATCATAGAATTATGTATTTGACGTACGCATATTTTCAAGGAATATTGCAGGGGCTCTTTATATTATTTTAAGCAGAAATTATGGGCAATGGGGAAGTACTGTTTTTATTTTCATGCATTAAATTACTGCTAGGACTTCTTTAATCATCATTTCTTCTATTCATAATAGCACCACTTCAGTAACCCATTGGTTCAATTAGTCATTTTCAGTGATGTTGGTCAAATTATCTTGACTAGCCGGGCCCACTGGCCTATGGCCAGACTCACTCTACGAGTACAAATTCGACAGGCGACGCCTTCAAAATTTTTAAAATATTTATTTTTTGCTTTATCACATTATAAAAACTTGCCACATGTCAGTAAATTTTTGGATCATTGAAAATTTGGTAAGGTAGAATTTGTACTCGTAGAGTGAGTCTGGCCATAGGCCAGTGGGCCCGGCTAGTCAAAATTTAACACTGCTAACTAACAATATAATTCACCTGTTGTTGATATTGAATCCAATATATATTCTTTCCAACAGTCGATAGAGATTATTACCTTCGTGACCTCTCAACTACTCACCACAATTTACTATTAAGTTAAAAACGAAGGCATAAAAAAGCTTCCAAATAAATGCTGTTACATTTTCCACCCACATAGAAAGACTATAATGTAGTGGCGTCCATTAATATTATGAAGAAAAAAATTAAAATACCAACAAGTTAGTTACAAGCAAGGTGAGCCTGTTACAGATACAGCAAAAATTACTACTCCCACTACTTACATGGACTTGATAGAAAATTGTATTAAAAAGGAATTATTTCTCAAATGATTCTCAAATGATGACAGGGGATAAGGACTCTTCCCTTTTAGAAATCAATACGACTTTTAACACTCTGTTAGACATGTTGAAAAGCAAGAAAATCTTTTTATGAGATATAATCCAAACCCTTATATTCACACATATAAGGCTAGTTAGTTAATAGTAATGATGTCCTTTAGTTATTCCACCATGTAAACTTCACACTACCCAAGTAAAACAATGAATGGAAAAAGTGAAGAAGTATGCACATCACAATTTTGATCAATTCCTTGAAAGACCTAACATGAAGGAGTTTCACATTATGTAACCCATGAATAAGAGTTCACGCAAACTAACTAACTAATTATTCATTGATTACTACTCACGGTATTATAGTTAACACAAAATTCGTCACTCAGGTAAGTACACTGTATTTTATGAGTGGGTGCAAGTCTAGGACAAATGTTTGTAACTGTTTTTAAATTGTAGCTAAACTAACTAGAGCAAGTTCACAAAAAAAGCAGAAGTGTCCTTCCGTTGGCTCAACTACGGTACTACAAAGCTCAAGATAATAATAGTGAATTTTTTCTTTACCTGTCTGTTATTGATGCAGAATATCTGCAACAAGAAAAATAAGCAATTCTCGATGTGAATAAATAACACGGACAGAAGAAAAAAAATCATGCATGCCCAACAAAGTTTACAAATCGGAAGGACAGTAAGTGAAAAACTTTTAGTACACAGATAGTTATTACAGTTTGCAAAGACAAAGCCAGTTGACATACAAACATTATGGACAAGCAACAGACGGCAATAAATCACATAGAGATCAAATTATACGTAGCTACACATGTATCGCCCAACGTTGTGATTGATTGCTGTTCAATTGGTTATGAAAAAGGATTTGTACACTCTAACAATGGAGGGTTGTTTGGTACGCATCGGCTATACACGAGAGCATCTTACTTAGCCTGTACTCCAGACAATGGTAAGCATTGAATGAATAATGAAGCTCAAGTAACTTTAGTCTACCAGACGATTGATTTAAAAGTTTCAACAAACGGTACAGATTCAAGCAAAAACCTTCCTGCATATTTTAGTCTTTCAACATCAATCAAGAATTTCAAGTTGATATATTTTGAAATCCTAACTTTTAGTTCAGTTAGTCTATCTTTATTTTCATAGCTGACAGCTACCAAACAAAGTTCCATTTTCAGTCCATAAGGAAATTCACGACAAGGTTTCAAGACTAGACAAACAGGCACCTTACAGGCCAACCTGTGAGCAGAGCATACAGACAGTCCCTCAAAATAAAAGGCCATATAGACTGAAAGAACGAACTATGACTATCAATGATGATAATGATAATAATAATTGAGTAATAACTAACAAGTCACAAAACCAGTGTTAGGCAATGCTATCAGGTTACACTAACTAACTATACCAAAGAAAATACCATAGCTCTATCTCCCGTTTAACTTACATTCTGTCACAACAGACAGAACAATTAATTTGAAAATATACTAACTAAATATAATATTATGAGCGGCATTACAAACCATTAAATGCACTCATTAGTATGCGCCGATCTAGAACAGGTGCCCATACACATAATGTCTGCATGTCTTTTTTGATGCACTTGACACCAATAATAATTATTCTACACCATTGGTTTCTTCTTGGGGTGCAAGTGAGCAACAATTGCTTTGAACTATCTGACTGACTGACTGTTTAGCTGAGAAGATCATGGCTATTAGGACAGGGAGTAGGACATTCTTCGTCAATGTGAAATTACAAGAATGAGTGGAAAGGCTGCGGAAAAAAAGTGATAATGCCGCATGTCAAACTGGTGATGGATTTTCAAGCAGTCTGACTGACTGCGTCTTTTACAAAAAATAATGAAGATGCATTCAACTCATTATTACTTGTTGCATATCACTGTCAGTGTCAAATGTCTGATTGTCATGTTTTGCAGGCAAATAATTTTGGACAACGACGTCATTGGAGTATAATGAGTCTTTAAGTAACAATTTACGTGCAGTTTCAATAGCTGCAAATGATAGGATGAAATAGAGTTCATTCACACGTCTGGTATGATTTCCTAACAAAATAAAAGCGGATTTTTTAATGTGACAGTTAAACAATGGAGACTAAATATGAGGAAAAAAAGCTTGAAAAATGTTGGGTTTAATGATGGTTTTTATCAATATCCTGTTAAAAACCGTATTTGGCCAGTAACTTGGCTGGCTCTCGTATTAGCACTGTTATTGGCGTCAACGTCGAGTCAATTTCCCTAGTGAAAAAATACTTCACCTAATGTAAAGGGTCATCAATACATAAACTCGTACAAATTATGTCCTTCACTTTGTAGTATATTGAAATATATACTACATATAAACTATATTGTAATACTATGTCAAAAACATTGCTAGTACATAATTATGCCGTCTCCAGTGAAAAGTTGTGAAAAAAAACTCACAGCCATAAAAGGATAGTCAAGATTGGTGATAGTCGAATGGTCAATGAAGCATGCATGAAAAAAATAGGATGGAAAAATTTTCAAAGAATTATAAAACATCCCTGATGAAAAACAATGGTGTCATTAGAATATATAAGCTACCGCAGAGACAAAACATGATACGCTATATTTCTTTTAAATTTGACTTTCATTTAACCTACTAATATCCTTCAATGGGTTCAACTAATTTTTAAAAAATTGTAATAGATTAGTTGAAGGGTTCAAGCTCTAAGCATTACAGGCATGCAAAAAATTTTGAAAAATTTCCTTATTACCTTCCGATTGTATGCATCTGCAGCCATGCTGATAGGAATGCCTGCAAAAGTGTAAATCAGGATGAAAACTGGTCCAGCCAAAATTTGGTAGTCGAATCCTTGCCCAGTGTAATCCCATTTGCAAACCGCTGTCCCATTTATGTCGATATCTGCACATCTGTAAATCCATACCGATTCCAGTAGATTTCCTTTTTTTTTCACTACATACTATACAATAGAATTGCACTAAAAAATAATTTAAAAAACTTACTCTGTATCTGTTACGATGTTCACGCAGTCAGAATTGGCCACTTGATTATTCAATAGCGTTTCATTTTTCATGCATCCTTTCTCACCGTAATGAATTTCCTGTGACGCAAATTAAAATTGGCCAGTATAATACAGGGGTATTCAACATGGATAGTTTTAAGCAACGTATAGTAAATAAATGTATTTTAATGAAGCAATATACATAGAGATGGACAAGGAAAAGGAACTATGCTCATTTGAGATAAATAAGCTGCCATAATTAAAACACAAAGAAATCATACTTGAGGAGATTTGATTTCCGCACCAAAATGTGAGTTCTAAGTATTTCCTCATTTTTGTAATAGAAAACATATTATTAACATATGAGCAAATCTTGTTTTGTATTAAAGCACAGCATAGTAAGTTGTAATCGTTGAAGATGTTTTCAAAAAGTAATAATAATTCCTGGGACGCAAAAATAAATCAGTGCTGCTTTGTAACAAAAACTTTTGTTCACATTTCTTCATTCTCACTATATTCTCACTTTGACAAACTGTTGCAAGGTTAGTTGGCAAATTTTTTCATTTTGACGACAGTCAAATTGCTAATTTAGTTAGTTAGTCAGAAAATTGAATTTTCTCTGCATCAGTACAGCCTACTTGCACTGAAATTTTCAGGCACTGCATAAATTACATCGAGGAAGTAGTATAATCCATAATGGATAACGGCTGTAAGCTATTAAGACTTAAAATGGTTGGATGAGCATCTATAGTTACGTAATCTTAAATAAATAGAGACGTAAACTTGACTATGACATCTTTTTATGAGCGTATAAATTAATAACCTTCTTTTGATGAGCATTCTGAGCAGAATTCTAAACACATTTCCTTATTTGAAAACAACACATCGTGTAAAGCAAAAGACCAGTCACATTATAATGATGAGCTGTTAAGCGATCCTTCTGTCTATACAAGCATAATAAATTGCCAAAAACACGTAAAAATGCATCATTTGACTCATTTCACCCAATCTACACACTATCACTTTTAAGAATGTGACCATATAAATATACAAATTAGCATAGTGGTTTAACATAGCAGTGTCTTTATGTAACTCACGAACTGTCTATCACAATGCTTTTTTCCCACCCAATGCTATCTACCATTTAAGCATGTACACACACAAATTTATTCTTTTCAATGTAGAACCCCAGTCTATGGCGTTAACATAGTTAATTATCCTCTGTCTATCTTCATTTTTTAAGACTACTTGACAGAAAGATAATTCAGAATTTTACCCAAAACACTGCAACGTTTTCAAGGCTCTCCACTTCTCTTCCTCATAGCAAGACACTATTAAAACTTTAATTTTAATCACACAGCTATTAATAATGTGTCATAAGCTTGCATAATTAATTTTAACTGGCCATGTTTTCATTTAGAACAGTGTTTTTTTATAGAAAAACAAAAATTTTATCTACAAAGTCAGGTGAACTGACACGTAGAAACATCTGTAAACTGTCCAAACCTTCAACAAGTAGCAGTTCCATTTCTTAATTACTGTCACACTCAATTGCTTCGTACTACCCAAAAGCAATCTACATTGCACAATCAGGCGGAAAAAATTAATGACAAATCACTTTTACACACCCCAGAGGACACGACTATTCCTATAGATCGATTATATATTCATTCATGTACCCATTGTTCTGTCTGTGCAGAACTCTAGTTTCGCAAAGGGTGAAAATGAAGGCTTACAATCATAATCATCATTGAAATCTATTAAGTAAGTCAGTTTTTCTTCATCTACATCACTGTTTAATGTTGGACAATTTGAAGATAATATACCTATAAGAATTTCCGTTTGCATCAGAAGAGTATTACTTGAATTTCTTATAGTGTTTGTGTCCCTGTATGATCATTTCATAACCCTATGTCATTACTACACTGCATTCATTTTTTATTTGATCTACATACATTATCATACATACGTATAAACGGTTTCAATGCTTTTTTCGAACATATGAAATTATATGCATTACGAATACTAACTATGATTTACTAACACTAATTAATTTTACGTTCATGATCATATTTTAACTAACTACAAGTTAATTAATATGCATAAAACTTTTAGGTACGGTGATACAATGGAGTAATCTTATCATATGCGAATGCATTACTTTTCTTGGCAAACGTTTCTTTCCAAGAAGTACTGTCCACATGTCTTCAAATAGAATATTTGTTAACTGACTTTATTTCACATGTGAATGATCCAAATACCAAACAGTTTGAAGGCATTTGTGTTCACTTATCGTGAAAATCTATGTGTCTGATCTACACACAAACTTCAAGGGTTTCCCGTACATGCATTTTTTTCCCAGTCAGTTATTAAAATCCCATGCAAAGAGCTATATAAAAATCCCAGCATGCTCATGTGATAAATTAGCTAGAAGAGCATAAAAAGTTGAAAGTGAGACCTCCGCTATACTTATCACCTTGTACTTACATCCCTTATTTTTTAATAATTCATTTTACATTTTTCTTCTTCAGATAGATAGATATACATAAACTATGAATTAATACGCTGAGGCGCTTTGCATGCAAAATATTGTAATTTCCACACCCTAAAAATCAGTTCGTTAGAAAATGCTAATGAATCAATGGCTTTGAAATCACTCTGCACACCAAAGTCAACAGCAGTTACAAAAAGCCCCTGAAAATATCTATGTCAAGTTGTGTAGCAAACAGAGCTAAAAATAAAGTCTCATCCATAGGGCATATATTTTTCACATCTGAGATTTATTTATGGACTGGAAACCAGGTTCGAGGTTGCATAAGCAACTTTTTTACTACTCGATCGATGCGCTAAAGCGTGATCATTTTGCATACAAAAACACACGCTCTATTGACCATTCAACATCTTCGAAGCCATGCTATGTTAACTAAATTCATTTAACCACACATAATCATTTACGTATAAAAGAACCAGTTTACTTTTTGCATTTAATATTTCAGAACAGGTGATTTTTTTTATCTTTGTAAGAATTGTCTCAACTCCAACGTCCAACAGGGCCAGAATAAGAACCCGCCCAAAATTAGCTCGTTTTTTACACCGATTTTTTCTAGCACACCGAAAAATTGGCCAAATCAGATCTCTGCAAGTCTTTAAAATCAAGGCAAACTCGACTACATATAATCACAGCACAGGTCTAAATCCCAAATGTCCTTGATTTTATCTGCTTCTAAATTACACCGACCAAATTAAACTAAAAGGCCGCCACAAACAATCTTAATCTTGCACCTACAAACTACAAACAGCATTTATTTTAGTGTCTATTATTAAATGAATACAAAATGGTACACAAAGGGATAAAATTAAATCATCTAGAAAAGTACCATACTGTACAATTGTACTGCAAGCATTCATGCACTCTCACTAACTAAACTAAATATTGATGTCAAGAGCTCGAGTGCACTTAAAAATGCATGCACATTCTGATGAGCCAATAAATATTTCTAAAGCTTCTACTTTCTTTCATTTGGACATGATGACCCAACTGGATTCTACATTTGTATCATCAAAGTTACTTCTAGGAAGAATCTTCTTTGACGCCTGACGCGAGAAAATGAATATTTAATTACCATGAAAAAAGCTGTTGTCTATTACTAGTAACTACTAAACTATCATCAATTTGGGTCACTACCATGCACGAAGTGTTGATACGATAGACATGATCAAAAATTATTACCAAATTGGGAGGAAAAGGTGACTCACTTATGCATTTTCTGATTATTTACAAATTAGCAACTACAGTTAGTTTGCCCATCTGATCGCTCCTATTCCTAAAAGAAATAGGATATGCTAGTCACTAATGATATTTTGATATATTGACGTAAATTGTTGATTAACCCATTCATTTTGACTTATCAATAAGTCAAGTCCACTAATGGTCAAAAAAATATGTATTTTGTTAACAAGGTCTCTCACGATTCCATGCATAAACTATATGATTGACTAACTAGAAAATGTGAGCAAATGCACCCAAAAGGAGTAGTAGTTAATCATAGTTTTGAAGAAGCATTTCCTGACATTAGGAACGGAAGAAGAAGATTTCTATAACTTTGCATTTGTTATGATAAGAAAAATATTTACTTTAATTTTTAAGGCCGCAATAATGGTAGATATTTTCCACATTATGGAGGATAAGAAGTCAGTAGGATATGACAAACTTTACAATCTCCAATCTTAATGACAAATGATAGGTTTTCTTTGGCGTGTCCATAACTTTTTAGTACCAAGTACCATATGGTTTTACGACGGAGAAATTATAGTCGCGTAGAATTCGTGAGTGTACATCAGCTCGTTCAAGTTTATAAATAAAGCATGCAAGTATACATGATGCATACTAATATGCATACTTCTAAACAGTTTATTTAAAGGTTCATGGTAACTGTCCATTCTTTCAGCTGACAAGCATTAGTGAAAAAGTGATGAATGTGGCTTCAACTTTTTACGACCACAATGTAAAAAGCCATGAAATTCACGTTTATAGCGTTCTCTGATTTACTAGTCTAACTAAAATTGATGAAGTCAGAGGCAAATTCTAAGAGCCCAAAAAATGATTTTTGTTGGTTGATTGCATGAAAATTAGTACCTTGAAAATGATATAAATTCAATAAAAACACAAAAAATTATTTTCTGCGAAAAGCAGCGGTAGCATTTCCTTAGACGTAATATAAACAATCCCTAGAATTTGCACCTCACTTTTTTGTAATAATTTGGTAACAATGGTACCATCATTCATTTTTTACCTCACTAGTAGTTCAAAGAGCAAGTAAATATTAATAAGTCATGAAATGATGAAAACAGCTCAAAAATTGTCCAACAAAATAAAATTTGTCAACTACCTACCAACCAACTCGGCTAAAAAACCTTTAACCGTACTTGACTCATATCATAAAAATAGAGTTCAAATGTATTTTTCCAAGAACAATGAAAAGCCTAAAACAACATCTTACCAATGAACTATTTTAGTCAAGGAGATACCTCCCCCATTCTGTATGTGAACAACTGACCGACCAAACTAAATACAAGTCATCATATGTCACATATGAGAGACGATGAAGCATATTACAAACTAGCAAAGACAGTCGCGCTACGCGCGACTGTTTGCTAGTTGTGCGATGCATGCAAAGCTTAACAATGCGCTGCAGTAAACTTGGTTATGCGCTGCAGTAAACTTGGTTATGCGCTGCAGTAAACTTGGTTATGCGCTGCAGTAAACTTGGTTATGCGCTGCAGTAAACTTGGTTATGCGCTGCAGTAAAC
>Ga0210040_10008232_pt1 | contig 12422 bp, 10 predicted proteins | sample CryGeyCG12114_NA_FD_185462 | JGI IMG/M metagenome (GOLD analysis project Ga0210040, IMG submission 185462) | Groundwater microbial communities from aquifer - Crystal Geyser CG19_WC_8/21/14_NA (SPAdes) (version 2) | ecosystem: Environmental > Aquatic > Deep subsurface > Groundwater | place: USA... | reverse complement strand
GTAGGCGTGGGTGGGCTGATCCGCCCAGGGCGGGCGCGGGTCCGGGTCCGGCACGGCGGGCCTCCTCGAGGGGTCGGCGCACGCCAGCGCCGCCCGGCGCAGCAGGATGGCGTCGTTGCCGAAGCGCTGTGCAGAGGTCACGCGGCGTCCACGGCGGCGGGACCGGGCCAGGGGAAGGCGGACGACGATGACGCAGGAGCCGCGGCGCGAGGTGGAGGTCCAGGGCCGGGCGGGTGAGCCGGTCCTGCTGCCCGTCGGCGACGACGGGGAGACCGCGTACGCGTGGACGCTCGAGCTCCCGGACGAGGTCGAGGCGGCGGGGACCGAGGAGGGACGGCTGCGGGTCCGCGCCTCGCGAGCGGGGAGCTACGTGCTGGTCGCGACGCTGGCCGAACCGGGCGCCCCGACCCCGATGACCGTCCTCCCGATCCGGCTGACCGTCGACTGACGGGGCCGGACCGGGAGCCGGTCGGTCGGGAGGTCGAGCGTCCTCAGGTGGTGCGGCGAGCCGGCACGGGAGCGACGAGCGGCGCGGTGGCGTCGGTGGTGACGAGCTGGTCGTCGGCGAGCGCCATGCTGCCGTGGGTCTCGGGCAGCATCGCCAGCCCGATCACGGCGAGGAGCACGAGCCCCGACACCGACGCGATGGCCAGCGCGAGGCTGCCGCCGAACCACTGCGCCGCGATGATGCCGGCCAGCAACGGTCCGGCCGCGGTGGCGAGCCGTCCGATGCTGTTGGTCACCGCGATCGCGCTGGCCCGCACCGCGGGCCCGAAGAGCTCCGGGAAGTAGACGGAGTTGCCGGAGAACAGGCTGTAGACCCCGAAGCCCACGACCGGGAGCCCGATCAGGTAGGCGGTGTAGGAGTCGGCCAGCGGGTAGAGCAGGCCGACCCCGAGCACCGAGAGCACCAGGCTCACCGCGTACGCCCGCTTGCGCCCGATCGCGTCGGCGATGAAGCCCCACGCCGCGTACCCGACGACACCGCCGAGGTAGAGCATGGCCATGGCGTTGGAGACGTACGGGACCGCGGCCGTGCCGGTGATCCCGTCCTTCGCGACGACGCCACGGATGACCGCGGGGGTCCAGGTGGTGACGCTCCAGAAGGCGAACAGCGCACCGGCGGCGATCAGGGTGCACAGGACCGTCCGACGGAGCAGCGGCGGCGTGAACAGCTGGACCAGCACGAAGCGGTCCGCGCTGGTGCGGTCGGCACCGGCGGCCCGGGCGAGGCGGCGCTCGGCCCGACGCTCCCGGACGACGGCCATCGACTCGGGCTCCTCGACGTGGCGCCGGATGAAGAGGACCAGCAGGGCCGGCACGACCCCGACCAGCAGGACCGGGCGCCAGCCGTACGGGCCGACGAAGCGGTAGACCAGCGTGGCCAGGAAGAAGCCGACGGCCAGCCCGGACATCATGATCCCGGTGGCCTTGGCGCGGAACCGGTTGTTCCAGGCCTCCGCCACGAGGGCCGCGCCGATCGGCAGCTCGACGCCCGAGCCCAGTCCGGCGAGGAACCGGAGCGTGACGAAGCTGCCGTAGTTCGGCGCGAACGCGGCGAGCCCGGTGAAGATCGAGTAGGCCAGGACGCCGATCATCAGCACGCGGACGCGCCCGATGTAGTCGGCGAGGGCGCCGAAGACGACGGCGCCGAGCGCCCAGCCGGTGAGGTAGATCGTCACGGCGAGGCCGGTCCAGAAGGACAGCGACGCGGGGGCCAGCCCGGGCAGCAGCTCGCCGGTGGTCTGGCCGACCACCAGGGTGAAGAGGCTGGAGTCGAGGCCGTCGAGCGCCCAGCCGAGGGTGGTGGCGGCCAGCACCGTCCACTGGGCGCGGGTGATCTCGTGCCGCCAGCCCGGGCCGGCGGAGGCGGAGGGTGCGATGGAGCTCATGGAGGTCCCTTTCGTCGTCGAACGGGCGGTCGTGGAGGAGCGGGGTCGTACGGGGCGAGCGAGGTCGTACGGGTCAGGCGGGCTGCTCGCCGCGGCGCAGCGAGCCGACGACGAGCCGGTCGACGCTGAGGTCGAACGCCTGGTCGCGGGTGAGGGCACGCCCGGCGCGCACCATCGAGCGGATCTCGGAGTGCACCCGGGTGCCGTGCCGCAGCACGGCGTCGATCCGCCGGTCCGCCTCGGCGACCAGCTCGCCGGCACCGACGACGGCGTTCAGCAGGCCGAGCTCATGGGCGCGCGCGGCGTCGAAGGGCAGCCCGGACGCGGTCAGCCAGAAGGCCTCGCGCTCCCCCACCACGGACGGCAGCCAGGCGAGCACGAGGGCCGGGGCCAGCCCGATGCCGGCCTCCGGGAAGGAGAACGACGCCGTGCCCGCGGCGACCGCGAGGTCGCACGAGGCCACGAGGCCGACGCCGAAGCCGGCCGCGTCCCCGCCGACCTCGGCGACCGTGAGGAGCGGGGTGCGGTCGAGCGCGCGGTGCACCCCGACGAGCACCTCGCTCTCCTCCCGCAGCTCGCCGGGCGTGGTGCCGGCGCGCTCGCGACCGAGGCAGAAGACCTCGCCGTTGCCGCGCAGCCGCAGCGCCCGGGTGCCGGCCGGCGGGGCCAGCAGCGTCGCGACGAGCTCGCGGCAGTCCGCGATCGTCAGCAGCCCGCCGGGCCGGTCGAGGTCGACGGTGAGGACACCACGCCCGTCGGTGGTGGCGTGCAGGCCCGGCATCAGTTCAGCCGGTCCGTGGCCACGCCGCCGTACCAGTCGACGTCGTCGGGCGCGGTCCGGACGCTGATCGCGCGGACGTGGGTGAAGTCGTGGAACGACTCCCAGCCGCCCTCGCGGCCCACGCCGCTGTCGCGCAGGCCGCCCCAGGGCGACGACGGGTCCAGGCGGTGGTGGTCGTTGACCCACACCATGCCCATCTCCAGCTGCTGCGCCACCCGGTGCGCCCGGGCCACGTCCCGCGTCCAGACCGAGGACCCGAGGCCGAACTCCGAGTCGTTGGCGATCCGGATGGCGTCGTCCTCGTCGTCGAACGGGATGACGACGACGACGGGGCCGAACACCTCCTGGCGCGCCACGCCCATGTCGTTCGACACGTCGGCCAGGACGGTCGGCTCGATGAAGTAGCCACCCGCCAGGCCCTCGACCTGGGCCGCACGGCCGCCGGTCACGAGCCGGGCTCCCTCGGCGACGCCGTCCTCGACGTAGGTGAGGATCCGCGTCCGGGCGCGCTCGCTGATCACCGGACCGAGCTGCGTCTCCGCCAGGCTCGGGTCGCCCATCCGCAGGCTGTCGGCGACGCGGGCGAGCTCGGTCACGAAGGCGTCGTAGATCGTGCGCTGGACGATCAGCCGGCTTCCGGCGATGCAGGTCTGACCGGCCCCGATGAACCCGCCGAAGGCCGCGCCGCGCGCGGCCACGTCCACCGGGGTGTCGTCGAAGACCAGCACGGGCGACTTGCCGCCCAGCTCGAGCGTCGCCTTGGCGAACCGGTCGGCGGCGGCGTGGGCGATCTCGCGCCCCGGGCCGGTGCCGCCGGTGAAGACGACCTTGCGCACGAGACGGTGCTTGGTCAGCGCCGCGCCGGCGGTCGGGCCGAGGCCCGGCACGACGTTGAAGACCCCGTTCGGGATCCCGGCCTCGGCCGCGATGTCGCTGAGCAAGAGCGCCGTGAGCGGGGTCTGCTCGGAGGGCTTGAGGACCACGCTGTTGCCGGTCGCCAGCGCGGGCGCCAGGCTCTTCGACGTGATCATCATCGGGTGGTTGAAGGAGGACAGGATCCCGACCACACCGAGCGGGAAGCGGCTCGTGTACGAGTGGTAGTCGCCGCGCATGGGCACCACCGCGTCGCGGTCGGCCAGCAGCAGCGCCGCGTTGTAGCGGTACCACTCGGGCAGCCGGGTGATCTGGGCCTTCGTCTCCGTGATCGGGCGACCGTTGTTCATGGTCTCGATCCGGTACAGGTCCTCCATCCGCGCGGCCATGCCGTCCGCGAAGCGGTTCAGGATCTGCGCGCGGTCATGGATCGGCATGTCCCGCCAGACGCCGCTGCGGAAGGTCGCGTCCGCGACGCGCACGGCACGGTCGATGTCCGCCTCGTCGGCGCCGGCGACCTCGGCGAAGACCTCGCCGGTGCTGGGGTTGGTGACGGGGATCGGCGCGGCGCCCCCGGGGAGCACCTCACCGCCGATCCGCAGGCCGGTGCGCAGGCTCCCGATGGGCAGCTCGACGACGTCGGACGCGTGCTCGATGACGGACATCGCTGTCCTCCTTCTGTCTACAGAACGATGCCCCTGTATACGGTCTGCCCGCCGCTGTACGCAAGTCCCCGCGCCACAATGGGCGCATGACCCCCGACGCACGCGCGCTGGCGACCGAGACCCCGCTCGGCGCCGCGACCCGCGTCGCCAACGCCGTACGCGATCGGGTGCTGACCGGCGGCATCCCCGCCGGCGCCCGCCTCTCGCAGTCCCAGCTGGCCGCGGAGCACGGCGTCAGCCGCATCCCGGTGCGCGACGCGCTGCAGGTCCTGGCGGCCGAGGGCCTGGTCGAGCTCGGGGGCACGTACGCCGTCGTCCGCGGCATCTCGATCGCGGAGCTGCAGGAGCTGTACGAGATGCGCGAGGCGCTCGAGCCCGTCGCGACCCGGCTGGCCGTGCCGAACGTCGGGCTCGCGGAGGTGCTGCAGATGACGCGCCTCGCCGAGCAGATGGAGTCCTGCACGGACGCACGGTCGTGGATCGGCGACAACGCGCGGTTCCACGCGACCGTCTACCACCAGGCGGGCCGGCCGATGATGGTCAAGACCGTCGACCAGCTACGTCGGCTGACCGACCGCTACCTGCACCTGCACCTCGCGGTGATCGGGCACGTCGAGCACCTGCACGTCGAGCACCGGGCGATCCTCGACGCGGTCCGCCGCGGCGACGCCAACGAGGTCGCGGACCTGACGCTGGCGCACCTGACCAGCTCGCACCGCTTCATCCTCGACTACCTGCTGGCCAACCTCCCCGCCTCCGAGACCTGACGCGCCCCGCTCGCCAGCCCGCTCCGGCGCGTCTTCCGGGCACCGCACCGCCCGGTGTCGGAGCGCCGGGCTATGGTCAGCCCAGGAGGCGATCATGGACATCAAGAAGACGTTCCTGGACTGGCCGGTCCTGCGGCAGCTGACCGGGGGCGACCCGCTCGGCCGCGGTGCGGCGGTGCAGTCCCCCAAGACCCGTGCCCTGACCCCGCGCACCGCGACGGCCGACAAGGTCGTGCAGAGCGTCTGCCCGTACTGCGCCGTCGGCTGCGGGCAGCGGGTCTTCGTCAAGGACGGGCACGTCACCCAGATCGAGGGCGACCCCGACTCCCCCGTGTCCCGTGGCCGCCTGTGCCCGAAGGGTTCGGCCAGCGAGCAGCTGGTCAACTCCCCGGGCCGCGCCACGACGATGCTCTACCGCCGCCCCAAGAGCGACCACTGGGAGCGCATCGGCGTCGAGCAGGCCACCGACATGATCGCCGACCGCGTCGTCGAGTCCCGCTCCCGCTGGTGGCAGGACAAGGACGAGGAGGGTCGGCCGCTGCGGCGCACGATGGGCATCGCGGCGCTCGGCGGGGCGACGCTCGACAACGAAGAGAACTACCTGATCAAGAAGCTCTTCACCGCGATGGGCGCCATCCAGATCGAGAACCAGGCCCGTATTTGACACAGCGCCACGGTTCCCAGTCTGGGAGCCTCGTTCGGCCGTGGTGGCGCCACCAACTTCCTGCAGGACCTCCAGCAGGCTGACTGCATCGTCATCGAGGGCTCCAACATGGCCGAGTGCCATCCCGTGGGGTTCCAGTGGGTGATGGAGGCCAAGGCGCGCGGCGCCAAGGTCATCCACATCGACCCGCGGTTCACGCGGACCTCGGCGGTGGCGGACACGCACGTCCCGATCCGGGCGGGCAGCGACATCGTGTTCCTGGGTGCCGTGATCAACTACATCCTGAGCAACGACAAGTACTTCCACGACTACGTCGTCGCCTACACGAACGCGGCGACCCTGGTCAGCGAGGACTTCCGCGACGTCGACGATCTCGACGGCGTCTTCTCCGGCTACGACCCCGAGACCGGCACCTACGACACGGCCAGCTGGTCGTACGAGGGCATGGGCGAGCACTCCGCGGGCGGCGGGCCCGCGTCCGGTCCGGGTTCCGGTGCGTCCGGCACCGGCGACGAGGGCGAGGAGTCCGAGAGCGACCGCGGCGCGGGCCACGAGCTCGGCGGCCACGGCGCGTCGCTGGAGCACTCCGAGGTCAAGCGAGACGAGACGCTGCAGCACCCGCGGACGGTGTTCCAGGTGCTCAAGCGGCACTTCGCCCGCTACACCCCCGAGATGGTGCAGGAGACCTGCGGCATCTCGGCCGAGCAGCTGCTCGAGGTCTGCGAGGCGGTGACCGCGAACAGCGGGCGCGACCGGACGACCTGCTGGGTCTACTCGGTCGGCTGGACGCACCACACCGTCGGCGTGCAGATGATCCGCACGTCGGCGATCATCCAGCTGCTGCTGGGCAACATGGGTCGACCGGGCGGCGGGATCATGGCGCTGCGCGGGCACGCCAGCATCCAGGGCTCGACCGACATCCCGACGCTGTTCAACCTGCTGCCGGGCTACCTGCCCATGCCGAAGGTGGGTCCCCACGACTCGCTGGACGAGTACGTCGCCGAGATCGCGAGCCCGGACCAGAAGGGCTTCTGGGTCAACGCGAAGAGCTACACCGTCAGCCTGCTCAAGGCGTGGTGGGGCGACGCGGCGACCGAGGAGAACGACTTCGCGTTCTCCTACCTGCCCAAGCTCACCGGCGACCACGGGACGTACGCGACCGTGATGTCGATGCTGCGCGACGAGATCGACGGCTACTTCCTGCTCGGGCAGAACCCGGCGGTCGGGTCGGCCCACGGCAAGATGCAGCGCCTGGGGCTGTCCCACCTCAAGTGGCTGGTGGTCCGCGACCTCAACCTCATCGAGTCGGCGACCTTCTGGTCCGACGCGCCCGAGATCGAGACGGGCGAGCTCAAGACCGACGAGATCGACACCGAGGTGTTCTTCTTCCCGGCGGCCTCGCACGTGGAGAAGGGCGGGACGTTCACCCAGACCCAGCGGATGCTCCAGTGGCACCACAAGGCGGTCGAGCCGCCGGGCGACGCGCAGAGCGAGCTCGAGTTCTTCTACCTGCTGGGCCAGAAGGTCCGCCAGCGGCTGGCGGGCTCGACCGAGGCGCGCGACCGGCCGATCCTCGACCTGACGTGGGACTACCCCCTCGACGAGTCCGGGGAGATCTCCGCCGACGCGGTGCTCAAGGAGATCAACGGCTTCTTCCTGACCGGCGACAAGGCCGGCCAGCCGCTGAACACGTTCAACGAGATGAAGCCGGACGGCTCCACCTCGGGCGGCTGCTGGATCTACACCGGCGTGTACGCCGAGGGCGTCAACCAGTCGATGCGCCGCAAGGCCGGGCGCGACCAGTCCTGGGTCGCCCCCGAGTGGGGCTGGGCCTGGCCGATGAACCGGCGCACCCTCTACAACCGCGCCTCGGCCGACCCCGAGGGCAAGCCGTGGAGCGAGCGCAAGGCCCTGGTCTGGTGGGACGAGGAGGCCAAGAAGTGGGTGGGCCACGACGTGCCCGACTTCGAGGTCGGCAAGGCCCCGTCGTACCGGCCCGCGGAGGGTGCCTCCGGTCCTGACGGCCTCGCCGGCGACGACCCGTTCATCATGCAGGCGGACGGGAAGGGCTGGCTCTACGCGCCGGCCGGGCTGCTGGACGGTCCGATGCCGACGCACTACGAGCCGGCGGAGTCCCCCGTCAGCAACCCGATGTACCGCCAGCAGGCGAACCCGACCCGCGAGGTCTTCCCGCGCGAGGACAACCTGCAGAACCCGTCGGGCGACGAGCCGGGGTCCGAGCTGTACCCGTACGTCTTCACGACGTACCGGCTGACCGAGCACCACACAGCCGGCGGGATGAGCCGCTTCCAGCCCTACCTGTCCGAGCTCCAGCCCGAGTTCTTCTGCGAGATCTCGCCCGAGCTGGCGCGGGAGCGCGGGCTCGAGAACAACGGCTGGGCGACGATCATCAGCGCCCGGACGGCGATCGAGGCCCGGGTGCTCGTGACCGAGCGGGTCGCCCCGCTGCGGATCGCGGGCCGGACCGTGCACCAGATCGGGCTGCCTTACCACTGGGGCGTCGGCAACGAGGCGCTGGTCACCGGCGACTCGGCCAACGACCTCTTCGGGGTCACGCTCGACCCGAACGTGCACATCCAGGAGACCAAGGTGTCCTCGTGCGACATCCAGCCCGGTCGGCGCCCGCGCGGCCCGGCCCTGCTGGACTACGTGGCGGAGCACCGGGCCCGGGCCGGGATCACCACGGCCACGGGCAACCTGCAACGGACGCCGCCGGAGGGCCCGGACGGTCGCCACGGCCGCAACCAGACCCACAGCAGCCACGACGGCGAGGCCGGCAACCCGGACGAAGGAGCGCGATGAGCCTCAGAGAAGCGTTCGGACGACGGCTCGACCCGCGCCGGGGGCCCGACCAGGCCTTCACGTCGGTCGAGGAGGGCGGCCCCGCCGTCCGGGCCGGCTGGGGCGAGGAGCCTCCGCCGCGCAAGGGCTTCTTCACCGACACCTCGATCTGCATCGGCTGCAAGGCCTGCGAGGTGGCGTGCAAGGAGTGGAACGGGGTGCCGCAGGACGGCATCTTCGAGCTGCTCGGGAGCTCGTACGACAACACCGGTGCGCTGGGTGCGAGCACCTGGCGCCACGTGGAGTTCATCGAGCAGCGCAAGCCGCTCGGCGGCCAGACCACGGGCGTGACCATCGGCGTGCCGGAGACGGCCGTGTCCCCGGGCGTGATGCTGCCCGACGAGAACGCCGGCTCGTTCGGCATCACGGCCGGCTCCTTCGGCACCATCCCCGGGCCCGTCGCGGGCCCGGACCACAGCGGGATCGACCTGTTCGGCTCGCTGAAGCCGGAGCCGGTGCAGGACAAGCCGCTGGTCGACCTCGGCATGCCGGCCTTCGACCTGCCGAGCGCCTCGCCCGACGCGGGCGAGCGGACCGAGTTCCGCTGGCTGATGGCCTCCAACGTCTGCAAGCACTGCACGAACGCGGGCTGCCTGGACGTCTGCCCCACCGGTGCGCTGTTCCGCACGGAGTTCGGCACGGTCGTCGTGCAGGACGACGTCTGCAACGGCTGCGGCTACTGCGTGGCCGGCTGCCCCTTCGGCGTCATCGACCGTCGGATCGGCGACAAGCACCAGCCCAAGGACGCGATCGCCAACAAGAACCACGGCATCGCGCAGAAGTGCACCCTCTGCTACGACCGGCTCGGCGAGGGCCTGACCCCGGCCTGCGCCCAGGCCTGCCCGACCCAGTCGATCCAGTTCGGTGACGTCGACGAGCTCCGCGAGCGGGCCAACCTGCGGCTCGCGGACCTGCAGGCCGCCGGCGTAGCCGGCGCGCAGCTCTACGCCGAGGACCCGGACGGCGGTGTGGGCGGCGCGGGCGCGTTCTTCCTGCTGCTCGACGAGCCCGAGGTCTACGGCTTCCCGCCCGACCCGATCGTGACCACCGCCGACCTGCCGCGGATGTGGAAGAACGCCGGCTTCGCCGCGCTCGGCTTCGTCGCCCTGGTCACGACGGCGTTCGTCGGGGGCCGGCGGTGACGCCCGGCCAGAGCGACGATCGGGACGTGGACAACCAGATCGGTCAGCAGAAGACCGGCCAGGCTGCCAACCCGACGCACGACGACGGCCCGCGGCTCCGCGACGAAGGCATCCGCGCGGTCCCCGGCACCGAGGGGCAGGCCAGCGCGACCGCCACCGCGCGTCGTACCGGTGGGGGTGGTCGCGGCAAGGGCAAGGGCAAGGGTGGCGGCCGTCGCAAGAAGGGCCGCGCCGAGGAGCTGATGGTCCCGGACGCGACCTTCACCACCTACTACGGGCGGCAGGTCGTCAAGGCGACGCCGTGGGAGGCGGACATCCCCTTCTACCTCTTCGCCGGCGGGCTGGCCGGCGGTTCCTCGCTCCTCGGGGCGGGAGCCGACCTGACCGGGCGGCCGAACCTGCGCCGCAACGCCCGCATCACCGCGGTGCTCGCGCTAAGCGCGAGCGGGCTCGCGCTCGTCCACGACCTCGGCCGGCCCGAGCGGTTCTACAACATGCTGCGGGTCTTCAAGCCGACGTCACCGATGTCGATGGGCACCTGGATCCTCACCGCGTACGCCCCCGGCGCCGTCGTCGCCGGTGCCGCGGAGGTCGCCCGGCTGCTCGACGTCGAGAGGTTCCTGCCGACCCGGTTGCGGTTCCTCACCAGCCTGCTCGACTGGGCCGCACGGCCCGGCGGTCTCGAGGCCGCGCTGTTCGCGCCGGCCGTGGCCTCGTACACGGCCGTGCTGCTCACGGACACCTCCACGCCGGCCTGGCACGAGGCGCACCGCGAGCTGCCCTTCGTCTTCGTCGGCTCCGCCGCCGCCGCTTCCGGTGGGCTGGCGATGGCGACGTCCCCGCTCGTGGAGACCGGGCCCGCCCGGCTCCTCGCCGTCATCGGGGCCACGGTCGAGCTCGTCGTCGAGCACCAGATGGAGAAGTCCATGGGCTTCACCGCCGGCGCCCTGCACGAGGGCCCGCCCGGCCGCCTGATGAAGGCCAGCAAGATCCTCACCGCCGTCGGCGGCGCCGGCGCGCTGCTCCTCGGACGCCGCCACCGCGCGTACGCCGTCGCCAGCGGCCTCGCGCTCGTCGCGGGTTCCGTCTGCACCCGCTTCGGCGTCTTCGAGGCCGGCCAGGAGTCGGCGCGCGACCCCAAGTACACCGTCGTCCCGCAGCGCGAGCGCCTGGACGCCCGCCGTGCCGCCGAGGCGGCCGGCGTCCCGTCGGGCGCCGCCCCGACCAGCGTCCGTCCCGGCCCGTCCGCGGACGAGAGCCAGACCACCGACCCCACGGTCGACCCCACGCCCCACCCGCAGGAGAACTGATGAGCAGCGCCAGCACGACGGCGAGCACCGCCAACCCGACCCGGGGCCGGTGGGGGCTGGTGATCGCCGCGCTGCTGATGCAGCTCTCCCTCGGCGCCGTCTACGCCTGGAGCGTCTTCAGCTCCGCGCTGCAGAAGGCCGAGGCGTTCAAGCTCACCAAGCCCGAGGCGACCCTGCCCTTCGAGGTCGCGATCGGCATGATCTTCATCGGCACCTACCTCGGCGGGCGCATCCAGGACCGTCGCGGCCCCAAGACCGTGGCCATGATCGGTGCCGCGATCTACGGGATCGGCGTCATCGTCGCCTCGTTCGCGCGCAACGGCGACCAGCTGCCGCTGCTGGTCATCGGCTACGGCGTCCTGGCCGGCTTCGGCCTGGGCCTGGCGTACATCGTGCCGATCGCGATGCTGCAGAAATGGTTCCCGGACCGCCGCGGCCTCATCACCGGCCTCGCGGTCGGTGGGTTCGGCTTCGGCGCCGTCATCACCGCGCCCATCGCGCAGGCCCTGATCAAGAACAACCCCGACGTGCCGACGTCGGCCTTCCTGCCGCTCGGCATCGCCTACCTGATCGCCGCCGTCGCCGGCGCGTTCTTCTTCCGCAACCCGCCCGAGGGCTACACGGTCCCCGGCTACGAGCCCGCCACCTCCGGCAAGGTCGTGGACAGCGGCCGCGACTACACCCAGGGCGAGGCCCTGCGGACCTGGCAGTGGTACACCCTGACCGCCATCCTCACCCTCGCGGTGCTGGCGGGCATCGCCTTCATCTCGCAGGCCGCGGCCAGCTTCGCCGACATCTCCGGCTACACCGCCGCTGCAGCCGCTGCGGCGGTCGGCTTCCTCGGGCTGTTCAACGGTGCGGGCCGCATCTTCTGGGCCGCCGTCTCCGGCCGCCTCGGACGCATGGTGACCTTCATCCTCATCCTGGCGATCGAGGGCGTCTGCATCCTGCTCATCCCGCACGTGCACAACGCGGCCCTGTTCTTCGTCCTGGCGGCGCTGGTCTACCTCTGCTACGGCGGCGCGTTCGGCACGATGCCGGCCACCGCGGGCGACTTCTTCGGGGTCAAGAACGCGGGCGGCATCTACGGCCTGATGCTCATCGGCTGGAGCCTCGGCGGCGTCGTCGGCCCCCTGATCGCCGCCAAGCTGATCGGCGGGGACAAGGACTACACCGCGGCGTACACGACGATCGGCATCATCGCGCTCGTCGCGATCGTCCTGCCGATCATCACGCGCATCCCGCGGACGCGTCAGAGCGCGGACGAGGGTTCGCTGGGCACGACGGGCGCCGCCACCCGCCGTTGACGGCGTCGGGGCACGAGGTCCTGGATGGCGGCCGTGGACACGTCCACGGTCGCCATCGCTGCGTGACCGGCCCGCGCCCGTCGAGACCACCATGAACAGGTCGTCCCCGAACGTCTCCAGCTTGGACCGGTCGTGGCCGTTGACGGCGTCCTCGATCGC
>Ga0210040_10008231_pt1 | contig 12423 bp, 7 predicted proteins | sample CryGeyCG12114_NA_FD_185462 | JGI IMG/M metagenome (GOLD analysis project Ga0210040, IMG submission 185462) | Groundwater microbial communities from aquifer - Crystal Geyser CG19_WC_8/21/14_NA (SPAdes) (version 2) | ecosystem: Environmental > Aquatic > Deep subsurface > Groundwater | place: USA... | reverse complement strand
AATAACTAATAATGCCAAAGTGATGCATTGTCTTCCGGTAAGAAGAAATGTAGAGCTGAGTGATGAAATATTAGACGGACCAGACAGTTTAGTAACCCAAGAAGCGTCAAACAGGGTTTGGGCAGCGCAGGCGGTTATAAGTGAACTGTTAGCCGCGACCCTAAAGAGAGAAGAGAGTAAAACTTTGGAAACTTAATTATAATGAACAAAACATATTCCCCTTCAGTGATTACAGGCTCGAAATTATTTGTTATTAAGATCGGTGGAAACGTAATTGATAATCAGAAAGCATTAGAATCTTTTTTGAAGGATTTTGCTGCAATTAAAGAAAAAAAGATCCTGATACACGGCGGAGGAAAGATAGCAACCAATCTGGGAGAAAAATTAGGAATTCAATCAAACTATATAAACGGGAGAAGAATAACAGACGATGCAACCATAGATCTTGTAACAATGGTTTATGGAGGATTGGTGAATAAAAAAATAGTCGCACAGTTACAATCTTATCACTGCAATGCTATAGGTTTGACGGGCGCTGATGGCAATATAATTCCTGCAAAAAAACGCCCGGTAAAAGACGTTGATTTTGGTTGGGTCGGAGATGTTGAAAGTGAAAAATTAAATACTGAAAGTGTAAAACTGTTGCTTGAATCAGCATTTATTCCTGTGTTTGCTCCGCTTACCCATGATGAGCAGGGACATATTTTAAATACAAATGCAGATACTGTTGCTTCGTCTTTGGCAATTTCCTTGTCAAAATATTATGACGTCAGGTTAATTTATTGCTTTGAAAAAAAAGGCATTTTAGAAAATGTAGATGATAATCATTCAGTCATTAATTTGATTAATAAGCAAACGTATAACCAGCTGTTGATTGAAAACAAACTTTTCGCAGGTATTTTGCCTAAAATTGATAATGCATTTGCAGCTATAGACGCCGGCGTAAAAGAAGTGCTTGTAGGCGATGCAAAAGACCTTTTACAAAATACCGGTGAAAAAACCATAGGAACACTTTTTATAAAATAAATGTCATTAGAATCTTTATATAAAGACGCAGTTGTTTTACTTAGAGAATTAATATCCATTGCCTCTTATTCTAAATACGAAGATGGAACTGCCGGAGTTTTAGAAAAATTTCTTGTACAAAAGGATGTTGAAACAAACAGGCTTATCAACAATGTCTGGGCAGTAAATAAAAGTTTTGATGCTTCGAAACCTTCCATTCTCTTAAATTCTCATCACGATACGGTTAAGCCAAATCTTCAATATACAAAAGACCCGTTCACACCTGTTGTTGAAGATGGAAAATTGTATGGTTTGGGCAGCAATGATGCAGGCGGCTGCCTGGTAAGCCTTATTGCAACATTTCTTTTTTTTTACAATAAAGACAATTTAAAATATAACCTTATTATTGCTGCTACCGCAGAAGAGGAAATAAGTGGATATAACGGAATAGAATTGCTACTTGGCAATAAAGATTTTAAAAAAGCTTTGAATGGAACAGAACCGGATTTTGCTATTGTCGGAGAACCAACAAAAATGGATCTGGCCGTTGCAGAAAAAGGGTTGATGGTTATAGACTGTGTAGCCCGTGGAAAGGCAGGACATGCCGCAAGAGAAGAAGGAGAAAATGCTATTTACAAAGCCCTGAAAGATATTGAATGGTTTCGCTCATATCAGTTTCCCAAAATTAGTGAATGGCTTGGACCTGTGAAAATGAGTGTTACCGCTATCAATACCGAAAACAAAGCACATAACATCGTTCCTTCAAGCTGTAGCTTTGTTGTCGATATAAGGATTACCGAATTATATACACATGAACAAATATTTGAAGCCATCAGGCAAAATGTAGAATGTGAAGTAATACCAAGAAGTATGCGGCTACGTTCAACAAGCATTGATATACATCATCCAATTGTAAGCGCGGGAATTAGTTTGGGCAAAAAGTGTTATGGTTCGCCTACCAGCAGTGATAAAGCATTGATGCCTTTTCCTGCTTTAAAATGTGGCCCCGGTGATAGTGCAAGAAGCCATACAGCGGATGAATTTATATACTTAAATGAGATTAAGGCTGGAATTGAAGAATACATAAAAATGTTGGAAATTATGTTATAGAGACTGTATAAATAAATGCTTACTGCTCTAACAATTTAAGCAACTTTTTAAAATTTATAAAGAAATCATTGGTAACAATAACATGAAACTCTGGCAAAAAAATACAAATACATCTGAAGCAGTCGAAACCTTTACTGTAGGAAATGACCGCGAAATGGATATTCACCTTGCGCCTTTTGATATACAAGGGTCGCTGGCTCACATAAAAATGCTTGAAAGCATTGGTTTGCTGACAACAGAAGACTGGACAGTTTTATCTGCAGAATTAAAAAAAATCTATAAAGAAATTGAATCAGGAAGTTTTTTGCTGGAAGACGGTGTAGAAGACATTCATTCTCAGGTAGAATTATTGCTTACCCAAAGGTTAGGTGAGGTTGGAAAAAAAATTCATAGTGGCCGCAGCCGCAACGATCAGGTACTTGTTGACCTTAAGTTGTTTTTTAGAAGTGCTATAGAACATCTTGTTCAAAATATTTATCACCTGTTTCAACTTCTTCAAAGTAAAAGCGAAGAATACAAAGACAATTTATTACCCGGATATACGCATTTACAACTCGCCATGCCTTCTTCTTTCGGCTTATGGCTCGGCGCTTATGCTGAAAGTCTTACAGATGATGTTATTACTTTACAATCAGCTTATAAAGTAGTTAATAAAAATCCACTGGGGTCGGCTGCCGGCTATGGTTCTTCGTTTCCTTTAAACAGAACTTTTACGACCCAATTACTTGGTTTTGAAAATTTAAATTTCAATGTAGTTTATGCACAAATGAGCCGTGGCAAAAGTGAACGGATTGTTGCGCAAGCCATAAGTAATGTAGCAGCAACGCTTAATAAACTTAGTATGGATTGTTGCCTGTACATGAATCAAAATTTTGGCTTTATTTCTTTTCCGGATGAATTAACTACAGGCTCATCTATAATGCCGCATAAAAAGAATCCGGATGTTTTTGAACTGATTCGTGCCAAATGCAATCAATTGCAGGCTTTACCTAATGACGTTGCTTTACTTACGACCAATCTTCCATCAGGTTATCACCGCGACTTTCAATTGCTGAAAGAATATTTGTTTCCTGCTTTTATTACCATAAACAGTTGCATTGACATGATGCATTTAATGATCAGCAACATGAAAGTAAAGGAGAATTTGCTAAGCAATGAGCAATACAAATATTTGTTTAGTGTGGAAGAAGTAAACAAGCTTGTACTGCAAGGCGTTCCGTTTAGAGATGCATACAAAAAAGTCGGACTCGAAATTGAAGAAGGAAAGTTTGAATATTCAACTTTGGTTAATCACACGCACGAAGGAAGCATTGGTAATTTATGTACAAAGCAAATAGCCGAAATGATGCAGGAAGCAACTAAAGCTTTCTCATTTGAAACATACCATGAGGCAATAAGAAAATTGTTAGCTTAAAATTGGTTTAATGTACAAAAAGTAGGTTTTTTTGAGACGTTTCTTTCAAATGTACAAAAAGTAGGATGTTTATTTTTAAAGGTTCAATAATTACTGTAAGTCTTTTTTTACCTTTGCTTTATCAGGCGAAATGCAAGCCGCTCTGCTGGCAACCTGCCACGGATAGCCTGATGTCGTCGAAATAAAATTAAATAGCTATTGCTTTTTAGCGATAGCCATTTTTATTTTGATGACATTATGCCTTCAAAAACTCATCTATAAACATCTTTTTTCTTGCTACTGATAAATTCGCGCCATTTAGTTGTTAATATAAAATTATTAGGATACTTACCGGAGAAAGATTTATATGTGCAGTACTTAGAAGCAATTTTAGTTTTTGTAGCTATTAGAAATGCATTGAATAAGCTTAAGCATGTTACGACACTTTATGTTAGTTTGTACATAAGATTCTGTTAACACTGTATTGCTAAAAGAGATCTGCTTTATTGCTGTACAAGAATAGAAAGGCTAATCGGGCAGAAATTTACGAATGGCACAAAAAGACAATTCTGAGGAATAAACGGTATGTTTTGGGTTATAAGTGTTTTCGGTATAGAAGGGAAATAAACAGAAGCGATTAGCAGGCTTTCCAGAACAAGAGCCTGTAAAGATTGAAACTAAGCACCGTAAAAATTTCAACATCTTTAACATCCTATTGGTAGTCAAATGTATTGCCGCTTAGCGTTCGGTGGCAGCAAACATGCTACAGTTCTGCGTTATTTTTATTGATTTTTTATGCTTAGTTTTTTTATTATAGTGGCGTAAAAACAAGTGCACAGTTACTGATGTATCTGGTTCAAAAAGCCATAAGTTTCTGGACTATTGACCTTCCTTCAATAATCTCTTAAGAAAGCAGGAAAATAGGGGTTCAATAAGTAGGACTAAAACAAATTAGATTTTATCTTTTTGATACTAACTTCCTGAACTACTATGAATAAAGTATTTGGCCACGCTTAGGTGTTTATCACAATATAAGGGAAAAACGAAAGGAACTGGTAGTAAACTAAACGAAGGTTTATTTTACTAATTTAAAAACTAGTGTAGTATTTGGCAGAAAGACCGTACTAATGAAAGGAAGGAAGTTAGATTTTATCAAAATAAAGAGAATTCGCATTATTTTGAACTTAGGGCAATTACCTAACCCCCAGTCTCAACAACAACTGGTCTTTCTTTGATTTTGAAACATTCAATTCTTCTCCATTATCCATCACTATCGAAGAGCCGGTAGTTTTTTTATATTGATTAATATGTTGAATATTCACAACCAATGAATGATGTACCCGCTCAAATAACTCGGCTGGCAGTATGTCTTCTGTCTCACCTAATGATTTAGAAAGTAGAAGTTTTTTATTATTAACCAATATAATATCAGTATAAGCCCCGTTACCCTTACAATAAACAATTTCACTAATAGGAACAAAGTCGTACCCCTCACGACTTGCTATGGCAATTTTTTGCTGTTCAGCCGGCGCTTTTACGTTTTGTAAAAGATTTTGTATGTTACCGTTTTCATCTTTTTCTTGTATTGCTTTCTTAGCTTTCGATACAGCATCAACCAAATCAGTACCATCAATTGGTTTTAATAAATAATCTACAGCGCTTACCCGAAATGCCTTAGCAGCAAACTGGTCGTAAGCAGTTGTGAAAATAATCTGGAACTTTATTTCCTTATCCAGTATCTCAAGCATTTCAAAGCCATTCATCCAGGGCATTTCAACATCCAGAAAAATCAGGTCCGGCTTATTTCTTTTAATAGACAGTATTCCTTCTTTGGCAGAATAACAACTGTCAAGCACCATTACTTCAGGACAAAACATTTTTAAATCATTTTGCAATGCTTTTATGCAATGCGGCTCGTCATCAATTATTATTGCTTTCATTATATTTGTTGAATAAATTTCATTATCACAAGTGTTCCTGTAGCATTATTATTTTTGTCCTTTTTATCTATAATTTCTATACTGCCTCCATGATTATGGATGATGTTATATAAGTCCAGCCTGTTTTGTACCAGCTTCATACCTTTTGACTTGTAGGTTGATGAGGTAAGAGATTTATTTAAAATCGATTTTTCCCTGCCGATACCATTATCATCAATTCTGCATTTAATAACACCACTATTATCACCCACAACAGAAACTGTTACTTTGCCGCCCTCTTTTGGTAGTATTCCATGCCAGATGGCATTTTCTATAAACGGCTGTATTATTAAAGGCGGTACCTGAAGAGAATGAATGTCACAATCTTCATCTATTTCAAATCCGCATACTATCTTGTCTCCAAAACGAAGAGACTCTAATTGGGCATATAACCTGCATGTTTGCAGTTCTTCATATAGACTTACCTCACGCTGCGCATTGTTGAGTTGGCTACGAATAAGTTTCGAAAAAGTAGTAAGATAAATTACTGCATGTACTTTATTATCTTCCTGTATTAAAGCTTTAATAGAGTTAAGGCAGTTAAATATAAAGTGTGGATTCATTTGTGCCCGTAAAGCCTGCGCTTTTAGCTCAGACGCTTCCCGCTCGAAACCTGCTTTTTGTTGTTCCTCTTTTCTTACTCCTTCTATTTGGTTTTTTATAAGAAAATAAATTACTGCACCTGCAAGCAATATGCAGATGCTTACAAACCACCATGTCTGCCAAAAAGGAGGCTTGATAGTGATAGCAACAGCCTTTATATTATCACTCCACTTACCTGCCGTATTTGTAGCATTTACTTTAAGAGTGTAATGTCCGGGAGGGATTTTCGTATAAGTTGCTATGTTCTCGTTGCCGCTATATACCCAATCGTTATCAAATCCTTCCAATCTATACCGGTACTGCAGCTTCTCTGTTATATTAAATTGCAAAGCGGCAAATTCAAATGTCAGAAAGTTCTGGTCGTATGGTAGTGAAATTTCTTCTAAGCTATTGATGGAACTTTTAAAGGGGGAAGCATCATATCCATAGTCGGCAGGAACATTATTTACACGTATGCCGGTAAGCGCAATTTCAGGCTGAAAATTATCGTCAGCTATCCGTAATGGGTCAAAAACGGTATAACCATTAACACCGCCAAACGCAATGTTGCCGTTAGGAAGCTCAAGAAAGTGATACCTGTTAAATTCGTCGCCCGGTAAACCATCCCGTGAAGTAAAGCTGCGAACAGCGTTAGTTGCAGGATGAAAAGAAAAGACACCTTTGTTCGAGCTGCACCAAAGCATCCCCCTTTTATCAGGTGCAACAGCATAAACAGTATTATTTGGTAAACCATCGGCGGTAGTAAACACACGACATTTACCGGTAGTTTTATTAAATTTTATCAATCCCGAACCAAGTGAGCCTATCCATAAAACATCAGGGTCTCTCCTATCCTGCACCAGGTTCGTTAACTGGTTGGCAGGTAAAGCACCGGCAGAATTACCGGCAAAATAATGAATAACAATATTATTCTGTTTGTTATAACACCATAATCCTTCTAAAGCCGTAGTTATCCAAAATATATCTTCACCATCCATTACAAGGCTATTAACAGTGTACGGTTCATCAAAATTAATGGACGCAATAGAGGGATATACTGTAACCCCAAGACTAACAGTATCAAAATATACAGGACGAAAAAAAAAGTCTATACCCCACACCTTTCCGGATTGACTGGCAGCAATAGCACTAATGTTGATATGAGCTTTTGTTACCGTATCAGTATAGTGCCACCGGGGCGTTACAATATGACCCCTTTTATAATAGCACAGGGGCGATTTTGCAACAGGGTCATTAACAGCTTTTGAAAACCACACTCTACCGTCAACACCGCCAGCCCAGCGGAAACGGAAAGCCTGCATATCATATAAAAAGCTTTTCTTTATTTCAGGCTCAGGTACATAAAGAAATTTATTAAAAACATCTAGTGGAAAGCTTCTCTCATAGTCAATGGCCAACCAATGGGCAAGCCTTAGGTCACAAAGTTGTATACCGCTTGCATTTCCCCCCAGCCATAAAACGCCCGATTTATCAACAAGCATGGATTTATATCCCCATTGGGCACTTTTATCTTTTGGCTTACAAATATTTATTTTATTGTTAATGGAAAGAACATAAATACTACCATTACAATCAAAAAAAACATTTCCCTTACTATCTGCCGTCATGCACTGGTTTAAATTATTTATTGCTTCCGGCAACAGTACTGTACTAAATGTATTAGTTGCAGGTCGGTAAATAATAAAACAGTGCGCATCAAGTATAATTACTTCTCCGTTTTTTCTTACAACAGCGTATCTGTCTCTCCATGTAGAAGATGAATCATATAAGTGTGGGTTACTAAAGGTATAAGGTAAATTTTCAATAGTTTTTCCATCTGCATCTACAGTAACAAGTGCAGTATCAGTGATCAACAGTATGTCGCCTTTGTTGGCTGTTATGCCTGCAATCTTATTATTTAATAGTCCGAGCGCTTCTGCCGAAAAATGCTGTTTGGTTTGTTTGTTCAAATTACACACAAAAATTCCACCTATCTTGTCTAACATCCATATATTACCTTCGTCATCCTCTGCAATTGAACGTCCTGACTTAAGCATGCCGTAAGTTGCCGCATAGCGTTTATCTTTCGTAAAATGAAGTAACAATTCTGTTTTGGTGTCTAAAACATCTATTGCCCCGGTTTCGAATGTAATCCATAGCCTGCTTTGCTTATCCAGGTATAAGCCGATAATTGTATTATTTGCAAGCGACGTACTCTCTCCCTGAACATGCCTGAAAACCTTAAACTTTTTACCGTCATATCTTGCCAGTCCATCCCTTGTTCCTATCCACACAAACCCTGTTCTATCCTGCACAACACCACTAATAAAAGATTGGGGTAATCCATCAGTAACGTTAAGGCTTTTAAATACTTTTAAAGCAGGGTATTGTGAAAAAGCCTTAGTAGTTAAACAGCTTATACAAATAAAAATAACAGCTAAGGCTTTTCTAATTTTCATTATTAATTAATTATTCATTCTACCAATTTAAATCTTTCTCTGCTATTTATTAATAGCATATCTGAAAAAAAATCTGATCTAACCACTAGCGCCAATAATTTTCAAAGCTCCTGACCTCTCGCAGTTTCAATTGCGCTTTACCTCATCCTCGTTCCTTATCCTCGTTCCTTATCCTTAAGGAGAAGGATGCCCCTGTGTAACAACTTCTTCTTATTTCAGTTTGCGAGGTTTTCAGGTCTCAAGTTCGGATGGAATGAGTTATGAGTTTATCCTCTAATCATACGATTGTCAAACCATTTTTTTTGTTACGAGCGGGAGGAACTACAAGTGACATCGTTGTGTCACTCACTTGTACCTGTATCGCTTTTTTCGGCTATAAAAAATCAATTGTAAAAGGTGTTAATAAAGTGAATATAAAAGCAAATAAGCCGCTCACATCAAAGTTTTTATTCTATGCTTCCGGAAGCTGCTCAGAAAAGGTTGAAGCCTTTTGCATTGAAGATTGAAGTTGCCCTAAGAGATGCCGATGAACGTAATGCGTATTCTAAGTTTAAATAGCCACCAAAAATTAAGCTGCTAATTTTGGGGTTTTCACATAAACTTCGCCCTTATTCACAACTGCAAACATTCTTAATACGAGTTTAAATTTCACTTCATTCATTATTGCCATGTGCCGTTTTCCCATTGCTAGCCTGCGTTCATAATATTGCTTCATCTCTGGGTCGTGCTGTACTGATGCTTTTGCAGCCATTGATAAATCTGCTTTTAAAGGTTTGTTTGCCATATGACTTACTCTGCTTTTTCCTCTTACACTAGTACCCGATGAGTGCTCATAGGGCACTACTCCTATATAAGCTCCATAAGTTCTTCCATCAGCAAAACTTTCAAAGTTTTCGCTATAAGCTATGGTCATCCACCCGTTCACATTACCTATGCCTGGTATAGATGTAATTAGTGCAAAGTTTCTGCTCATAGCCTCATCTTTACTAATCACTTTCTTTATTTCAGCTTCTGTTTTGTCAATCATTTTTATAGCAAAGTTGACGCCCTGTTTATAATATTTAATTATAGTATCGTTTGCTTTGAATTCCATCATTGCCAGCAATTCTTTCATTCTGTGCTCATGAGCTTTTTTGTCATTTACAAAACCACTTCTTTGTGTCAACAACTGTTTAAGCCTTGTTATTGCTGAATTATACGCCTTACCCTGCTGAAGTTTTTCTCGCTTCTCATAACCATATTCGGCTATACGCTTAGAATCAATCTTATCATTTTTTCCTCTTTGCATTCCCAAAGACTTTTTAATCTGTAAACCAGGAACACGGGTGAAGGTTATTTTCTTTGCATAGCAAAACTGAACTAACCGGTACTCATAGCCTCCCGTATACTCCAGCACAAACCAACAATTGTCGAGCGCTATTTTCAATGATTTTAACCACGCCAACATCTGCTTAAAACCTTGCAAATTGTTGCTTATTCTGATATGGTTCTTACTACCATGTACCGCCACATCCAGAGTTAATTTTGATACATCTACTCCAATAAAAAATTCTTTCTTTTGCATACATCTTTTGTTTTAAAAAGAAGTTGCTGTTGTCTAAGACCTTTGCCAGGCATAAAAGCCTATTATTCTAAATGGACCTGCAGCAACTGTAAAAGAAAGCACCAGACTATTACGCAAATAGAGCCTGAAAGCCCAGACGCAACGAAAGGTCACTGGTGCTTCCTTTTACAATTATCCATATTTTTTAATTTTTCACCACCCCCTGCACCCCCATAGTAATAGTAGTAATACAGTATGTAAAAGATCTTAATTCAGAACCAAAGGACGCAACGATGACGCCATGTAAAACAACTGCCGGTAACCTAAAAAATTAAATCGAGGCACAGATATTACTCATATTTTTTAAAAAAAGACTGCCTTAAAAAGGCAGTCTTTTACTACAATGCATATTAGCTTGCGGTTATTTATCACTATTGCTTAACAAGTTTAACAGTCACTCTTTGGGTTCCCTGTATCGCCTGTATAAAGTAAATACCTTTACGATATTGATCCCCTACCTGAAGAGTTTGTGCTGCATTCGCTATTCTTGTTTCCACTGTTCTTCCCATTTCATCAACAATTAAAATAGTTATCTTATCTTTTACATTACTGCTGGTTATTGCTAATTTAAAGAAAGTGGTTGACGGATTTGGAGAAGCTTTAATAGCTAAATCATCTTCCTGTATATCTTCCGCTTGCGTTGCTGCTGTAGCCTCTTTCGCAGACTTGCTATTGACTGTTGCTGTAACCTTACAACTTCCCAAATAATCACCATGAAGCAAGTGAGCGGCCACGGCATTTCCATCAACACACAAGCTGTTTCCACCATGGCAAATACTTACTTTATCCATCTTACTGCCGCATCTTACATCCACAACATTTATCTGCCTGGTTGCTGTTTGTGTACAACCCAGGGCATCTTTTACTGTTAAAGTATAGGTTGTAGCTGTTGCCGGATTTACAAGAATGAAAGGCAGCTTAGATCCGTTACTCCATTTGTATGTGTACGGTGCTTTGCCTCCTTTAGGGTTTGCAATAAGCAATATATAAGAAGCCGGAAGGTAGCCTTTGTAAACAGTGTTAAGCACACAGCCACTGCCTAATGCCCAACCATCAGGAATAGTAACAGTAAACTTATTATTCACTACTACTTTAGCCTGGCACGTGCTTGTATTTCCGGTTGCATCCTTTACAGTCCAGGTAATGGTGCTTGTGCCTGAATTGAACTTTCCGCTTGCATTAACACCGCTTCCGCTTCTGCTGGTTGCACCTGTTATCTTATAGCTGATTTCAGCAATACCACAATTATCAGTTGCCTGCAAAGAAGCGATAGTGTAGGTTTCTGTGGCAGCATAACAAAGTGTAACTGCTGCAGGACAGGTAATTACAGGCTTCTGTGTATCATTACCAACACTTACCGTGACCGCATTGGAAGCAGGACTTGTACAACCATTGCTATTACTAACTGTTACACTATAAAAACCACTCTGTTTTACAACAATTGATTGTGCTGTCGAACCATTGCTCCACGAATAGGAAGCAAATCCATCAGGTGCAGACAGTGTTACACTACCTCCATTGCAGAAACTGGTTGAACCACTTGTGCTGATAACCGGTTTAGATGGTACTGCTTTTGGCGCTGCAACTCCTGAACCTGCTGCACTAGTGCAGCCATCAACAGTTTGAGTAACAGTATAAGTTCCTGCGTTGTTTACTGTAATTGACGGTGTTGTTGCTCCTGTGCTCCACGATAAGCTTCCTGTTGATGTTGTTGACAAGGTGGAATTACCACAATTGTTTGTTACACTAACAATTGGTGCTGCAGGTGCTGTTTTTGGCGCTGCAACTCCTGAACCTGCTACACTGGTGCAGCCATCAATAGTTTGGGTAACTGTATAAGTTCCGGCATTGCTTACTGTAATAGATGGAGTTGTTTCTCCTGTGCTCCATAACAAGCTTCCTGTTGCTGTTGTTGAAAGGGTTGAACTGCCGCAGCTGTTTGTTACAGTAACTACTGGTGTTGCAGGTGCTGTTTTTGGCGCTGCAACTCCTGAACCTGCTGCACTGGTGCAGCCATCAACAGTTTGGGTAACTGTATAAGTTCCGGCATTGCTTACTGTAATGGAAGGAGTAGTTGCTCCTGTGCTCCACGATAAGCTTCCTGTTGCTGTTGTTGAAAGTATTGAACTTCCGCAACTATTTGTTACGGTAACAACTGGTGCTGCTGGTGCTGCTTTTGGCGCTGCAACTCCTGAACCTGCTGCACTCGTGCAGCCATCAACAGTTTGGGTAACTGTATAAGTTCCGGCATTGCTTACTGTAATAGATGGAGTTGTTTCTCCTGTGCTCCAC
>Ga0210040_10008230_pt1 | contig 12423 bp, 11 predicted proteins | sample CryGeyCG12114_NA_FD_185462 | JGI IMG/M metagenome (GOLD analysis project Ga0210040, IMG submission 185462) | Groundwater microbial communities from aquifer - Crystal Geyser CG19_WC_8/21/14_NA (SPAdes) (version 2) | ecosystem: Environmental > Aquatic > Deep subsurface > Groundwater | place: USA... | reverse complement strand
CAGGCGCTGGCCCAGGGCTCGCCGCCGCAGTTGGAGGCGGACAACCGCATGGTCGTTCCCGTGGGTGAGCCGATCCGGCTGCAGACAACCGGCGCGGACGTGATCCACTCCTTTGGCGTCCCGTCGCTCTGGTTCAAGATCGACGCCGTCCCCGGCCGGATCAACGAGCGCATGCTGACCATCGAGGAGCCGGGCATCTATTACGGCCAGTGCATGGAGCTGTGCGGTGCGCGCCACGCCTACATGCCGATTGCGATCGAGGCGCTGCCCCGTCCGCAGTTCGAGGCGTGGGTTCGTGCGCAGGGCGGCACTGTCGGCGACGAGGCGGCGGCCACCCCCACCACGCTCGCGCCTCAGCAGGAGCCTGAGAGCTCGGTTGAGGGCGCACCGGGCGCCGGCGCGGCCCCGACCGAGAGCACTGCACCGGGCGTTCCCGCTCCCGGCTCGCAGAACTGACAAGCATAGAACGATCAGGACCAGGTACGCTGACGATGGCCACCACTGCCGACACCTTCCAGGCTCATCCGGACGAGCATCATCACCATGATGCCGATCACAAGCCCGGCTTCTTCGCCCGCTGGTTCATGTCGACGAACCACAAGGACATCGGCACGCTGTACCTGATCTTCGCCGTCTGCGCGGGGATCATCGGCGGCGCCGTTTCGGGCATCATGCGCATGGAGCTGGCCGAGCCTGGGGTCCAGTATCTGGGCTGGTGGGTCGAGTTCATGGGCGGCGGCCCGAGCGACTTCGACAAGGCCGGCCACATGTGGAACGTGCTGATCACCGCGCACGGCCTGATCATGGTCTTCTTCATGGTCATGCCGGCAATGATCGGCGGCTTCGGCAACTGGTTCGTGCCGCTGATGATCGGCGCTCCGGACATGGCGTTTCCGCGGATGAACAACATCAGCTTCTGGCTGACCGTTGCCGGCTTCTGCTCGCTGATGTTCTCCGCCTTCGTGCCTGGTGGCACCGGGTTGGGTGCGGGAACGGGCTGGACCGTTTATGCGCCGCTGTCGACCACAGGCTCGGTCGGGCCGGCGGTCGACTTCGCGATCTTCTCGCTGCACCTCGCCGGCGCGGCGTCGATCATGGGCGCGATCAACTTCATCACGACCATCTTCAACATGCGCGCCCCGGGCATGACGCTGCACAAGATGCCGCTGTTCGTGTGGTCGGTGTTGGTCACTGCCTTCCTGCTGCTGCTGGCCCTCCCGGTTCTCGCAGCGGCGATCACCATGCTGCTGACGGATCGTAACTTCGGCACGACCTTCTTCGACCAGACTGGCGGCGGGGATCCGATCCTCTACCAGCACCTGTTCTGGTTCTTCGGTCACCCCGAAGTGTACATCATGATCCTGCCGGGCTTCGGCATCATCAGTCAGATCGTGGCGACCTTCAGCCGCAAGCCGGTGTTCGGCTACCTCGGCATGGCCTACGCGATGGTGGCCATTGGCGTGATCGGCTTCGTCGTCTGGGCGCACCACATGTATACGGTGGGCCTGGACGTGAACACGAAGATGTACTTCACCGCCGCGACCATGGTCATCGCGGTGCCGACCGGCGTGAAGATATTCAGCTGGATCGCCACGATGTGGGGCGGCAGTCTCGAGTTCAAAAGCCCGCTGGTCTGGGCGCTAGGCATGATCTTCCTGTTCACCGTGGGCGGCGTGACGGGCGTGGTGCTGGCCAATGGCGGCGTCGACGATAACCTGCACGACACCTACTACGTGGTGGCGCACTTCCACTACGTTCTGTCGATGGGTGCGGTGTTCTCGATCTTCGCGGGGATCTACTACTGGTTCCCGAAGATGAGCGGCCGCTGGCACAGCGAGTTGCTGGCCCACATCCACTTCTGGGTGTTCTTCATCGGCGTGAACATGATCTTCTTCCCGATGCACTTCCTCGGCATGAACGGCATGGCGCGGCGCTATCCGGACTACACGCCGGCGTTCGAGTACTGGAACGGGATCGCATCGCATGGCTACTGGATCATGGCGGCATCGATGGGCGTGTTCTTCGTCAACATCGCCTATGCATTGATCGCCGGGCGCAAGGCGGAAGGGAATTACTGGGGCGAAGGCGCGACGACGCTCGAGTGGTCGCTCTCCAGCCCACCGCCCTTCCACCAGTTCTCCACGCTGCCGGTGATCGAGGACCATCACTCGCACCACGATCATATCGGTCCGGCAGGCACGGCAACGGCGCACTGAGGCGTCGAGGTCTCATGGGCAGGCGGCAACGCCTCGCCCCGCAGGCCTGCCGGAATGTGACTCCTCCTCAGCGCCCGCAGCGCGGGAGGGGATTGGAAATGTGATGAACGCAGTCAGCCCCGCCAACGCGATCGCCGCCGAATGGCGCGATTTCTTCGCGCTTACCAAGCCGCGGGTGATGAGCCTGGTGGTGTTCACCGGCCTGTGCGGCCTGCTTGCGGCACCCGGCCATGTTCATCCGGTGATTGGTTTCACGGCCGTCCTGTGCATCGCGCTCGGCGCGGGCGGGGCGGGTGCGCTTAATCAATGGTGGGAGGCGGATCTCGACGCCGGGATGAAGCGCACCGCCCGCCGCCCGCTGCCGCAAGGCCGTCTTCGGCCGACGGACGCGCGGGACTTCGGCATCGCGCTGTGCGCCGGCTCAGTTGGCATCATGGGCCTCGCGGTGCATTGGCTCGCAGCAGCGATCCTCGCGGGCTCGATCTTCTACTATGCGGTGATCTACACAATCTGGCTGAAGCCCCGCACGCCGCAGAACATCGTCATTGGTGGAGCGGCCGGCGCCTTCCCGCCGCTGATCGGGTGGGTGGCTGTCACCGGCGAGATCACGCTGATGCCGGTTCTGCTGTTCGCGATCATCTTCGTGTGGACGCCTCCGCATTTCTGGGCCCTGGCTCTGTTCGTGCAGAGTGACTACGCCAAGGTGGGTATCCCGATGATGCCCGTCGTCGCTGGCGAAGGGGCGACGAGGCGGCAGATGCTTGCCTATTCGATCGTCCTGCTGGTCGTGAGCCTGGTGCCGTGGTGGGTTGGTGGCACGGGCGCAATCTACGGAATTGCCGCGCTGGTACTCTCTGGCCTGTTCCTGGCGCTGACCGTGCCGGTCGCGCTGAGGCGTAGCGGCGAGGGTGACGCCATGCGGCCGGAGAAGCGGCTGTTCGGATATTCGGTGCTGTATCTCTTCGCGCTGTTCGCCGCACTGGTTGCGGACCGGCTGATCCTGGGGCAGGGGTGAGCGCATGGCATTGACCCCGAACGAAGAAGAGCGGCTGCGGCAGGCTCGCAAGGGGCGCAACATCGCGCTGGGCCTCGTGCTGCTCGGGCTCGTGGTGCTGTTCTACGCCATCACGATCGTCAAGGTGGGCGGCGGCTAATGGCCAGCGCTCCGCTCGCAAATCGCAATCTGCGGGTTGGTCTCCTCGCGCTGCTGGCGGCGGTGGGGATGCTCGGCCTCGGTTACGCCTCGGTGCCGCTCTACCGCCTGTTCTGCCAGGTGACCGGCTTTGGCGGCACCACGCAGCGGGCGAGCGATGAGGAGGCGGACCTCGCCACGCAATTCGCCCGCAGCGCCGGCGGGCGCACCGTGTCGATCCGCTTCGATGCGAACCTCGCCAACGACATGCCGTGGACCTTCCGCCCGCGTCAGGTGACCGACAAGGTCGCCATCGGCGAGCGGGACCTGGCGATCTTCGAGGCGCGCAACAATGCCGGCGTTCCGATCACCGGCACCGCGACCTTCAATGTGGAGCCGGAGCAGGCCGGCGCCTATTTCAACAAGATCCAGTGCTTCTGCTTCACCGAGCAGACGCTGCAGCCGGGGCAGAGCGTCACCATGCCGGTGCTGTTCTTCGTCGATCCGGCGGCGCTCGACGATCCGAACATGGACGGCGTCGAGCAGATCACTCTCAGCTACACCTTTCACCGCCTTCGTGAGCCAGCCTCCTAAGGGTCTGGACCTGGGCAGAGCGGCGGATTAAGGCGCCATCAAATAAGGATCAGGGACCGAACGAGACATGGCCGGCGCGACCAACCACGATTACCACATTCTGCCGCCCGACATCTGGCCGTTCGCCGGTTCGATGTCCGCGCTGACCTTCACCACCGGCATGGTGCTGTACATGCACGACAAGACCGGCGGGTACCTGGTGCTCGGCCTCGGCATTGCGGGGCTGATCGCCACCTTCTTCAGCTGGTTCTCGAACATCGTGAAGGAGGCGCAGGGCGGCCACCACACGCCCGTGGTGCAATTGCACCTGCGCTACGGCATGATCCTGTTCATCGCCTCGGAGGTGATGTTCTTCGTCGGCTGGTTCTGGAGCTGGTTCGACTTCTCGCTGTTTCCCAGCGAGTTGAGCGAAGTGGTCGGCGGCGTCTGGCCCCCCGTGGGGATCGAAGCGGTGATGGATCCCTTCGCCCTGCCGCTGCTGAACACCCTGATCCTGCTGTGCTCGGGCACCACCGTCACCTGGGCGCACCACTCACTGATCCATGGTGATCGGGAGGGGCTGAAGACCGGCCTCTGGCTGACGATCGCGCTTGGCGTGCTGTTCAGCTGCATCCAGGCCTATGAGTACATGCACGCGCCGTTCGAGTTCGGCGGGAACACCTATTCCAGCGCCTTCTACATGGCGACGGGCTTCCACGGCTTCCACGTGCTGGTCGGCACGATCTTCCTGATCGTCTGCCTGCGCCGTACCTACCTCGGCCACTTCACGCCGCGCCAGCATTTCGGCTTCGAGGCGGCGGCGTGGTACTGGCACTTTGTCGACGTGGTGTGGCTGTTCCTGTTCATCGTCGTCTACGTCTGGGGCGGCTGGGGCGCCGTCTACCATTGATGCGACCTGCGGCATCGGACGCAGGGCCCATGCCGCTCGCGCTCTGTGCGCTCAAGCTTGAGGATGTGCCGTGTGCCGGCCGCGCGCGTGGTCGTTGGCATGCCGGGCTCGGCTGACGGCGAGGACAAGCGCGGGCTGGAGCCGGCGCCGCGCTCGAGCCTGCTCGAAAGCTCGCTCCGCGGCTTGTGCCCCCGTTGCGGCGCCCGGACGCTGTTCGACGGGTGGGTGAAGTTCGCCGGCCGCTGCCGGTCGTGCGGGCTGGATTTCGGTCGATTCAACGTGGGCGATGGTCCAGCCGCGTTCCTCACGCTGATCGTCGGCGGTTTCGTGGTGATGCTGGCGATCTGGCTCGAGCTGTCGGTGGAGCCGCCCTTCTGGGTGCATGTGCTGTTGTGGCTGCCGCTGGTCGTCGGCCTGGTGTTGATCGGCCTCCGCATCTCGAAGGCGGCCCTGCTGCACTCGGAATATCGGCAGAGCGCGGGCGAGGCCGGGAACGGGAACCTGCGGCCGTGATCCGCCGCCTGCCCGTGATCCCGACGCTGGTCGTCGCGGCCGCAGTGGCGGTGATGATCGCGCTCGGCATCTGGCAGCTGCGCCGGTCCGAGGAGAAGGGCGCGATGCTGGCCCGCTATGCCTCCGCCGAAACGCTGTCGAGCGCCGTTCCCTGGCCCTCCACCCCGGAGCAGCGCGAACAGGCGCTCTATCGCCACAGCGCCCTTCATTGCCTGCAAGTGCTCGCGATGCGCGAGACCGCCGGCCGCTCGGCCGAGGGGCAGCCGGGTTGGGCGCATGTTGCGCGGTGCCGGCTTGCTGAAGGCGGAGAGGCTGAGGTGGCGCTCGGCTGGTCGAGGGAGCCTGAGGGGCCGCTGTGGCAGGGTGGCGAGGTCTCCGGCTTCGTCGCTCCGGCCGGCGAGGGAGTGCGGCTGGTTGCGGCGCCGGCGCAAGCGGGCCTTGCGCAGCTCGCCGCGCCAAACCCGCGCGATCTGCCCAACAACCACCTGTCCTACGCTGTGCAATGGTTCTTTTTCGCGGTGACGGCGGTGGTCATCTACATCCTCGCGCTGCGGCGCCGACAGGGCTGACCAGCTCCAACAGCTTCGGCTTGCAATCGCGGGCGACTCCGCGTATCTGGCCGGCATCCCGACATTGTCGCGACAAGGTGGGGCTGGCGCCGAGAGGGGCCGGTCCATTTCGCCTTTGCCGCGACGCCACTGGAGCATGAATGGCCGACACCACGCGCCTGACACGAGTGATCGAACCCGAGGCGCAGGCGCTCGGCTTCGAGCTGGTGCGCGTGAAGCTGTTCGGCTCCGGTGAGGAGCGCACGCTGCAGGTAATGGCGGAGGATCCCTCCACCGGACAGCTGGTGGTGGAGCAGTGCATGGCCCTCTCCCGCCGCATTTCCGACGCGATCGACACGCTGGAGGAGCACGGGGACGAGCTCATCCGGGGGTCGTATCATCTGGAGGTCAGCTCGCCCGGCATCGATCGGCCGCTGACCCGGGCGAAGGACTTTGCCAGATGGGCGGGGCACGAGGTGCGCATCGCCCTTGGCGAGAAGCTCGACGGGCGGCGCGACCTGCATGGCGACCTCCTCGGCCTTGAGGGCGACATGGTCGCGATCGAGGATCGCAAGTCCGGCCGCATCGAGGTTCCGCTCGGCAATGTGCATTCGGCCAAGCTGGTGCTCACGGACAAGCTGATCGCCGCGACGAAGCCGCTCGACACCAGGGGCATCGAAGAATTCGAAGAAACACCTGAAGAAGAAAAGGCAGACGACTGATGGCCAGTCCGATTTCCGCCAACCGGGCCGAACTGCTCGCGATCGCGAATTCCGTCGCATCGGAGAAGATGATCGACCGCTCCATCGTCATCGAGGCGATGGAAGAGGCGATCCAGAAGGCGGCTCGCGCCCGTTACGGCGCCGAGAACGACATCCGCGCCAAGCTGGACCCACTGACCGGTGACCTGCGCCTGTGGCGTGTCGTCGAGGTGGTCGAGGAGGTCGAGGACTACTTCAAGCAGGTCAGCGTCGAGCAGGCGCAGAAGCTGCAGGCCGGGGCCGTCGTCGGGGACTTCATCGTCGATCCGCTGCCGCCGGTCGATCTCGGCCGCATCGACGCCCAAAGCGCCAAGCAGGTGATCTTCCAGAAGGTCCGTGATGCGGAGCGCGAGCGGCAGTTCGAGGAGTTCAAGGACCGCGCCAGCGAGATCATCACCGGCGTGATCAAGTCGGTCGAGTTCGGCCACGTGATCGTCAATCTCGGCCGGGCCGAGGGCGTTATCCGCCGGGACCAGCAGATCCCGCGCGAGGCAGCCCGCGTCGGCGAGCGCATCCGCGCGCTGATCATGAAGGTGGAGCGCAACAATCGCGGCCCTCAAATCTTCCTCAGCCGCGCGCATCCGGAATTCATGAAGAAGCTGTTCGCTCAGGAAGTGCCCGAGATCTACGATGGCATCATCGAGATCAAGGCCGCCGCCCGAGACCCTGGCAGCCGCGCCAAGATCGGCGTGATCAGCCACGATTCCAGCATCGACCCGGTCGGCGCCTGCGTCGGCATGAAGGGCAGCCGCGTGCAGGCCGTGGTGCAGGAGCTGCAGGGCGAGAAGATCGACATCATCCCCTGGAGCGAGGACACCGCCACCTTCGTCGTCAACGCGCTGCAGCCGGCGACGGTCAGCCGCGTGGTGCTGGACGAGGATGAGGCGCGCATCGAGGTCGTCGTGCCCGACGACCAGCTCAGCCTCGCCATCGGCCGCCGCGGGCAGAACGTGCGTCTCGCCAGCCAGCTGACCGAGAGCCAGATCGACATCATGACCGAGGAGGAAGCCTCGGAGAAGCGCCAGCGCGAGTTCTCCACGCGCTCGAAGATGTTCGAGGAGGAGCTCGACGTGGACGAGACGCTGTCGCAGCTGCTCGTCGCCGAGGGCTTCGCCGAGCTCGAGGAGGTCGCCTATGTCGAGCTGGGCGAGCTGGCCTCGATCGAGGGCTTCGACAATGAGTTGGCCGAGGAATTGCAGAACCGCGCGCAGGAAGCGCTCGATCGGCAGGCGGAGGCGCACCGCGCCGAGCGCCGCGAACTCGGCGTGGAAGACGCACTGGCCGCATTGCCGCACCTCAACGAGCAGATGCTGGTCGTGCTCGGCAAGGCCGGCATCAAGACGCTCGACGATCTGGCCGATCTCGCCACGGACGAGCTGATCGCCAAGAAGCGTGAGGCGCCGCGCCGTCGCCAGTCGGATGCCGCCAAGCTGGCCGGTCCGCCGCTGCGCCGACCTCCGCAGCGCACGGAGGACAAGGGCGGCGTGCTCGGGGAGTTCGGCCTGAGCGACGAGCAGGGCAACGAGATCATCATGGCCGCCCGCGCCCATTGGTTCGAGGACGAGGTTCAGGCCGGGGATCAGGGTCCGCAGCAGGATGGCGGCGAAGCGGCCGTGAACGAGGTCGCCGAGGCGCCCGCAGCGCAGGAGGCCGCCGGTGCGGAATCCTCGCAATGAGTCGCTGACGCCTCACGACATTGCGGAACCCGCGGCGGGCGTCGATGCGCCTGAGCGGCGTTGCGTGTTGACCGGCCGCGGCGCCGAGCGTGACGCGCTGCTGCGCCTGGCGCTCGGTCCGCCCGGCGAGGATGGGCTGTGCCCGGTGCTGCCGGACGCGCAGGCCCGTGCTCCCGGCCGCGGAGCCTGGATCGGCGTCTCTCAGTCGGCGCTGGGCGAGGCACTCGCCAACGGCAAGCTCAAGGGAGCGCTCGCGCGCGCCTTCAAGACGGGCCGACTCGCGATCCCGGAAGACCTGCCGGCGCTGGCGGAAAACGCCCTGCGCCGCGCGTTGCTGGACCGGTTGGGTCTCGAATTGCGCGCCGGGCTCCTTATGTTGGGATCGGACAGGATCGACCGCGCGGCCCGGGAAGGGCGCGTGGTGGCTCTCTACCACGCGGCCGATGCCAAGGCAGATGGCGCGCGCAAGCTCGACCAGGCCTGGCGAGTGGGCGAGGAGGCGGAGGGAAGCTCTCTTGCCGGCACGCGCCTGCCACTGGACCGAACGGCCCTGTCTGTGGCATTGGGCCGCGACAATGTCGTCCACCTGGCGCTGGTCGACACTGGCTCGGCTGAGCGGGTCGCGAACCCGCTGCAGCGCCTGCTGAATTTCCTGGGGGTTGCCGCCGATGGCGTGGAGCCCAAACCGCGCGGGAGTGGCGCAGAGCCGGACAGGTCCGGCGCTGTCTCGCCGGAACCGGGTGCCGCAGCCGGCGATGTGCGCGGCTGCGAAGAGCTGGCGGGCGATGCCCGTCCGGCGAGCTGATGTGAAGGACTGTTGAAGGTTTTATGAGCGATAACGACACCACCTCGACGCGCACCCGCAAGCCCCTGGGGCTGAAGCGCTCGGTCGATGCCGGCGAGGTCAAGCAGACCTTCAGCCACGGCCGCACCAACAAGGTGGTGGTCGAGGTCAAGCGCCGCCGTGTGCTGACCAGACCCGGCGAAGAGCAGGCCGCGCCCGCACCGGAGCCAACGCCCGCGCCGGCTCCCGCACCCACGCCAGCCCCCACGCCTGCGCCCGTCCAGGCCGCGCGGCCGGCTCCGCCACCGCGCAGGCCGGCGTCGAGTGACGAAACCCCGCAGGAACGCGTTGCTCGCCTCCAGCGCGAGGCGGAGGAAGATCGTCTGCGCTCCGGTGAGGAGGCCCGCCGCCGCGAGGAGGAGGAGAAGCAGCGCGCGATCGAGGAAGACCGCCGCCGGGTCGAGGAGAGCCGCCGCGCCGAGGAGGCCGAGAAGGCTCGCACCGTAGAGGAGCAGGCCCCGGCAGAGCCAGCGGCCGCGGAACAGCCCGCCGTCGCCGAGCAGGCCGCGCCTGCGGAAGCCGAGCCGGAGGCTCCCGCTGCCGAAACCACTGACGCGACCGGCGAGGCCGCCGCGCCCGCCCCGCGCCGCTTCACGCCCGTTGCGCGTCCGGAGCTCAAGAAGCCCGAGAAGAAGCGCGAGGAGCGCGGCAAGGTGCCGCAGCAGCCGCCTGCTCCGGGCCGCGTCGCCGATCGCGAAGACAAGCGTCGCGGCGGCAAGCTGACGGTGAACCGCGCGCTGAACGAGGACGAGGGCGCCCGCGCCCGCTCGCTCGCCGCGCTGAAGCGTGCCCGCGAGAAGGAGCGCCGTGCGCAGCTCGGCGGCAAGTCCAAGCCGCGCGAGAAGCAGGTGCGCGATGTCATCGTGCCCGAGGCGATCACCGTGCAGGAACTCGCCAACCGCATGGCCGAGAAGGGCGCGGATCTGGTGAAGGTCCTGTTCAACATGGACATGATGGTCACCGTCAACCAGACGATCGACGCCGACACGGCGGAGCTGCTGGTCGAGGAATTCGGCCACAACATCATCCGCGTCTCGGAAAGCGATGTCGACATCAACAGCATCGGTGATGTCGATGCGGAGGAGACGCTCAAGACGCGTCCGCCGGTCGTCACCATCATGGGCCATGTCGACCACGGCAAGACCAGCCTGCTGGACGCGCTGCGCGGCACGGACGTGGTGAAGGGGGAGGCCGGCGGCATCACCCAGCACATCGGCGCCTACCAGATCACCACCAAGGATAAGCAGAAGATCACCGTGCTCGACACGCCGGGCCACGAGGCGTTCTCGCAGATGCGCGCCCGCGGCGCCAATGTGACCGACATCGTGGTGCTGGTCGTGGCGGCCAATGACGGGATCATGCCGCAGACGATCGAGGCCATCAATCACACGAAGGCGGCTGGCGTGCCAATGATCGTTGCCATCAACAAGGTCGATCGTGACGACGCCAATCCGCAGCGCGTCCGCGAGCGCCTGCTCGAGCACGAAATTGTGGTCGAGAAGATGTCGGGCGACGTGCAGGATGTCGAGGTGTCGGCCAAGACCGGCCAGGGTCTCGACCAGCTGATCGATGCCATCAACCTTCAGGCCGAGCTGCTCGACCTCAAGGCCAATCCCGATCGCGATGCAGAAGCGACCGTGATCGAGGCGCAGCTGGACAAGGGCCGCGGCCCGGTCGCCACCGTGCTGGTCAACCGCGGCACGCTCAAGCGCGGCGACACCTTCGTCGTCGGCACCCAGAGCGGCCGGGTGCGCGCGCTGGTCGATGACAAGGGCAAGCAGGTCAAGGAAGCCGGCCCGTCCATGGCGGTCGAGGTGCTCGGCCTCGGCGGCGTGCCCAATGCCGGCGACCTGCTGAGCGTGGTGGAGAACGAGCAGCGCGCCCGCGAAGTCGCCGAATACCGGCAGGAGAAGGCGACGGAGAAGCGCACCGCCACCGCTCCGGCCAATCTCGACACGATGTTCGCCGGGCTCAACAGTTCGCTGATCGAGTTCCCGCTGGTCGTGAAGGGCGACGTGCAGGGCTCGGTCGAGGCGATCGTCAACGCGCTGCACAACCTCTCGAATGACGAGATCAAGGTCCGCGTGCTGCAGTCGGGCGTCGGCGCCATCACCGAGAGCGACGTGACGCTGGCGGCCGCCTCCAAGGCGCCGATCATCGGCTTCAACGTGCGCCCCAACGCCAATGCGCGCCAGCTGATCGCCCGCGACCGGGTGGAGATGAAGTATTACGACGTCATCTATCAGCTGACGGAGGAGATCGCCAAGGAGATGGCGGGCGAGCTCGGCCCTCTGCGGATCGAGAACGTCGTCGGCCGTGCGGAGGTCAGGCAGGTCTTCCCGGCGGGCAAGCGCGACAAGGCCGCCGGCCTGCTGGTGGTGGAGGGCGCGATCCGCAAGGGTCTCCACGCCCGCCTCACCCGCAACGATGTCATCGTGTCCGCGACCACCATCGCCTCCCTGCGGCGCTTCAAGGACGACGTGGACGAAGTCCGCACCGGTCTCGAATGCGGCGTGGTGCTGGCCGACACGAACGACATCAAGCCGGGAGACCAGCTCGAAGTGTTCGAGGTGGAGGAGCGCGAGCGCACGCTGTAAAGGCGGCGGTCGGGCACCGGTACGGACACAGGCAGGGCAGGCGGGCTCATGGCGACGGCGTTGCTGCTGCGGCACCTCAGCTTCGAGCATGTCGGGGTGTGGCAGCACTCGCTGGAGCGTCGTGGGTTTACGATCACCTATTGCGACGCGCCGCGCGAGGATCTGTCCCGCGTGGACGTCGACAGCCCGGACCTGCTGATCGCGCTGGGCGGCCCCGTCGGCGTGCATGACGGGCCGCTCTATCCGTTCCTGGATGGCGAGCTGGAGCTGGTGCGGCGGCGGCTCGACACCGGACGGCCGCTGCTGGGCATCTGCCTCGGCGCCCAGCAGATCGCCCATGCGCTTGGCGCTCGGGTGAGCAAGGTGGAGCAGGCCGAGATCGGCTTTGCTCCGATGCGTCTGACCGACGCCGGCGAGCGCTCGCCCCTGCGTCACGTCGGCGACTGGCCGGTCCTGCACTGGCATGGCGAGGGGCTCACGCTGCCGCACGGGGCGGAGGGCCTCGCCGAAACCGACCTTTGCCCCCACCAGGCCTTCACGATCGGCCCGAACGTGCTCGGCCTCCAATGTCACCTCGAAGTCGATGCGGTGGAGATGGAGGACTGGCTGGTCGGCCATTGCGCGGAGCTTTCCGCCGCCGGGGTCGATCCGCG
>Ga0210040_10008229_pt1 | contig 12424 bp, 16 predicted proteins | sample CryGeyCG12114_NA_FD_185462 | JGI IMG/M metagenome (GOLD analysis project Ga0210040, IMG submission 185462) | Groundwater microbial communities from aquifer - Crystal Geyser CG19_WC_8/21/14_NA (SPAdes) (version 2) | ecosystem: Environmental > Aquatic > Deep subsurface > Groundwater | place: USA... | reverse complement strand
GCCGGGCGTACGCCGGCGGCGGCGGACGAGCGCTGCGGTCAGCCGGTGAGGAACTGGTCGGCCGGCAGGCCGCAGGCCTCGGCGGTGCCCCGGGCGGCCTCGCGGGCATCCGCCACGGCCTGCTCGACGGCGGCGGGATCGGCGGACTGCGCCGCCTCCTGCAGGTCGCGCAGCCGGTCGCGCAGCGTCCCGGCGGCGTCGCGGACCTGCGGGTCCTGCAGCTCCTGCACCCGGTCGTCGAGCCGCTGCACCGCCTGCTGCGCCTCGGCCCCGGTCGGGAGGCCGTCCAGACCGGTGCGGGCGATGTCGGCGGCGAGCGAGGCGCACTCGGCGGCGCCGCCCACCGCGTCGCGGGCCTCGGAGCACCCGGTGCCGAGCAGGCCGGCGAGCAGGAGCGGCAGGAGCAGGCGCATGGATGCAGCCTAGGGTTGCCGCATGCCCCTGTTCGGTCGCCGGCGCGTTCCCGAGGCGGTCTCGGCCGTGCAGCTCGAGCCGGGGGAGCGGCGCTCGGCCTGGGGGCTGACCCCCGGCGGCGAGGCCGTCGTCGCCACCGACCTCGGGCTCCGGCTCCCGGGCGCACCTCGGGTCGACTGGCACGACGTGGAGAAGGCCACCTGGTCACGCCCGCTGCTCACGGTGGTGCGCGTGGCGGAGGTCGCCGGCGCCGGGGAACGCCGGTCGGTGCAGCTCGAGCAGGAGGGGGCGCTGCCCGACGCCGTGCGCAGCGCGGTGACCGGCAGCGTCGGGTGGTCCAGCCACTACCGCCTGCGCCCCCGCGGCGGCGTGCGCGTCGTCGGCCGCCGTCTGCCCGGGCACGACCTGCTCGACTGGCAGCTCGTGTACGACGCCGGCACCGACCTCGACGACCCGCTCGTGCGGGCGCAGGCCGAGGAGCTCCTGCTCAGCGCCCGGCGCACCGTCGGCTGACCGTGCGGCGACCGGGGCGTCCTCCCGACCTCGCCTCCTGCGGCGTTCGGGCCGGTTCTGACGGCGGGTGCCGGGTAGGCCCGGCTCCAGTCGAGATGAGGAGCGCGCATGCGTCGAGGTCGTCGGGCGGGTCTGCTGGGGGCGGCGCTCGCGTTCGCCCAGAGCCCACAGGGCCAGCGGATGCTCATGGAGGCACGACGGCGGTACGACACGCCGCAGAACCGCGAGCTGCTCAAGCAGAAGGTGGCCGGGCTGCGGGCGAGCCGCCGCCGGTCGCTGTAGGCGGCGCCGACCCCTCCCGCGTCCGGCTCCGTCGGAGCACACCCGCGGCCGAGCACCTGGCCCGTGGAGGCGCAGCCACACCGGACGTCAGGCACGGCGGCCCCGTCGCAGGTGCCCCGGCAGGCGGGTCCAGCCCACGAGCCACCACCAGGTCGCGGCGACCGGCAGCACGGCGGAGGTGACCGCCATCGTCGCCACCTCGGCGGGCGTACGCGGCCCGGGCGCGATGCGGCGCCGGGCGAAGTCGGCCGTCAGGACCGCCCACGCGACGCCGCCGACGACCCGCGTCCGCGGCGCAGCCGTCGCGAGCAGCGCAGCCGTCGTCGCGAGGTGCCACGGCCGGCGGCCGGCGGGCACCGAGGCCCGCGCGCGCCAGTCGCGCCCGTGCAGCGCGCGCATGAGGACGTCGTCGGCGTTGCCCCGCTGGCTGCGGATGCTCTGCCGCCACGACGTCGGCCGCACCGGGTGCAGCACCCACCGGGCCCCCCGCTCGATCCGCCAGCCGGCGGCGACGACCCGCAGACCCAGGTCGGCGTCCTCCCGGTAGGCCCGTGGGAAGCGCTCGTCGAAGCCGTCGACGTCCTCGAGCGCCCTCCGGCGGTAGGCGAGGTCGGCCGTCGCCCACACCGCGGTCTCGAGCCCTGCGGTGCTGCGCTCCCAGTCGGTCGGCCGTCGGTCGGCCGGCAGCGGCACGCGGATGCCGCCCTGCGAGGCGCCGACGTCAGCGTCGCAGGCGCGCAGGTCCCGCTCCAGGAGCCAGACCCAGTCGGCCGGCGGCACGACGTCGTCGTCGAGGAAGGCCACCCACGCCGCGTCGGTCGCCCGCCAGCCGTGGTTGCGGGCGGCGGCCGGTCCGCCGCCCCAGGAGCGCAGTCCCCGCACGCCGTCCGGCAGGTCGAGGTCGGCGCCGGCGGGCCGGTCGTCGACCACCGTCACCGCGATCCGGCCCAGGAGCGGGGCGAGCGCCGCGTGCAGCGACGGCCGCCCCACCGTGGGCATGACGACCTCGAACGTCACCGCCGGACGGCGAAGGGGCCGAGCGCGAGCAGGTCGACCGGCCCGGAGCCGAAGCACTCGAGCGCGTCGCGCGGGTCGTCGACGATCGGCCGGCCGGCGGTGTTGAGCGAGGTGTTCACGACCACCGGGATGCCGGTCTTGTCGGCGAACCGCGTCAGCATCCGGGCCACGAGCGGTTCGTCGGCCGGGTCGACCGTCTGGATGCGAGCGCTGCCGTCGACGTGCGTGACGACCGGGATGCGGTCCTTCCACGCCGGCTGCACGCCGTGCGTGAACAGCATGTACGGCGACGGGATCGGCCCCGTGAAGACCTCGTGCGCCCGGTCGAGCAGCACCATCGGCGCCACCGGCCGGAACTGCTCACGGCCCTTCACGTCGTTCATCCGCTCGAGGTTGCCCTCGTGGCCCGGGTGGGCCAGCAGCGAGCGGTGGCCGAGCGCACGCGGGCCGTACTCCGCCCGGCCCTGGAACCAGGCGACCACGCCGTCGTCGGCGAGGCACTGCGCGACCTCCTCGGCGATGTCGTCCGGCCGCGTGTAGGGCACCCGGGCGGTGATGAGCCACCGCTCGAGCTCGTCGTCGGACCACGAGCGCCCGAGCGCGGCGGTGCGCATCGGCTGCACCCGGTCCCCGAGCTCGTGGGCGACGTACATCGCGCCCCCGAGCGCGGTGCCCGAGTCGCCGGAGGCGGGCTGCACCCAGATCTGCTCGAACGGGCTCTGATCCCACAGGACGCTGTTGGCGACGCAGTTGAGCGCCACGCCACCGGCGAGCGTCAGCACGCGGTCGCCGGTCTGCGCGTGCAGCCACCCGGCGAGCTCGAGCAGCACCTCCTGCAGCCGGATCTGCACCGTGGACGCGAGGTCGGCCGAGTCGGTGTCGACGTCGTCGAAGGCCCCGGCGCCGCGCTTGACGTACGACGCCCACTCGACCGGCTCGACGACGAAGCCGCCGTCGCCGGTCGTGCGGACCAGCCGGCGGAACTCCTCCAGCCAGCGCGGGGTGCCGTACGACGCGAGCGCCATCACCTTGTACTCGTCGCTGCTGCGGCGGAAGCCGAGGTGCTCGGTGACCTCCTCGTAGAGCAGGCCGAGCGAGTGCGGCAGCGGCTGCTGCGCGAGGACCTCGAGGTCGCCGGCGCGCACGCGTCCGGCGAGGTAGGAGGTGCGCTCGCCCCGCCCGTCGAGCGTCATGACGGCGCTGTCGTCGTGCGGCGCCGCCAGGTAGGCCGAGGCCGCGTGCGCCACGTGGTGCGGCACGAAGCGGACGATGCCCGGGTCGAGGCCCGGCAGCGCGGTGCGCAGGAAGAGCGGCGCGCGCTGGGCGTACAGGGTGCGCATCGGCTCCCAGCCGTCCTCCATCACGCGGTCGAGCGTCATCCCCTCGACCGGCGGGCACAGCGACGGGTCGTAGGAGTAGGCGACCGCGTCGAGGTCCTCCGCCGACAGACCGGCCTCCGCCAGGCACCAGCGGGCGGCCTGGACCGGCACCTCCCAGGCGGCGAACGGGACGTTGTCGTGGCCGTGCTTGCGCCGGTTGAAGCGCTCCTCCTCGACCGCCGCGACCGTGACGCCGTCGACGACGAGCGCGGCGGCCGGGTCGTGGAAGACCGCGTTGATCCCGAGGACTACGGCCACGAGCCCTCCCACGCGCTCGCCACGACGAGCTCGTACACCTGGCAGCCGGGCGGCTGGGTCAGGACGTGCACGACGTTGGCGGCCACGGCCTCCGGGGAGTTGAGCTTGGCGTCCGGGCCGGGCTTGTACTGCTCGTCGCGGTCGTCGAAGAAGGCGGTCGACATGCCGCCCGGGGTCAGCAGCGTGACGCCGACCGAGCCCTTGAGCTCGGCCTGCAGGCCGCGGGTGAACCCGACGACGCCGAACTTGCTGGCGCAGTACGCCGTCGCGTCACCGAAGACCCGGTGGCCGAGGGTGCTGGCGACCGTGACGATCCGGCCGTTGTCGCTCGCCTTGAGGTAGGGCAGCGACGCGCGGACGACCGCGGCCGTGCCGAGCAGGTTGACCATGACCACGCGGTCCCAGTCGGCGCCGTCGACGCCGTCGAGCGGGCCGCACTTGTCGGTGCCGGCGGCGGTGAGGACGGCGTCGAGCGTGCCGCCGGCGCCGTCGACGAGGCGGCGCACGGCCTCCTCCGCGGCGCGGGTGTCGGACAGGTCGACGACCTCGTGGGGGACGCCCTCGACGGGCACCCGGTCGAGGGCCAGCGGACGGCCGCCGGCCTCGCGGACGGCGGCGACGGTGGCGGCGCCGAGGCCGCTGGCGGCACCGGTGACGAGGACGGTCCCGAGGGGACTGCTAGGCACGTGAGACTGCTTCCTGGATGAGGGAGGTGGTGGACTTGCCGGTCAGGTAGGGCAGGACGACCGCCTGGCCGCCCCACTGCTCGAGCACGGGCGCCTCGGGCAGGTCGGCCAGGGCGTAGTCGCCGCCCTTGGCCCAGACGTCGGGCCGCAGCCGCTCGAGGGCGGCGACGGGGGTGTCCTCGTCGAAGACCACGACGGCGTCGACGTGCTCGAGCGCCGACAGCACGGTGGCCCGGTCGGCCTGCGACTGCAGCGGGCGCGACTCGCCCTTGAGCCGGCGTACGGAGTCGTCGGAGTTCAGCAGGACGACGAGGCAGTCGCCGAGCGCGCGGGCCTGCGACAGGACGGCCACGTGGCCGGCGTGCAGCAGGTCGAAGCAGCCGCCGGTGGCGACGACGGCGCCGCCGGACGCGCGGACGCGGGCCACCACCTGCTCGACGGTCTGGCGCACCGCTCCGGCGGCCGGACTGGGCCGGCCGACGCGGACCGACGCTGCCCCGCCCCGTGCAGCAGGTCGAAGCAGCCGCCGGTGGCGACGACGGCGCCGCCGGACGCGCGGACGCGGGCCACCACCTGCTCGACGGTCTGGCGGACCGCTCCGGCGGCCGGACTGGGCCGGCCGACCCGGACCGACGCTGCCCCGCCCGCGGCGACGAAGGCGCTGGCGGCCGCGACCGCGCCGGCCACCGCCTCGGACGGCAGGGCGCCGTCGGCCAGCAGTCCGGCGGCGGTGGAGGCGAACCGGTCGCCCGCACCGCACGGGTCGGCGCACGGCACGGCGGGGGCGGGGACCACCGACGGAGCGCCGTCGCCGCTGACGAGCAGCGCGCCGCGGCCCGACAGGGTGACCGAGACGGCGGTCGCCGACCAGCGGGTGGCGAGCTCGCGGGCCCGGGCGGTGGTCGCGGTCAGCAGCGAGCCGTCGTGGCCGGGCGCGAAGTGACCGGCCTCGGCGCCGTTGGGGGTGGCGAGGGTGACACCGGGCACCGGCTGCTCGCCGCGCGGGTGCGGGTCCCAGACGACGGGCGTGCGGCCGGCGGCGACCGCCGTCAACGCCTCGCGGACGCCTGCGGCCGAGGCGACGCCCCGGCCGTAGTCGGCGACGAGCACCGCCCGGGCGTCCCGCAGCACCTGCGCTGCCTCGTCGGTCAGCGGGCCGACCGGGCCTCCCGAGCCGCCGCGGTCGAGCCGCAGCAGGGAGCGTCCGTCGCTGCGGACGCGGACCTTCTCCGGCGTCTGCCCGTCGAGCCCGAGGTCGACGACCCGCACCCCGCCGTCGGCGAGCAGCCCGGCCAGCTCGCGACCGGCGGCGTCCGGCGCGAGCGCCGTCACCAGCACGACGTCGCGGCCGTCGGCGGCCGCGAGCAGCGCCGCGAGGCCGGCGCCACCGGGGCGCGGGACGTCCACCGGCGAGTCGACGACGGGCACCGGCGCGTCCGGGCAGAGCCGGTCGACCGTGCCGGTGAGGTCGCGGTCGAGCAGGGCGTCGCCGACGACGACGAGGCTCACGGGCGGGCCGCGGAGGCGGCGTACGCCGCGCTCGTCGAGTGGTCGGCGCCGACCTGCAGGTCGACGGCGGCGCACACGAGGTGCACGGCGACCTGGTGGACCTCCTGCACGGTCGCCGTCGCGGGCGCCGACACGGCGATCGCGTCGTCGGCCAGGTCGGTCATCGCGTTGGGACCGTTGCCGGTGAGCGCCCAGACGGTCAGGCCGCCGTCGCGGGCGGCCTGCATCGCGGTGAGGACGTTGCCGCTGCGGCCGCTCGTGGACAGCCCGAGGAAGACGTCGCCGGGGCGGCCGTGGGCCTGCACCTGGCGGCTGAAGACGCTGTCGTAGCCGTAGTCGTTGGCGATCGCCGTCACCGACGACGTCTCGGCGTGCAGCGCGATCGCCGACAGGGCCGGGCGGTCGTCGCGGTAGCGCCCGACGAGCTCGGCGGTCAGGTGCTGCGCCTGGGCGGCGCTGCCGCCGTTGCCGGCGCACAGCAGGCGTCCGCCGCCGACGAGGACGGCGGCCAGGTGGCGTCCCCAGGCGTCGAGCCGGTCGGTGTCGAGCGCCGGCAGGGCGTCGAGCAGGGCGCGGACGTGCGCGGCGCCGGAGAGCAGGGGAGCGGTCATGAGGACACCTCTTCGTCGAGCGGAGCAGCCAGGGGCAGGGGGAGCAGGTCCTCGTACGACTGCAGCGTCTGCGCCGCGACGCGGTCCCACGAGTACTTGGCGCGTGACCGGCGGGCGCCCGCCCGGCCCAGCGCGGACAGGCGGTCGTCGTCGCCCAGCAGGTCGGCGAGCGCCTCGGCGAGCGCCTCGGGACGCCGCGGGGGCACGTGCACGCCGGTGCGGCCGTGCACGACCGTGTCGATGATCCCGCCGACCGCCGAGGCGACGACGGGCACGCCGCAGGCCATCGCCTCGAGCGGCACGATGCCGAACGGCTCGTACCAGGGGACGCAGACGGCGACGTCGGCCGACCGGAACAGCGCCGGCAGGTCCTCACGCCCCACCCGGCCGCGGAACACGACACGGTCGGCGACCCCGGCGCGCGCGGCGACCTCGCGCAGCCGCAGCACCTCGGGGTCACGGTCGAGCTCGGCGGCGTCGGGACCGCCGGCGACGACCAGCTCGGTCTCGGGCCCGCCCGCGGCGCGCATGCGGCCGAGCGCCTCGATGGCGTTGCCGACGCCCTTGCGCTCGACGAGCCGGCCGACGCAGACGACGCGGCGCAGCCCGGGCGTGCGCGGCTCGGGCGTGACGCCCGGGTGGAACCGCGAGAGGTCGACGCCGCAGGGGACGACCGAGATGCGCCGGCGGTCGCCGCCCATGCGCAGCAGCTCGAAGACCTCGTCGGTGCAGGTGGCCACGACCCGGTCGACGTCGCGGACGAGGCCGGCCTCCACCTCCAGGCGGCTGGCCGGGCTCGTGTCGCGCTCGCCCTGGTGGCGTCGCTTGACGACGCCGAGCGCGTGGAAGGTCAGGACGACCGGGATCCCGAGCGGCCGGGCGGCGGCGAGGGCGGCCAGACCGCTCATCCAGAAGTGGGCGTGGACGACGTCGGGCCGGGTCACCGACCACTGCCGCGACAGGTCGGCGGCGAAGGCGTCCATCTCCGGCAGCAGGTCGTCCTTGGGCACGGGCGACGGCGGGCCGGCCGGCACGTGGTCGACGGTCACGCCGGGGCTCATGCGAACACGGCGCGGCAGGCGGACGTCGTCGCGGCGGGTGTGCACGACCACGTCGGCCCCGTGCCGGGCCATGCCCTCGGCGAGCGCCGCGACGTGGACGTTCTGGCCGCCGGCGTCGACACCGCCGAGCACCGCGAGCGGGCTGGCGTGCTCCGAGACCATCGCGACTCTCATGCGGGGACCTCCTGGCGGGGGCGGGGGCGGGACCCAGCGAGTGTCCCCACCGCCGCGACAGCCTGCCCGACCGGGACACCGTCCAGGCAGGGATGGCCGGCCACCGGGCAGGTCCGGGCGCGGCTCAGCGCGCAGGCGGCGGTCTGGTCGCCGAGCAGGACGGACGGCACCGACCAGGGTCGCCACCGCTCGGCCGGGACCACCGGCGCGAACAGCGACACCACCGGTGTGCCGACGGCGGCGGCCAGGTGGGCCGGTCCGGTGTTGCCGACGACGACGGCGTCGGCGCGGCGCAGGACGTCCGCGAGCTCGGCGAGGTCGGTGGCGCCGCCGAGGTCGACGGCGCCGGGCGCGGCGACGGCTGCGGTCAGGTCGGTCTCCCTGGGCCCGCCGGTGACGACGACGCGTCGCCCGTCGTCGAGCAGGGCCTGCACGAGCCGGGCGCACCACTCGGGTCCGGGGGCCCGGGCGGGGACGGAGGCGCCCGGGTGGACGACGACGTACGGCTGGCCGCCGGTGAGCGCCGACGTGTCGGGCAGGCTGTCGCGGACGCGCAGCGCGCCGGTGTCGCCCGGCACCAGCGCGAAGCCGGCTGCTTCGGCGAGCCGGAGCTGGCGCTGCGTCTCGTGCAGTCCGCGATCGGGCAGCCGGTGGCGCAGGTCGAGCAGCGACCCGGGGTAGTCCTCGCTGACGGCGCCGACCCACCCCACGCCGGCGAGGCGCAGGACGAGGGCGGTGGGCAGCGGGCTCTGGTGGAACGACGTCAGGACCAGCGCGCGGTCGACGCCCTCGGCGCGCACGCGCTCGACGACCTCCGCGACGGCCGCGGGGTCCACCGGCGCCGGGTCGGCCACGATCCACGGGCACGACCAGACGAGCACCCGGTCGACGCCGGGCAGCAGTCGGGCCGCGGCCGCGCCCTGCGGTCCGACGAGCAGCACCACCCGGTCGCCCGAGGCGGCCACGGCGCGTACGGCAGGACCGGCGAGCAGCACGTCGCCGTCGCTGTCCAGGCGCACGACCAGGGTCGTGCTCACGATCCGGCGCCGATGAGCAGCGTGACGGCCGCGGACAGGTCGGCGGCGACGGGCACCCCCGCCTCGCGGGCGGCGTCGACCTCCTCGGTGCGGGTGGCCGCGGTCGGCACGAGCACCGCGCGGGCGCCGGCTGCGGTGGCCGCGCCGACGTCGGCGCCGATGTCGCCGACGAGGGCGCACTGGGCCGGCTCGACGCCGAGCGCGCTCGCCGCGGCCAGCACCATGCCGGGCGCGGGCTTGCGGCAGGTGCAGCCGTCGTCCGGTCCGTGCTCGCAGACGAACACCGGACCGAGCGGCCCGATCAGCTCCTCGAGCCGGGTGTTGACCGCGTCGACCTGCTGGCGTGTCAGCAGGCCCCGGGCGATCCCGCTCTGGTTGGTCACCAGCGCTGTCGGCACCCCTGCCGCGCGCAGCCGGTCGAGCGCCTTGCGGGCTCCCGCCACCGGCAGCACCCGCCCGGGGTCACCGTTGTAGGGCACGTCGACGACGAGGGTGCCGTCGCGGTCGAACAGGACAGCCGCTGGACGGCCGGCAGCGGTGTCGGCCCTCACCGGCCGGCCGGAGGGCCGGCGGCAAGGGCGGGCCGAGGCACGGGGCGGAGCGGACGCATGGCAGGTCGCTTCCCTGTCGGCGCCGTCGGAAACGGCGTTCGGCAAGGCCGAACTTACGGAAGGTCCAGGTAGCGGTCGGGTGACATCAGCCCGCCAGCTGTCGTGCCTCTGGTTCGCGGAGCAGGCTCAGGACCGCCTGCTCGATCGCGCCCTGGAAGGCGGGGCTGCCGTACGACGCCTCGTCCCCGAGCAGCTCGAGCTGGGGCGCGATCGTGACCTCGTGGTCGTAGAGGTCGATGATGCGCGGGTCGATGTAGCTGGCGCGGCAGACGGCGGGCGTGTTGCCGAGCTTCTCGGCGACCTCCTTGACGACGCGGGTGACGGCCCGCTTGCGTGCCGTCGGGCTGTCGGCGTGCGTCGAGACGGCCAGGCCCACGGCGGCCATGACGGTGGCGGACCAGGTCCGGAAGTCCTTGGCCGTGTCGTCGCCGCCGGTCACGCCGCGCAGGTAGTCGTTGATGTCGCCGCTCTTGACGTCGACCCACGACGCGGTGCGCCCGGGGCCGCTGCGGTAGGCGAGCAGCTCGGGGCCGCCGCCACGGCGCTGCCGGAGCTGCTTGACGACCGACGCCACCTCCGGCTCGACGAGCGAGCGCTCCCACAGCTTGCCGCTCTTGCCGACGAACTCGAAGCCCACCTCGAGCTCGCCCGAGGTGCTGGTGGTGACCGTGACGTGCTGCTTGAGCAGCGTCGCAAGGCCGTACGAGTGGTTCTCCGAGGCGTACTGCTCGCCGCCGATGCGGAAGAACCCGAGGTCGAGCAGCCGGACGGCGCAGGCCAGCACGCGCGTCCGCGTCAGCCCCGAGGTGGTGAGGTCGTCGCGCATGCGCTCGCGGGCCGCCGGCAGGCGGGTGGCGAAGTCGAGCACCCGGTCGTGCTTGGCGAGGTCGCGCTGCACGCGCCAGGCGTCGTGGTAGCGGTACTGGCGACGGCCCTTGGCGTCCAGACCGGTCGCCTGGATGTGGCCGGTCGCCACCGAGCAGATCCAGACGTCCTCCCACGCCGGTGGGAGCACCAGAGCCTCGATGCGGGCGAGGACCGTCTCGTCGGCGACGCGGGAGCCGGCCGCGTCGACGTAGCGGAAACCCGTGCCCGTGCGGACACGGGCGATCCCCGGTCCGGAGCACGACACGCGACGCAGGCGGACCACGCCAGGGCCTCTGCTCAGACCTCGGGCTCGAGGTGCATGGCCGACTCCTCGGCGCTGTAGCCGCCCAGGTCGGTGCCGACGTCGCCGGCGACGAGGTCGGCCTCGGTGTCCGTGCGGGCGCCCTCGTCGGCCTCCACCAGACGGCCCACGCCCTGGCCCGCACGCTCGTCGAACGGCGTGTCGGCGCCGGCGCGCTCATCGGCCGGCTCGTCCACGGCCGCGAGCACGTCGGGCTCCTCCCGGGACAGGCGGGAGTCGAGCGGCTCCCCGTCGGCCTGCTCTGACGCGGTGGTCCCCCACTCGTCGACGGCGATGGCCGTGTCGTGCGGCGGCTCCATGGTGGCCTCGGTGTCGCCGGCCACGATCTGGCTCGGATCCGAGAACCCGGGGTCGGGAATGCCCTCGGCCTCGGCGGCGGACGGGCTTTCGGGGATGCGCGAGCTCATGGGTTCCTCTCAGGACGGACGGGGGTGACGACCCGGACGTCCGTCGAGGGCCGCCCCACGGCGGAGGCGGCCCTCGACGGACGTCGTGCGGGAGCGGTCAGGTCTGCTTGACGGTCGTCCCGCTGCCGGGCGTGCCGGCCTCGATGGTCGCCTTGAAGGCCTCGAGAGCCTTCTCGACCTTGGACTGCGGGTCGCTGAAGATCTTCGCGACGGCGTCACCGACGAAGCCGGCCGGCGGGTCGTACTGCAGGCTGACCTCGACGCCGGTCGTGCCTCCGTGGTCGTCGAAGCGGACAGCGCCTGCGTTCTTGACCTCGAAGGCGCTGCTGTCCTCGGTGGCCCAGGCGATGCGGGTACCCGGGACGTCCTCCACGATCGTGGCGTCCCACTGGACGGTCTTGCCGAGAGGGCCGGAGACCTTCCAGTGCGTGACGGCGGTGCTGCCCTCCTTGGGCGTCACCGACTCGACGTCCGGCATGATCTGCGGGAGGTTCGTGAGACCGCGCCACCAGGCGTAGCACTGGTCGGCGGAGGCGTTCACCTCGAGGTAGTGCGCGACGGAACCCATGGGGGTGTCCTTCCTTCCGGGGCAGGGGAACGACGGGCAGGTGCTAGATCGTGTCGCTCGGCCGGGCGCCGAGCGGGCTGGTCGCGCCGGTGTCGGCGCCGGTGCCGAGGTCCACGACGACGACGTCGGTCTCGGTCAGGCTGCCGGTGGAGCCGGTCGACGCGGACGTGCTGTCGCTCGAACCGAAGCCGGTGTCGGACGACGTGGAGCTGCTGGTGTCGGTCGAGGAGCCGCCGACCTTGTCCGTGACGGACGACTTGGCCTGGTCGGTGAGCGACGAGGCGGTGTCCTTGACCGAGGCGGTGGCGCTCTGCACGGCCGGCATGCCCGCGATCTCGCGGAACTTGGCCTCGATCTGGTCGTAGCGCTCCTTGCCGGCCTTGGCACCGAGGACGTAGCCGGCGCCGGCAGCGGCAGCGAGGGTGAGCTTGCGGAACACGGTGGCCTCCAAGGCGCGATGTGTGGGGTGATCGTCTGCGCGGTCCCTACCCCTTCCGGGGCGCTCAACCACCCGTCGGCCGGGTCGCGACCGAGTGCACTTCGGCACGGGTGCGTCGTCGCGGTGCGCTAGTGTCTGTGCTCGCCGTCGGCATGCCCGGCGCGGTCCCCCGTAGCTCAATTGGCAGAGCATGCGACTGTTAATCGCAGGGTTTCTGGTTCAAGTCCAGACGGGGGAGCACGAGAAGCCGCAGGTCAGCGGCTTGTAGC
>Ga0210040_10008228_pt1 | contig 12424 bp, 8 predicted proteins | sample CryGeyCG12114_NA_FD_185462 | JGI IMG/M metagenome (GOLD analysis project Ga0210040, IMG submission 185462) | Groundwater microbial communities from aquifer - Crystal Geyser CG19_WC_8/21/14_NA (SPAdes) (version 2) | ecosystem: Environmental > Aquatic > Deep subsurface > Groundwater | place: USA... | reverse complement strand
TCCCACTTCACGTCGGAGTTGTCGAAGTAGCCCGCGGGCACGGGGTAGCCCCAGAGCGTGATGCCGGCCGTGGCGCCAGCCTCGTAGTACGTTTGGGCATTGCCGGTGGTCCAGCCGCGCAGAGCGGCCTCGGCCAGTAGCAGCTGCACCTCGCCGTAATTGAGGATGTTGCCCAGCAGCGGCTCCGTCATGAGGGCGGCAGGGTAGGTCGATTTGGGGTCCTGCGGCTGAGTAGGGTCGTAGCCGCTCGGAATGCCTTCGTAGCTGCCCTGGTAGAGGGTGGCCCACTTGCTCAGGCGCGGGTCGTTCCACTCCTTCAGGTTGTTGACGAAGAACTGACTCATCGAGCTAAACGACGAAAAGTCGGCCGTGCGGTAGGTCTGAAACGGCGACTGGTAGGGCGCCGTGCCCGTCCAGCGCAGAATGGCCGACTCGTCGTTGTTGCTGATGAGGGGGTAGGCCGCGGCGTTGGTGTTCACCATATCGCGCAGCTTGGCCTGGGGGCTCAGGCCGTTGGCAATGGGCTCGGTGCGGTTCGACACGCGCAGCAACAGGCGCAGGTAGAGCGAGTTGCCAAACTTGCGCCACTTAGCAGCGCTGCCCTGGTAAAGCGGGTCGAGCTGGCTCTGGTCGGCGGAGAGGTCGGTGCCGGGCTTCAGCAGCTCGTTGGCTTCTTCCAGCTTCGTAAACAGGTCTTTATAAATGTCTTCCTGCCTGTCGAACGCCGGCTGCAACAGCCCCTCGCGGCCCCGAATGGCCTGGGAGTAGGGCACGTCGCCGTAGGTATCGGTCAGCAAGGACACCGTCCACACTTCCAGGATGCGGGCAATGGCCTGGAAGGTAGGGCTGTTCACGGCCTCGGCGCTGCGGTACAGGTCCCGGAAGTCAGTGAGCTGGGTGTACCAGGCGTTCCACATGTAGTCGGCCTCCGAGGGGCGCACCACGTAGCGGTGGATGGCGTCGCCCTCGTTGCGCGTCACCTGCACCTGCATCAGCTCGTTGGTGATGCGCTTGGCGCGGTCCATGTTGCGCTTCACCAGGTCAGTGAGGGCCGGGGCCAGCAGCGTTTCGGGAATGACGTTGGGGTTCTGGTTGGGGTTCACGTTCAGCTCCTCAAAGCCGTCGGTGCACGCCGTGAGGGTAGCCGCGCTGGTAGTGGCGAGTAGCAGCCAGGCAAGTAGTTTGATGGTTTTCATGGGGTTGAGGTTGTGGCTAAAAGGCCGTCATGCTTCATCTGGCGTCCGCTTGTCGAAGCATGACGGCCTTATTTGATTTCCAGCGTATTCCAACGGCTATATCCCTACCGTCAAATTCACCCCGATTGTGCGGGTGGCGGGGAACTGGCCTAGCTCGAAGCCCATGCTCACGGTGTCATCGTTAAGGGTGCCGAATTCGGGGTCGAAGGCGGGCCACTTGGTCAGCGTGTACAGGTCGCGGCCGTAGAGGCCGATGGTGGCCTGCGTGAGTTTCACCTTCTGCAAGAGGCTGGCAGGTAGAGAGTAGTCCACGCGCATTTCGCGCAGCTTGATGAAATCGGTACGGAACAGATTGGCCTCCACGTTGTCGCGGCCGTAGTGCTGGCTGTAGTAAGCGGCCACGTTTTCGGCCACCACGTCGTTGGGGCGGTAGGTGCCGTCGCCGTTGTCAATCACGCCATTGCCGATGATGCCGTTGTAGCGGCCGGGCAGCGTGAGCTTGGTTTTGCCCTGCTCGGCCAGCACGGCGTTGGTCATGGAGTAGGCCTTGGCCCCAAACTGTCCATCCACCAGCACGTTCAGCCGGATTTGCTTGTAGCGGAACTCGTTGCCAATGCTGGCCTTCCACTTGGGCAGAGCCGAGCCCAGCAGCATCACGTCGTTGGTGAGCTGGGGTAGGCCATTGAGGTAGATAATCTGACCATCGGGGGCGCGCTGGTAGCCGCGGCCGTAGATGGCGCCCATGTTGCCGCCGGGCCGGGCCTCCACCGTGCCGCGCCCGCCGGGGCCGCGTTGCAACTGGTAGGTAAATACGCTGTCGGCCAGCTCCACCACTTGGTTGCGGTTGGCCGTGTAGGTGCCAAACACCTTCCAGCCAAAGCCCGAAGGTTGAGTGATAATTTCGGCATTAGCCTGAATTTCAAGTCCCTGGTTGCGCACCAGGCCGGCATTCAACACCGAATAGTTGTAGCCCGAGGACCGGTCCACGGGCACCTCCAGAATCTGGTCGTAGGTGTTGTTGCGGTACACGGCCACATCCAGGCCAATCCGGTTTTGCAGCAGGCGCACGTCCAGGCCCAGTTCGGTGCTGCGGGTGCGGCGCGGCTTCAGGTCGGGGTTGGCAATGGAGCTGGGGTTGCTCAGGCCCGAGGGAAAGCCCGTGGCCACGGCATAGGTATAGGCCGTGCGGTAGGGCACGGTGGTACCACTCCCTACCTCGGCCCAGGAGCCGCGCACCTTCACAAACGACACCACGTCCGGCAGCTTCACCACCTCCGACACAATGCCGCTGAGGCTGGCCGACGGGTAAATTGGGATTTCCGTTACGCCGTTCACGCTGGCCAGCGTGCTGCTCCAGTCCTTGCGGGCAGTCAGGTCCAGATACAGGAATTTGTTGAAGGCCACCGTGGCCAGGCCGTAGAAGCTGTTCACCGCAAACTCGGCGCGGTAGGGCAGCGTGATGGGTAGGTCGCGGCTGTTGGCGAAGCTGAAAATGCCAGGGTACAGCAGGCGCTCGGCGCGCAGCTCATCCTTCACGTAGCGGTTGCGCAGGCGGCTGCCGCCGCCCGAAGCCGTCAGCTCAAACTTGCCCACCGTGCGGGCGTATTGCAGTAGAAAATCGTGGTTGACTTCCTGCGAAAACACGTTTTGGGTGCGGTACATGCCTTCTTTGTAGCGCTCCGTGTCCTTGGGGCGCTGTTGCGAGCGGGCATCGTAGGAGTAGTCAATGGCCGAGCGCAGCATCAGGTTGAGGTGCTCCCCAAAGCGGTAGTTGATCTGCACGTTGCCGGTCAGGGTGTTGCGGTTCGACTTATTGAGCATCTCATTGGCAATGAGATACGGGTTGTCGATGAGGCTACTGAAGGGGCTGCGCTGGGTGATGTTCTCGGCTCCCGGCAACCAGTAGTCCCGCAGCCAGCGGGTATCGCCGTTGGGCACCTGAAACAGGGTCCAGTACATAACCGTTTGGTTGTTGTAGCCCGTCGAGGGCAGGTTGTCGCTGTAACGGTTGGTATAGTTGGCCTTCGCCGCTATGCGCAGCCGGTCGGTGAGCTTATGGTTGAGCGACAGCGCCACCGTGTTGCGCTGGTAGCCGGTGTTGGGGATAATCCAGGTGTTCTGGAGGTTGGTTAGCGACAGGCGAGCCGTGGTTTTGTCGGTGCCCCCGTCAATGGAAACGGTGTTGACGAAGGTTTTGCCCGTTTCGAAGAAGTCCTTGCGGTTGTTTTTGTAGGGCACCCAGGGCGTGCGCTCGGTGCCGGTGGTGTTGGTAGCAGGGTCATACTGAAAAAATGACTGCCCGTTGAACTTCGGCCCCCAGGCCGAGCTGGTGCTGCGGGTGCTGGGGCCGTCGGCGGTAGCATTGTAGGAGTAGTAGTTCTCGCCGCTGGTGCCCTGGCCGTATTCGTACTGAAAGTCGGGCCAGCGCGAAATCGTCTCAATCGAGGTGTTGGAGTTGAACGTGACCCCGATGCCACGCTTGCGCGAGCGGCCCGATTTGGTGGTCACAATCACGGCGCCGTTGCCGCCGCGCGCGCCGTACAAGGCCGTGGCCGCCGGTCCCTTCAGCACCGTCACCGACTCAATATCTTCGGGGTTGATGTCGTTGAGGCTGGTACCAAAGTCCACCGGCGACTCGCTCTGGAGGTAGGCCGAGCTGCCGGTGCCGGTGTTGCGGTTGGAGCCGCCCAGCACCACGCCGTCCACCACAATCAGGGCGTCGTTGTCGCCGGCCAGGGAGCTTTCCCCGCGCAGGATGATGCGGTTGGTGCCGGCTGGACCGCCGCCCGAGCGTATCAGGTTCAGCCCCGCCACCTTACCCGACAGCGCATCGGTCCAGTTGTTGGATTTGGCCTCCGTCAGCGCCTCGTTGTCGAGCTTGGTGACGGCGTAGCCCAGGGCTTTTTCCTCGCGCTCGATGCCCAGGGCCGTGACCACTACCTCGTCGAGGCTGGTCACGTCTTCGCGCAGCGTCACGTCGTAGGCCGCCTTGTCTTCCACCCGCAGCTGCTGGGTAGTATAACCGATAAAGCTGAATATCAATACGCTACCTGGCTCGGCGGCCAGTTGGTAGGCGCCGGTCGCGTCCGTCACGGTGCCCGTGCTGCTGTCCTTCACCCGCACCGACACGCCGGGTAGGCCCTCTCCCTGCGCATCCACTACCTTTCCTTGCACCGGCTTGGGCACGGCGGGCTTCACCACAATGCGCTTGTTTTGGAAGGCAAACTGCACGTGCGCCTGGGGCGCAATCAGCTCTAGCACGGCTGCCAGGTTGCTGTGTGGAGCATTCACCGTCACCTTGCGGCTCAGTAGATTGGCTTGGTCCACGTATAGAAACTGATAGCCAGTCTGTTGCTCCAGACTCGCCAGCACGGCGGTCAGCGGCTGTTGCTGCACTGTAAGGGCGCAGGGCACGGCGGCCGTAGACGCCTGGGTGGTGCGGGCAGCGGGCGTGGCCTGGCCAGCGACTGGGCTCAGCGTCGTCAGCCCCAGGCCCAGTAGCATAGGCCACCACCGAGGATTCGTTGTGGAGTAACTCGTTTGCTTCATAAACTTGCAGGTGAGTGGTTTGGGATGACAATAGAATTTCTAGCTTCTCTTGGGGCCAGCAGATGCACGCTGCCGGGCGGCGGTTAGCTGGGCGGGCTACCGGGCAAGAGTTGCAGGTAAATTGTTTGGCCTTCGCGGTGGTAGGCAATGGGGCCGGCGAGTTGCAGCGCCTCCAGCACCGCCGTCAAGGGTTCGTTGTTGAAGGTGGCCCACAGACGCACGTCGGCCGTGGCCGCGTCGGCAAAGACCAGGTGCACACCGTAGAGCCGCTCAATTTGTCCGGCTACGTCGGCCAGCTTTTCGTTCTTGAAAATCAGTTGGTTGTGACGCCAGGCCGATACGCGCGTTGGGTCGAATAGCTGCCGGTAGAGGCGGCCCGTGGCGCGGTCGGCGAGCAGCTGCTGACCGGGCGTGAGTAGGAACTTGGCCTGCTTATCCAGCACCTCCACCCTACCCTCCAAGAGCGAAACGGCCATCTGGGGAGCCTCCCGCACGGCGCTGACGTTGAAGGTGGTGCCCAGCACCTGCGTCACCCAACGGCCGCTGTGCACCCGAAACGGGCGGTAGGCGTCCTTGCTGACTTCAAAAAAAGCCTCGCCCTCCAGGTACACGTCGCGGTGGTGGCCGGCGAAGGTGGCCGGGTAGCGCAGCTGACTCTGCGGGGCCAGCGTCACCCGCGAGCCATCGGCCAGGCGGAGCGTGTGCCGCCGCCCGGCTGGGGTGCGGTACAGCCGGGCGGCAACGGGGGCCGTCGGCCGGGGGTAGAAGTAGAAGCCGGCCCCTATTCCCAGCAGGAGCACCAGTCCCAGCACCGCCAGCTGATACGTCCGGCTGCGCCGGCGCGGCACAACGGAGGGGGTAGGGCGCGGCGGCGGTGGGGCTAGTCGCGCCTTCACGTTGCGCAGGGCGGCGGCCGTTTTGGCGGTCGTGGGAGGCGTGGCGCTGTGCTGCCACAGGGTCTTCAGCTGCTCGAAGGTGCGCTCGTGGCCGGGAGCTTCGGCCACCCAGGTAGCCAGCCGCTCGTTTTCCTCCCCCGACGTTTGCCGGGCCAGGTAGCGGGTAATCAGCCGATAGATTTCTTCTTGTTCCAAGGAATGCCAAACGGCGGGCAGTAGGGCCGTTCGTCGTAAAGACGCCCAGCTCGGCCCAGCTCGTGACACGCTTTCTCAAACGTAACCGAAGGGTAACATGCTTAACACTAGCGTAATACTCCCCTACCGAATTCCCGACACGGGCAGCGCCGCCTTCAGGAAGCGCAACGCCCGGAACATGTGCGTCTTCACGGAGTTGAGGGAAATGGCGAGCAGGTCGGCAATGTCCTCGTAGGTGAGGCCGCCGTCGCGGTGCAGCTGGAATACCTGGCGGGTGCGCTCCGGCAACTGATTGATGCGCTGAAGCAGGTGCTGGATCAACTCCTGGTAGGCCAGCAGCTGATCGGGCTGGAGGTAGGCGGCTTCGGGCTGCGCGTCGGAGGCGTCATGGTCTTCGGGGGCAGCCTGGTACCGCTGCTGACGCAACCGGTCGTAGCTGCGGTGCTTCACGGCCACGTAGAGGTAGGCGGCCAGCGAGCCTTGTACTGTTAGGTCCGTGCGATTGGTCCAGAGGGCGCAAAACACGTCGGCCACCACATCTTCGGCGGCGTCGGAGGGAAAAGGCAGTAGGGAGCTGGCGTAGCGCTTTAAGCCGGCGTAGTAGCGGGCAAAAAGCGCGTCGAAAGCAGCCTCGCTGCCGAGGGCCAGCGCTTGCAGGTACTGTTGATCGGAGGAGCTGGGCGCAAGTCTCATATCAGCAGACAAAGCTACCGGTAGAGGGGGTAGGCGGGGTTACGTCAGCATTACGATTCGCAGCTACCAGATTACGTTTTTGTGATTTTGGGAATCGTGACGGGAGTAAAAAACGATTGTCGTATGCGGGCTTGCTAGTGTAGCATCCTGAAAATCCCTTGCTATAGAGAAGGGAAAGCCAACAGCGAGCTGATTATCCGACAGGCCCAGAGCTGGGCGCTGGTGCATCCGTAGGTAGGCATTTGGTCAGGCTTAACGGCGCAGTTACTCGCTGGCTACCTGCTTGAGCGCCTTCACCATTTCGCTCCACGAAAATTGCTTTTTGCGGGCCCACACGCCGGTTGCAAATTCCTGCTCCCGGTTGTGGGTATAAAAATTCACTAGCGCGTCGGCGATGGCGGCAGGGGTAGGCTGCACCACATAGCCTACTTCCCCGTCCGGAATCAGCTCGGCCAGCCCTCCCACATCCGTTACCAGCATGGGCCGCTCGAAGTGGTAGGCAATCTGGGAAACACCGCTTTGAGTAGCGTGCTTGTAAGGCTGCACAATTAAGTCAGCCGCACAGAAATAGCTGGCTACCTGCTCATTCGGGATGAAATCGGTAGCGCGTATGAGCCGGCTTTCCAGATCGTACTGTTTAATGAGGGCCTCATAGGGCGCGGCATCTTCATAGAATTCGCCCGCGATAATCAGCTTCACGGGTAGCGCCCGCAGTCGTTCATCAGCAAACGCTTCCAGCAGAATATCCAGCCCTTTGTACGCCCGAATGAAACCAAAGAACAGCAGGTAGCCCACCTGTGGATCGAGGTGCAACGCCTGCAACGCCTCCACTTTGGGTTGCAACGGCCCAAAGTTGTCGTACAAAGGATGCGGCTGGTACTGCGCCGGTTGTCGAAAGTGCAGACGGCGCAGATCGGCTAGCACGGCCCTACTCATCGTCACGAAGCCGTGACAGGCACGCAAAAAATAGCGCGTGAGCGGCCGGTCGCCGGGGCGCTTTTCGTGCGGAATAACATTGTCGGTAATGGCCACCACGCGGGTGTGACGGTTGCGGCGCACAAGGCGGGCAATGGTGCCCAGCGCCGGTCCCATAAACGGCAGCCAAAACCGGAAAATCACCAGATCGGGCCTTTCCCGCCGTAGCTTGTCCCCTACCTGCCACCACGTGAAAGGGTTTACGGAGTTGATACTGACGTCGATAGACAGATCGGTAGGGCCCGCTTCGGTGCTGAACTGGGTTTGACCGGGAAATAAAAAGTTGGGATACTGCAACGAGAACGTCACCAAGCGCACCTCGTCGCCGGCCTCGCGGAAAGCCCGCGCCAGCCGCTCGTTGTAGATAGCAAGTCCACCGCGCAAGGGGTAGGCCGGGCCAATGATGACGATGTTCATATCAATTAAAAATGATGAATTAAAAGTTAAAAAGAGAAAAGAGTTTTCGATAGATGAAAACCCTACTATCTATTGGTCAACGTTTTAATTATTAATTCTCCGTTTTTAATTTAATTTCTCGCGTATTAGATACTGGTTTTTACGTGGGCCACTCAACTGAATCAGTTCGCCCAGGAAACCCGCCACGAACAGAATAACGCCCACAACCACGGCCACCAGAGCCAGGAAAAACAATGGCTGGGCCGTAACGTCGCGGGCGTGCAGGTTGCGCGAGGCGAGATATACCTTTTCACCCACCAGCCACAGCGTAATCAGCATACCCAGTAGGAACGACAACGTGCCCACCGTGCCAAAGAAGTGCATCGGCCGCTTCTGAAACTTGCTCACGAAGGTGATGCTCAGCAAATCCAGAAAGCCGTACACAAAACGCTCTAACCCAAATTTGGTGGTGCCGTACTTCCGTTCCTGATGCTGCACTACTTTCTCGCCAATTTTACGGAAACCAGCCCACTTGGCAATCACGGGAATGTAGCGGTGCATCTCGCCGTATACCTCAATGCTTTTCACCACGCGCTGGTCGTAGGCTTTGAGGCCGCAGTTGAAGTCGTGCAGATTGATGTCGGAAATCCAGCGCGTGACGCCGTTGAACAGCTTGGTCGGAATAGTTTTGCTGAGCGGGTCGTAGCGCTTTTTCTTCCAACCGCTCACCAAGTCGAATCCATCTTGGATAATCATGCGGTACAGCTCCGGCAACTCCTCCGGCGAGTCCTGCAAGTCGGCATCCATAGTGCATACTACCCTACCCTGCGTGGCCTTAAAGGCCACATTCAGCGCCGCCGACTTACCGTAGTTGCGGTTGAAGCGGATGCCGCGCAAGTGCGTATCCACAGCCGACAACTGCTCAATTATCTCCCACGAGTCGTCCGTAGAGCCATCGTCCACCAAGATAATTTCGTACGTGATACCGTGCTGGGCCAGCACGCGGTGAATCCACTGCGTAAGCTCCGGTAATGACTCGGCCTCGTTGAGCAGAGGAATAACAACGGACAACTCAACGGGAAAATGCTGCGACAGGCGCTTACTCAAACTCGGGGCGGTTATTTTTGGTAATGGCGGCAATTAATAAGGAAAGTAGGAATCCAAAGAAGAGGGTTCCTAATACTCCGCCTAGAAAGAGGAAGGTAGGCGTCATGAATTTAGTTGTCATGGCCATTCCCTGCTCTATCTGCTCTTCGGTCAAAGAGCCGCGGGCTTCCATGCTCGCGCGGGCTTTCTCCATGGCCCGGTTCATAAATTCCGTATCTATATAATTGACGTAGATAAAGGTAAAAATGGCGCTCAGGACACCGACTATACCCGAAAGCGTCGCCCCAATGCCCAGCCCCTGCCCATACGACATGAACCCAGCGTTGTGCTGCTTGTAGAATTTATGCGCCAACACAATACCGACGCCTAAAATCACAAAGCTTAACCAGCGGGCCGGGCCATCTTCTGTATTAGACATATACAGAACCAGCGAGAAAATGATGCTAGCGATACCCGTGAGTAAGCCGTAGCGCATCCCAACAGATGTGGTAGTAACGACGGTAGGTGTAGTCGTGTTTTCCATAGCGCAGCAGAGGTTAATTTGGCTGGAAAGAGAAACTGAAAACTACCTTATTTGCGAAAGAAAATCCCGCCAGGCAGACAAATTAGTAAACCAAAGAGTAGCTTATTCTTGAAATCGTCCGCTGCAAAGGCCTGGGGCGTTTGGGCTAGATTCTGCTTGGTCAGTTCGTATTGCTCCTTGCCATTCGCCTGTTTCAGGAATTCGGCTTTGTTGGCTTTAAGCAGCTGTTCCATCTCCGCTAAATGACGCTGAATAGCTTCCGGACCCGCCATGCGAGCCAATCCATAGATGCCTGCTGAGGACAGTAGGGCAGTTATGAGTACCGTTAACACGCCTACTCCCAAGGCTTTGCCTATCCCTATTCCTTCGGCTTCGTAGTAGCGTCGCACGTACCATTGGCTTAACAGCACGGCTCCTACTCCAAATAAGGTAGCCAGTAGCCGCTTGGGGCCGTACGGATTATTGCCAGTCAGATAAAGGCCCAATTCCCAGCCAATGCTCAGCAGCCCGGCCCCAAGGCCAAAGCGAGCAGCAGTTTTGAAAAGAGGATGGGCAGAAGTTGAAATGGAAGAATCCACGCGTGCGATAAAAGTGTAGCGGCAAGATAGAGCACTTTCTACAAAATCGCGCGCAAGCCGCTTAGGCAGCTACGGCCTCCGCTGGCCGGACCGCTGGTGTCTGACGACCCATAAAACGCAGCAATAGCACTTCAATCAGCAAGCAAGCGAGTGCCAGCCACAAACAGTAGCGCCACAGTGGTGTCCCTACCCGCTCGGTCCGGTAGCGCGCCGCCACCGACTCGCCGTTGCTGGCATCGTATATCTGGATAGCAGGGTGATTAGGCCCAATCAGTTGCCGCAGCTCAGCTGGCGAGTAGGTAGCCAACTCCGACTCGCGTTTATCCACGTTGAACGCCAGTTGAGTGATTGTCTGGCCGTCGCGAGTCAGCTTATAAAATCCGGGAGCAGTCATTCCGGGTGGTATTTCTAGCTGCAGAACATTGTTCACAACGCGTTGGGTAGGAATAAACGTTAAGCTGTCTTTCGTGAGCTTCAATACCTGCTCGGCGCTCATACTACCGCGTTCGTTTTCGGGTAGGGTAAGTGTCACTACACCCTGATTGAGGCGGTAGGCAAGTTTCTCATCATTGCGGTAGCTCTGCATCGCCAGCCGGTACATAACCGGCACGAAGAGAGCTTGGGATGTAAAATCAGAATATCCACCACTAAACGGCGCCGCAAACACGAACACTTTACCCTTACCACTGCTAAACTGCGCCAAGTAGCCATCACCATTGCGTAATTGCAGAATGGTATTCTCGGAACGGGACCAGCGTAGTACCGGTGCAGCTCTAGCTAAAGCCGTCTGTCGTGTTCTCCCAGAAAACACGTTACGAAAAAAAGGATTTTGCAAGTCTGGCATTGCTACATCGCTCAGTACCGGTGCCCCACTCGGTGCTGTCTCCCATTGAAGTGCACCTAATCCTAAATCGCGAAATAATTGCGAATAAGATGCGCGAGCTGTTGTACTAGTAGGAGGCACAACCACCAATGAACCGCCTTGCTGCACTGCCCGGCGTAAGTTATCACGCAAGCCTGCCTCCAACTGTGGCACTTCATTCAACAGAATCATAGTAGCTCCCGCTAGACGACCATACTCTATCCGTTGAGGCGAAACATTCGCATAAGAAAACAACGATTCATTCGAGTATAATCGCTGTATATCCGACTCGCTTGTAGTAGCTAAGCCCAGAATATTAATCTTAGGAGCAGCCTGCAATGTGAAGAAATAATCGTTATCAAACGTAACCGGGTAGTCCTCTAATGTTACGTAACACTGCTGTTGCTCCATATTCTCCAAGCGGATCCGAACCGTTGAAGTAACAGCTTGCCCCCCTAGCACCGTCGCCCTAAATACTGCGGCCTGCTTATCACCAATAAATAACTTTCCTTGGCAATTAGCTACATCTTGGTTTCCACCGTTTCTTAAACGAATCCTCAATACCAAATCGGTATTTGCCCGAACGAACGCATCATCCAGTAACACACTGTCCACATACACATTCTGCATCTGCTTCCCAGCTAAAGGAACCAAAAACACTTGCTGAGCAGAATCGATAGAGGATAGAGACTTACTAGAAAAAGTGCTTTTCTGAAAATCGGAGAAGATAAAGAGTTGTTTAGGCTGCCCAGTACCTTGAGTATCATATTTAGCTAACTCGTCTTCCACAGAACGACTTTGAGTGGAAATAGCCAACTGTTCCAAAGCGGCACGGTAAGCCGCTGATGCTAAAGCTGTCCTACTTGAATTTAACTCAAACTGAGCAGTAGTAGGATAAGCAGACGTTAAATCTCGACCTTGTTCAATTGCCTGCTCAAATAATGATTGATTATTATTTCCCTCAGCTTGCATACTAGCAGAGTTGTCCAGCAGCACACCAACCCTGCCCGCGTTTTCTTTTTCCTGATTAGGCGCAGGAATAAAAGGCTGACAAAAAAGAAGAACTAGGAAGAATAAAAAGGTTAGTCTACTCAACAATAACAACAGGTGTTTCAGCTTTCGCTGTTTTGCCGTGATGAGCTTTACTTCCTGAATGAAGCTGACATTAGTAAAAAGTACTCGTTGAGGGCGCCGAAGCTCAAAAAGGTGAATTGCTACGGGTATAAGTAAGGAAATTAGCCCAAGCAAAAACCAAGGATACGTTAGCGTCATAGTAAGTATCAATCTGTTAAAGACGACAACAAGATATCATCCACTATGATAGATAACACGCTTCTACTCATAAAATTCTATATGCAGTTTCATAAAAGGCGAAACCACTCCTAATCTGGAGTAGGTATAAACGGCAGCGGCCCCGCCGCATCGCCCGGGCGGGGCAACGCAGGCGGGGCCGC
>Ga0210040_10008227_pt1 | contig 12427 bp, 14 predicted proteins | sample CryGeyCG12114_NA_FD_185462 | JGI IMG/M metagenome (GOLD analysis project Ga0210040, IMG submission 185462) | Groundwater microbial communities from aquifer - Crystal Geyser CG19_WC_8/21/14_NA (SPAdes) (version 2) | ecosystem: Environmental > Aquatic > Deep subsurface > Groundwater | place: USA... | reverse complement strand
GCATGTTCGACATAAAGCACTCGGATGCGTCTTCTCGAGATTCCATGTGGTTGCTAATGGGTGCCCCGCCAGCGGCATCACGTTCCAAGGTCGTACACCGACGACCATTACCCAGCAAATAAACGGTCAGCCCGCCACCAGCCCTAATCCCGCATGCTATATTGACTTCATCTGCAGCTTGAAAGCGTGCAAATGCGATGCAAATCAACGTCGCCTGATCCCCGCGTTACACCCGCTTCTGCCCTCCCTCGTAGCCCCCTGGTGTTTTCTTCGGCAAATATTAGGTGTATGCACTTATTAGATTAGCTACTCTAGCTCTCTTTACCTCTTTATTTTTTTTTATAACTTATTACTTTTTACTCTTCTCTCTAGCTTATATTCTAAGTAAAATATATTTTATTTTATTAATATATAGTGCGTTATAGGCTCTCTTAAGCTTATTAATAGTTACTTATTTAATAATACTTTAAGCGCTAGTAGTAAAGATAATATTAAAAAAAGTATTAAAGTTATTCTTACTTTTAAAAAGTAAAGCTTTTAATAATAGTAGTAAAGCTAAAATACTTATAAAAGTAAGTAGCTATAGCTTTAGTAATAGTAAAGACTTTAAAAGTATAAATATTAGTATTATTATACTAGTTAATAAAGTTATTATAAAAAAGTATCTTTTAGTCTTCTTATAGTAAGTTAATAACTTATATAGTATATTTAGCTTAACTAAGATAATTAGTTATAGTTAAAGTAGTTATATAAGTATATAAAATAGCTATAATACTATTAGTATAATAAAAGAAGAAAAGATAAGTATATAGTATATATAAATTTTTATTTTTAGCTTTAAGTAGTAGTATAAGCGTAAGCTACTTAAACTTATAGTTATTAAAATACTAGAACTAAACTAAAGAATCTAGTACTTAATTAGAGCCTAAGGGCAGTTTTAGACACGTGATGCCCTCCCTCGTAGTCTTCGGCCAAGCTGCAAAGATCTTCCTTATTGGAAGGTTCTTGCACTCACGACAGGAACCCTACTAATACCTCTCACGGCATTTCAACATCACGTCGGGAGACGTTCAAACTTTCTTCAATCGTTTCTGGGACTTCCAACTGCTCGTTTGTCGGCCTACTGCGTAGTTATGTGGTAAACCCTGTTCCACGGTGGCAGAACCCATCCGGTATTACTGAATCCGGTGACCTGGACGTGGTGAAAACGAGCCCCTGTCGTCGCTTGCAACGTCCCTTGATTCGAGAGAACCAACAGGCTCTAATACTGCTGAAGTCGCTTGAATGTTCTCACCGACCACGCGAGATTCTGCGCCAACACTCAAACTTGTACGGTATGCAGCTTACAGGCCCTTCTGTCTGGCGGCACAGTCGGCAAAGCGTCAGCATCGCGTCGTCTGCCCACTGCTGTTCGATGTGCCACGTTCTACTTGTAACTTGCCCCGACTCTGCGCCGGCAAAATGCAGCAAGTCGAACTCGTCCAAACAGCAGTGGCGACTGCTGTCAAGACACATCTCACAACTAGACAATCAGAGTCTATCTATTAGTTACAAAGTCGTCTGCACGCACAAAGAGTTGCAACCCTCTGGTGCGACATCAATTGAGCCTCATACCCTACTCAGAGCCGGGTTTGCAACAACGCAGCCGAAATTGCTTCAATCTAGACCGGTGTTGACATCTACGGCTAATCTGGCCTACGACATCTGGAGTGTGCCATGCCGGGGAATTATGATGCGATCACTTCTGCGGCAGCATGGCGATGCTCCGACCTTCCGCTACGTTGCAGCTTCATCGCGACTCGCGATATGCTGGAGTATCTCTGCCGGCGCGAGTTGACCTTACCAAACGCGACGTTCATCGTGTCGTGTCCTCCATAACATGTATGCTTTCTTCGTTGGGGTCGTGAGCTCCATGGCTTTCTTCGACGTTCAATAGGTTGAACAGTTCATTCTGGGAGCCATAAGAGGGAAGAACTCGGATAGTCGTCATGGCATCGTCTCTTCACAAAAGCCCCGACTGGGGGTTTTGTCGACAACGTACGCTCAAAACACACGCACAGATGCCCTCCACAAGCGATGTCCACGCCTGGTTTTATCGATACATAGACGCACTACCGCATTCGATGTGCCGGATACCTGATAAGACCCCTGCTCAGATCAGACAAGGGCCATGAGAATGTCGAGTCATTAGCGAATGCCAGTAGCCACGCCGCGTCCAACACGTTTCGCGTCGCGTCAATACGGAGAACATGACTCGAATGCGCCTCAACCATAACGCCCGCGGAGTTTTCAAGGCCCTGACCCATAAAGCCCAGCGGAAATCCCATATTCGCTCATGCCCGTTGGAAAAGGAGGATTCTGTACCTGGCGGCCATCGACTCGATTTCTCTGGTAAGAAGAGATCGCCAGTCATCAATCCTGAACGGTCGCATGCGCCGTTGTTATCTCTTATATAAGGCTTATCGGCCGGTCGTCGTACGATAAAAGGCGTGATATCGCGACCTCCGACTTTCTTACCTGAGCGCCTCATCGGAGGAATGTCGCCTTGCAACATCGGAGGGATATGTCCTACCATGATGCTGATGAAACCGGCCAAATCAGCCTCGCAGCTTAGGTGAGAAATATTGGTGCACGCTTACAATCTTCGTCTGTCTGTTGTTGCAGGCTTTTGTCATTACAGTTCATTTCCACAGTCCAACATCTTCAGTCATGCATTTCGAAGTCGGGTTGATTGGGTATCCGGGTCATGTGCTACTGGCTACGCTTCTCTTGTCCCTCCTCTGTGTCTCCGTCGTTCTCTCAGTGCGTTGTCTTCACACAACTACGTGCGCGCCTTCTCGTTCTTTGCCGCCTTCCGAGTCTAGAGCCAAGCAAGGAAAGAGCATCAGCAAAGAACCTCGAGCATCAACAGGCAGCCATGCGATAACTCTCGATGACTGCGCTGTAGAGTCAATTGCGATTCTCAAATACAGTTGACGCCATGCGACATTTCTAGAGCAATCTGGCATCAGAATTTCGATGGCACCGCTGAGCCGACGACGATGACCCTGTTCCAGAGCTGTTGGAGCTCTACAGCCTCAATATTGAGCCGCATGTATGCTCCGATTGGATACCAATCCCTACCGGCAGTTCGCACACGCTTTCCCTCATTCCCGGAGTATGCTGAAACTGCAGAGTTATTTTCTCTCGGGACGCAGATCTAGGCAAAAGTTCCGCTTTCCCACTCGAATTCGGGTTTTGCTGTCGATCTTGACCGCTCGTCTTGTTGATCTGTTCTCCTCTCATCCCACGCTTGCGCACGTTCTTGCGCATGCTGTCCACATAGGGAAACCGACGACGTGTTCTTTGGGAAAAGCAAAGCAATTACTCCTGCGACTTGGGTTTATACGCGTAGACTCGAAACCTGTCTATGCTGATCGATTTTGCTGATCGCAGCTTGATTGGGCAGGTGCTTGGCAAGTTCCGTAACTGGGGGATTGATGATGTATAGTTTCGGCTCGATGGACGTGACCATTGCAGCGGGTTCGGATATATTCGGTGGAAAGGACGGGGAGGTTGCGCGTCATTGACACGGAGGTTGAGATGAAGGTACGTGATGAACGTTGGGCGCTACACCAGCTGGCTCCGACGTGCCTCGCAGTCTCAGTCGCTTTGCGCTTCTCACTCTGCATTTCGAATTTCATCTTTCCGTCATTGCCATGCACAATCATCATCAACTGCTCATCGTCGAGGAAGACTCGAGGTAGGTAAGTTTTTGTATTAAGCTCGGCATGATCTTCATAAATGGCATTCGACTCTTCATCTATGCGACGAGGTCGTCCATAGCTATCAATTTGACATGAGCACGAATATGTCCTTGTGATTATGAGCTCATGCTCGTGTTTATATCTTTATCGTTACCAAGATGAGATCCTTGTTCACGTTATTCTTTAGTCCTATAGCTAGAGGCCACAGAACACACGCTCCCTTCACAAATGCTCAGGACAAACCTTGCGCTATCACTGTGAGCATGTCTAGTCAAGACCAGGGCAGATCGTGAAGCTGCATCATGCACTTTGCGTCTTCGAGAACGGGCGTTGTGAAGTGTCGATCATCCTATTCGTTTGTCTGTGCATGGTACAACATATCTCTCCTTACCGTTTGCCGTCACCTCTTTGCGTTTCGTGGACCCTGGAAGTTTACCTTATCCAACGCGCCCCGCTCTCACGTGCCCGGAGCGCCTGAGCGTTTGCGCGTACCACAATACTTCTCGGCTTCTACCTCACATTGCCTTTCTCCCGCTCCGACTCACGTATCTGTACCGACACGACCTCCTGATGGCGGGCCATGGTGCTTCCTCGGGGTAAGTTGATAATATCTTTTGAGCGACATAGATTGCAGATTGACTGACGATATGTGAAGGCGCTACCACCTCACCATCGGCAGCTCTGCAGGAGCACGTATTTGACACTCAAGACCTACCGCCTGCACTCACGGTGAAACCCAGCTACAGCCGACTCCTCCGCCTCCCTGGTGAATTGCGCAATCGCATTTACAGATACACCCTCACCTCGGACAGGCCTCTCACATTCGTCGAGTCAATTAGACCTGAGAAAGATCGACTAGCCTTCTTCATTCATGGCACCTTCGTCGAGTTCAACCAGTCGAAGTACGTTTGTCGCCAACTGTACACAGAGACGGCGGGGCTGGAGCTCAAGTACAGTCCGATAACCTTTTTCGGCAACTCTCAGCTTACTAGGTTACCTGCACGGCTGTTTAACAATTTCCTCAGCACATGTGCGACCTCAAAGGTGTCCTGGCTTTCCGACATTATCCTGTGTGCCTACGGCACCAAATACAATTTCGAGTCAGCACAAAACCTTCTGCTTGTTGCGGAATTCTGTCGACTACATCCGCATGTGAGAGTAGAATATATCGATGGTCAGTTCAACATGCATGGCGCACCCGACACTTTCATCGACAGAGGTGCTTATCTTGCTATGGCAATCCGGAGGACTGATCCAGGCTGAATCCTTCCCCAGGATTCGGCCCAATCTTGGACGGACGCAGAAGGAGTTGCGAGACTGGACGTGCCAAATCTCCGATTTTGGCCTCTTGAGAGACTTGATGCCAGAAAGCAGGCGAAACGACTCGAGCTGGCGCCTCAACTCAGACGGTATCTCGAATCTCGACCGAATTTGCGCGTGTTGGCAGAGAGCTGGCTCGAACATGGTATTTGAGCTTACAGGTTCTCGAGATGGAGGCGAAACCACAAGCGAGGTTCTTCGGCGGTCAATGTTTATGTCGGGAGCCATACCGAGACATAGGACAGAATCGAGGCAGAAAAGCGACTCTGACTAGTAAATGCTGTCATGACGGACGGTGTAAATCTCAGGAAGGCTTGAAAACTGTATGCGACATCTAGTAATACTTCATGGCGCGTCTGACGCAGACAGCCGCCAGGCTGACAATCTCATCTCTCTCTTGCCGTCTGAGGCAGTTTTCAGCATATCTAATTCTGGCTTTTCTGCCACTTGAGTCACATCTTGTTGTTTCGCTCTCACTCTCACTTCAAGAGGGCATTAAATAGTTGAAGGGCTTCTTCAGCTCGTCATCTTTTCACCGCTTCTTTGCGGAGCTCCTTGGTAACACAGGGGCATTTGCGTGTCTTTGCAAGCTCACCTTCACCGCAGGACCCAAAGCTTGTCACGGCACTACTAGACCCGCACCTTCTCATTTCGTCCCTCCAACCCGACTCTCACCATTGACACGAGTAAATACGCTTTGGGCAAAGACGGTGCGCAAGGTATGCTACAGGTTTCCCCCGTCTTTGAACGGTCGACACTCACAGCCGGTACAGGCATCATGACGTCGCGGCCTGCAGATACGCAGCGCGACAGTCCCGACATGCTGCATACGAGCGCCCGCCAAAACGTTCCCTCGTAGGGCCCGCCATCCAGTCCACTTCTCAAGCTACCTGGCGAGCTGCGCAATCGGATCTACCAGTACGCCCTTACCTCAAAGCATGGCCTAGTCTTCGTCCCAGGCACGCCGTCTTCTTCGACATCGTGCCCAGCTTTCTCGAGCCAAGCACGGAGTGATAGCTTCAACAAGCTGAAGCACACTTGCCGTCAGCTGTACGAAGAAACTGCGAATCTTGAGATCAAGTTCAACAAAATCACCTTCCTCGGCCGTTACGATCAGCCGGGCCCTGCTGAACAATTCGCAACCTTGATGTCGACTTTGAGTTCGAGAATAATTGCGGGGATCAAGGACGTGACGCTTCAAAACCTGGTCTGGAAGGGAGACTACAACACGCTGATCGAGCCTGCGGCGTTTTTGCTGCCCGTAGCGGACTTTTGTCGCACTTATCCGGACGCCAACGTACGCTACATTCCCGGTTACTTCGACGTTGAGGAGAGCACGGCAAAGACCTTCATCATGATCGGAGTATATCTCAACATGGCTTTCCGTGGCAAGAACTTGGTCTCCGAAATACTTCGCTTCGAGTTTTCTGACGTACACTCCATGACGCACACTGCCTGGACGATAGACACTGCCAGCGCCGCAGAGATCAACGTTCCGAATCTGCGCTTCTGGCCTACAGGAAAAGGTTTCGACGAGATCCGTTTTAGGAGTGAGCTCAGGACGTCATATGTTCTTATGGAGGAACCTTGCGTCAACCTCGCTCGGGACTGGGTCAACAATGGCATCTGAGTGCACGGTTTGTCAAGGCGGCCTCTTCCAATCTTGAAGACACTGCGCAGCCATAGATGCTTATCGAAATATGCGGCGACTCCGTATTCTGTGCGGACATCGGGTGGCTTGCAAGGCGTGGGTTGGCTGCTAAGTGTCTCGCATACGAATCCGGGTCAAGGTAGAAGTGAAAGATAAACTTGGATCACCGTTTGCTAGCTCACTTAAATGGCTATGCGCACCACGATTGCCTTTTAAAACTTTGTCATTAACTGTGTGCAACCCTCTACGTGCACCGTGACCTCGTTCGCTCGGCATTGTATCAAGCGCACAACAGGATCACTCCAATCCCACCATTTCTATTGCAATCTCGCTACTGAATAGTGCGAAATACAAGGCGCATCAAATCCACCAGACCTCGAAACCGGATATCGCAGTCCCTCCACCCCCTCTCTCTTATCGAGAAACCTCAAATGCCGTCCGTAAACCACCTCGGTCCCAACTCACGATACCGACCAGGCATGCCAATCACGCTCGCAATATCCTCCAACACACCCCTACCTTCATCCCCGCCGCGTTGCGCAGACCAGAAGCAGACATTCAGCACATGCACTGCGAATCCAACGTTTTCTCCCCAGAAACTAGCTGCCAGCCAACCCTCAGCCGTTATCAACTCAAATTCAACCCGACGCAGGACTAGGGAGACATACGCGCCACGTTGGAAAAGATCTTGAGTTCGGGCCATGCTGAAGCGGAGCGTTGCCGGTGCGTAATGCACTTCCGACAGCGGGTTTGCGCGGCAGAAAGTCGCGATGCGTAGGAGGATAGCTGGGGGTTCGGTCATTGCCTTGTACCTATTCAGCAGGCGACGTGGGTGTGCTTGGGGTCAGTGCTACTCGGAGGTTTCCCAGGACTTCGGAGCCAACTTTTTCGTCGCTGTTATTGATTGTGAGGTCGATGTTTCGTAGCCAGCCAAGTATCGTGGGCTTGCAGACCGCGAGGAACTCGAGGAACTTTTGTCCTGGCCCTTTTTAACGAATCGTCACCCGTGAACTCGACGGTGTTGTATTTGATTTCTGAGCCTGCTGTGTCTTGGTACAGCTGCTTACAGACTTACTTGAGCTCATTGCTCTCTCGCGTGTCTCGCTTCTACTCGGGTATACGAACATGGCTTTGCTTGTGGCTGTGGGCTCGATGCATGGGAGGGCGTGCTCTTCGGTTAGAGCGTGTTGGTATATTTGGTTGCGTAGCTCTCCTGGGAGGCTTAGAAGGTGTGGCGCGGATGAAAATCGGTCCTCATGGCGATGTGCTGTGGTGAGAGGCATCGTGGTGGTTACTGACGCCCGAAAAGTCAGTCGATATGGAGACAAATGGCACTATGGGGTCATACAATCTGGTGGTAGTGGTTAAAAGGATGGGGAGATCGGTCTAAAACTGGTCGATGGATTAGAATGGATAAGCGTTCCAATGTTTTATTTCTTTCTTATTGTCAACGCGCATGCTGAACACCTCTCTCACTTGTAATGTTGCCACCTCTAATTAGGTGTGTGGAATTGCCTTTACCTTCACTTGCGGCACGCCACCGTTTGCCGCCAAGTCTTACCTCAACACTATGCTTATTTGTCCTTATTGTCCTCTTGGGATCAAACCTATCTTTCATCAATAACGGGATTCCAAATCTTCGTTCACTACATCTTACTACTGAGTCACCCAGTCGCTACAAACCACCATGAAGATCAATAAGAAGAAGGCTAAGGCATCGTAAGTATCTCATCAAAGCTTTCTCAGCAGCCACGCTTACCAGGCTCAGATCATCTTCAAGCAAGCCAAGCTACCGCTGGCCTTCTCCAGGCCAGTTCTTGCGGAAGCTCCAGGAGCGACACATCGCAGAGCATCCCGGCAGTCCTCTCTTACGCCTTCCCGGCGAGCTTCGCAACCGGATCTATGAGCTTGCGCTTGCGGCAAACGGACTCCTACGCTTCCATCAGAAAAGCCATCGCGAGAGACCATACTTCGTCGAAGATTCGCATGATCCAACGGACATGAAGCCGCTTGCGAAAGACTCGCATGAGTTCAATCAGCTCAAGTATGTCTGCCGCCAGCTGTACGCCGAGACTGCTTGCCTGGAACTCAAAGTCAGCAACGTGGCTTTTTGGGGCACGTTCGACGACGCTTGTCGCCGACCAGCACGCGCTTTCAGCCGTTTCCTCAAGGCTTGCTCACCGGCCAAACGATGCTGGCTGAGGAGTGTGACTCTGATCCTGGCTGAGGGCGGAGACACCGACGCAGAATTCATCGAGGATCCTTCGGAGTTCTTGGCCGTCGCTAAATTTTGTCACGAAAACCGTCAAAGCATGGTCGAATACGTGGCTTGCGAGTTCACGACACGGACTTCACTGCGTTTCTTGACTCGAGGCACATGGCTGATGTACGTCTTCCGGTCGGTCGATGTGCCCGACATCGTATCCAGAGATCATGTTCATTACGTTTACCCCTGTACCACTTTTGTGGAGTCGGACAAGGAGAGTGGCGAGCTGATCAATCTGCTCGACGCTCCGAACCTCCGGATCAGACCTGGTGGGAATCAGCCGTGTCTACTTTCTGGAGGCAAAATCGCCCTCTTCAGCGCGACGTTTGGCTGGACAGAAGAGCAGGTACGGATCTATAAGGATCTTAGGGAGGACTGGGTCAAGAACGGGATCTGAGCGGAAGGCGTGGCGCGGACATGTAATGCGGGATCCAGTTCCAAAAGTATGGTTTAATATGAGCCTACAAAAGAGTGGGAGCTTTGTTCCAGGAGGGCGCATTTCGAACTACATTCCGACATTGGTTTCTGCAAGCATACGTTAGCCTACTGGTCTGTATGATATCTGCGATGAGATTGAGCAAATTGAGCAACTGAGTTAATTACCTCCACACCAAAGTTGATGGCAAAGGTGCGAGGGCTCAAGGTACAAGTCCCAGGCTGGTTGATCCGAGGGCGTGGAGGGGTCATCCGCTTCTGTCATTTGTCCTGCAAAAGGTGATTTCGAAGCACTCGCTTCTTCACGCCACACTCTCTTCGGACTGAGACCTTCGACTTGTTAACAGATTCCTAGAATTTCGGTATTGCAAACTTTGGCCGAGCCAGTCCTGGTGCTGTCGTCCAGTTCCACCCAGGGCGTCATGATCAGTCCTGGTCGGACGTCGGCACCAGGACACGTAGACTGCTCTACCAGGGCGCGCTTACCAATCGATTGGGTTCCGGCATCGATCTGGAGGCTTTGTTGCCGCCGATATTCAGTGAACTGCTGTAAGCCTATGCGCCTAGTGCCAAGGTAACGTCGGCAGTCTTCGCTGGTCGAACGAGGGATCGGACGTTGAGATGTGGGCTCTACTTTGCCGAATTGTCGAGCGCCGCGCAGTTAGATCCCGCCTGGTATGATGGATGCCTACATCGAGCACGTCAGATACTGGAAGTGCAATGACATCTGAAGCTGAAGAACGCCTTTCACGGCGGGCGAAAACGTACAGGCTCTGTGAAGAAGTAGCGGGCGTGCACGGTGTGGAAAGACGCTCAAAGCTTGCTGATGCAGAATTAATACGAAGCGATAGGATCCTGACGCGTACAGATAGGCGAAGACTCCAAAACTTTCGGCAGAAACGTGGTAGTTGTGTGAAAACCGAGTCCATGCCAGTGGAAGGTTCACCCAGTCGGCCCCGCGCTGACCATAAATGGAACGGTCATCTTAGGGACTCCTCCATCTAGACAACTCATGTGCACTACTCCCATGCGACAAACAATTATCAAACCTGCTTACCATACCATCCTCAATCGTCGATATAAACTGCTACCGCAATGAAACGCTCTCTCAACTCAAAATACCTCAAACTATCTCGCTGGACATATAACCACTGTCTACACTCGCTCACAGCCTGCAAATTCCTATTCTTCTTTCTCGCGCGCAAAGTGCACAGGAGCCTGGTATATGGTAATCTAGCAAGCAACAGACGAGCCTTACGTACGGTACGCGGCCAAAACATTCTTCACTGCAACCAAAGATGCATGACTATTCATAGGCGCCGACGCGTTCTTCAAGCACGACAAAGTCGCAACGGCGGCGTCATACTCCTGCCCCTCGATGGTCTGGATCCTCGACGAGGTAAAGGCGTACATGGGTGACGGCGAAAAGAAGCGCGCTTCCGCGAGACGCCGGCGATTAAATGGCTTTTTTGGCTCAGCGTGGGAAGTGAAGTCGATTGAGAGTGGAGTTGGATGGATTTAGTGTGGGTGTTCTTGACCATTGTTCCTGTCTACCCAAAAAAGTCGAAGATTTCAAGAATGATGTATGCACCACTGCTTTTTTCATGTCTCGACATGGAGAAAAGGTGCATGTAGTCCTCTGCTAGGATTTCTTCTAGCATTGCAAATTGTTAGCGAAGGTGTTTGCCATCTCGCTGCATTTTGGAATCGTTCTCAAAGAGAGCGGAGTAGTGTACAAGTCATGACTAGAGGCGGTGCAAATCACTGTCCATACCGAACGACGTAATCCTCCTAGCCATAAAAGCAGCGCCCGCAATAAACAGCTGCGAGATGAACATTGAGCATCGCTAGTCCAGCTTTGTAGCGAGCGAAATGACCGGCACCTAGCGATATCGCACGTGTGGTGGTGCGAGTCAGAATGATTGGTCGATTAACTCTCCGGAGCTAGTCGCGATCCTTGAAGTATTCCTCGGAGATATATGGCCAATGTATATGCTCTTGCTGCTCAGTAGGGAAGGTCGCAACGGCACCCAGACATGGTGCTTGGGACTGGAACGATGTGTCGACTCGTTGATGTGGCGCTGTCCCCAGAAAGTGCGCCGTTGTGTCGATCTTGACCCCTGCCATACTGGTAAATGAGATCTGCTACTAGGATGAGATTAGCAACCGTGTATCTGAAACACATATTGCGAGCTAGAGAGCGGTTACTTGATGCGATAAAGGGAAAGTGGTCGAATAGATTGTGGGATTTCGTGATTGGTGGCCTCGTTGTTTGTATGGGTTTGGCGAGATCGCTTCGCGTCTACCATCGCTATGATTGTCGCAATGTCAAAGTCGACGAAGACATGCTTCCCCGTAGCTGGTCGTGATGTCGTGTCCCGCCTAGATATCCCTTCTCTTGCGCCAGACCTCACGCATGGTCCTTCAGCTTATCTTCAATCTCCTCCAGGTCATCCGCGCTATCGATCTCAATGATCCTGTTGACCTCGGCAGTATTCCGCATAAGCTCTTTCGCACCCGCGTACAGCATCTTGACTTCGGCGTTGCACGTTATTGGAAGGTAGTATAGCATGACGTATGGTACCGATAATCGTCCAGAGTCCTGTGAGCCGAAGTTGTCAGTCCCCAGTTTGCTGCACCGGGCGGAATTGTACCCCTAAACACTTCTTGAATTCAGACTTTGATGCCGTATGCCCAAAGAAGTGTTTTGGGTCTTCACTTCCACCTAATATGTTCCACCTCAGTATGTTCGGACCAACTCACCAGCGTCAACGGATAACTCAACAGCACGAATCTCGGCGCATGCTCCGGCAGCTCGTCCGCCAGACTCTGCACATCGGTATACACCTCATCGTCCACTTCTCGTATCTCGAGTGTCTTCTTGTCGATCTCGTCTGGTGTGGGGAGGCATCAGCCTAGTCTCGCGTGAGAGTATATGCGCCCGCCGCAGGGCGCGATTCGAGGCAGGTGAAGTAATTATGGTAGCATACAAATGACTGCTTGGGGATC
>Ga0210040_10008226_pt1 | contig 12428 bp, 15 predicted proteins | sample CryGeyCG12114_NA_FD_185462 | JGI IMG/M metagenome (GOLD analysis project Ga0210040, IMG submission 185462) | Groundwater microbial communities from aquifer - Crystal Geyser CG19_WC_8/21/14_NA (SPAdes) (version 2) | ecosystem: Environmental > Aquatic > Deep subsurface > Groundwater | place: USA... | reverse complement strand
CAGAGTGGTGCAACCGCTGTTGCCTATAATATGAGCGATCACTTACAGTTCAAAAACAAATATTGTTATTATAGCTTCTGTTCTCAAACATAATCGAACAGTTTTCCACACGAGCTCTTATTTACAACGAACCCTTTTTATGCTTTGCTTCGACGCTATACATATCCAGTTCAAAAGATAATCATGCATAAATACACAATATTACTCTTTTACCAACTCATGAAGTGAATCATAGTTTATTTTTTCGCACTTTAAATAAAATTTAAAGAATCGATCACAAAAAAAGTTTGCCTTGATTGGAAAATATGAAACTTCACCACAGTACTAATGAAATGAACCGACTAAACATTTTTACTTTCGAAAAAGGCTTGAAGCATGTTACTTAATTTGGCATCTGCGTCATACAAGTTAACGCATACACGTTTGGCCCAATTATAGTATTCCTGGCGTCTGTTTTCATCCCACCCTTGTGGCAACTCTGCATGAAGATCTCGCAGATTGTACAGTTTGTCAGCCATTTTCACCAGCTTTGCTTCCCTGGACTTCTTGCTAGCATTCTCGACTTGGAGCCTCTTTCTTTCACTTTTGGGCAAGGCTTTATTGTCGGTGCACTCTGCTACAATGTTTGTTACCTACAAGTTTAGCAGGAAATGGGTTTAAAAAAATAAATGAGTTGATATTGATAGTAAGTCAAATATTAATTGATAGAGTTATGAAAATTTTAAATTATCGCCAGACTGGGCATGATTACTTTCTCTCCAAAAAGGTCCTTAAGTTCGGAAAAAGTAGTTTCCGTATCTTCGACGGTATCATGAAGTAGAGCAGCTTGAATTACATCCAGGTCATGTATTCCAGCTTCCTGGGTTAAAATATTCGCCACACCTATATAGATGATAAACAAAAGAATTGCAAGAAAGTTAATTTTAAAATCAAATCTAAAATGGTGAAACAAGAATTAAGAACCATTGTGAAATTTCAGCCACCCAATAACCTACATGCACTGCATAGTGCATACTGTTTTTTTAACCGCTTATTCGTTCGTGTTGAAATCGATTAATTCTCACCGATGGGATGATTAATGTAAGGTGTTTTGCTTGCGTTTTTGCGCCTTTGATCTTTGTGCTTCTTAGCAGCAAAATCACATGCAAAAATAATTTTTGCTGTGTTTGACTCCATTTTGGAAGTTAACATTAATTATAGGAACTGTCGTGGGTAAGTAAAAAAGTTCAACGTTGACTAACTATTAAGCGTTTGTAATTGCAGCTCTTTTTACAAACATAGTCATTGAAAGCAGGTACGTTTCTTGATTAAAATAATATAGAGATAAAGGTAAATTTGTTTAATTGCGATGCGTGTGAGTGGTCATTATACTAACTTAACCTACTACTAACTAAGTAAGTATAATGCAACACACGGTCTCTATCGTACAATTTTTCTACTAAACCGGAACAAAGGACTTTATTGAATCCAGTTCGCCATTTAACCCTATTTGCAGCCGAACTCATTGAAAATGCTGGCACCAAATCCAGTGAATTCTAATTTACATTTTGGCGGGCCATCGTTTAGTCTCTGCAGGTAAATAAATAAATAACTGTAACTAATTAACTAACTACTGTGCTTATTGCTTATTCCTTTTACTTAATTTAGTTGTTGGATTATTGCCAATTTGTTTGCATTAATTTGTTGTATTCTATTATTTGTAAATGAATTTATTAGCCGGCAACACCAAATATGAAAACAGTATGAATAATTAGATGTCCAATGACAACCCGACAATTTATGCTGTTTTTCCTTCGAAGATTTTTATAGTACAAGATTTGATAACTCCTTAATTATCTGCTCGATCAGACAGATATACGATGGATATAGTTTTGGGTAGCATTAGAAGGAATTAAATTAGCTTCAAAATGCTCTCTCGTAAAGGAAAGACTGTGAAAGAAATGACGCACTTTTTGCCCCCGAATAACAACTCTACTATTTCCCTAGATGATTCGTCTAATTCTGGTACCTCGGAATTCCCAACTATCTAACGCTACAGTTTTTTAAATGTCTGGCTGTAACGAATGAATGATGTTCTTTTGATTTAATTTAGATTCTGACTTTAATCCCAAGGCTAAAAAGTTCAATCCCCCTTTCAAATCCAAAATCATAGTGAAGCCGGTTGCGACTGTGTAAGGGTGTAATAAACATGACATATTGATTGTTTGCATTCTAATAATGCATGTATAATTTTTATAGTCCTCCACACAGACCTGGATTCAGTCAAACTACAGAAGTTCGATGCAAACTTCCCATATTTAACACATCTACTATATCTTCACACGCTACTCCTTCAACGTCCACAAAAAATGAAATTCCGTCTCAAAGCTCTCAGAAATCAAGTCAAGTAAATGCAAATTTTAACTTAGGAATCTCATTTGCGGACGATGATGATGACGACGATTTTGAAGAGGATCCGCCAGGAACCCCCAAATACTCTTCATCTTTGCTCAAAACTCCTGGGAACAGTAATGCTAGTGTCAAATTGTCTTGCAACTCTTCTAGACGCATTTTCGATGTTTGCTCCACATCAGCTTCATCCCCATCAGTTCTGCAAAACTCAGAAGTCGACAATCCAGACTTTCAACACGATTCAAAATTTGATGGAATCGACGTAATACCTCCAAGCTCTGATGAAGACGATAGCAGACAATTTGCTACAGCAAATGAAGAAAGTGGCAGTACAAGTCGAAATGCTTGTGCTGATGTGGACATTGAAGAATCTGACGATGATGTAGGACCTGCTCCCACGTCTTCCAAATCCAGACGGGGATTGGTACTAATGTCAGATACTGAGGAAGAAGTCTCAGGAGACGAGCAGGATGAGGAATATGAAGAGATGGAAGAAGATGAAGACCCTGAGGACAAAAAGCTCAACTCAGATGAAGGTAAGTAAAGATGAAACTCTCGAAGAAGAGAATCAACTATATTATTTACTTTTGAGATGTGACTGAAGAATGATTTGTTCGTTTATGTTGACGTTTTTATGATTTAGAGATTCTTTCCGACGAAGACGAGGAAGAGATGATTTTTCCCGAGGACGACTTTGATGAAATCAATATGAATTTAGTAGATGAACTTGTAGACCATTATGTCTCGAAGGAAGAAGAATCCTTGGATAATGAAATCAACTCAAATCCTTCTAGAAATGAACCGAGCTCTTCAAAATCTAAAGTTGAGGACATAAGCAGAGTAGGGAATTCGGCTATGCCACAAGAATCATGGGTGGATCAACTTCAGTCTCAAATTGAGCGGGGGGTAAGATTTCTTGATAATGATTTCCTTTCATTTAATACAGATGCACACTGAAATAGGATTAGATTCTTACATGTTATATGAACTTACATTATTCTAATTTTTAACAGGATGACATTCAATCAATCATCCCAGAACTTTTATCGAAACTCTATACTACATTCAGTGGCTGTAAATCAAAAATGGAACTTGCTAAGATTCTTAATTTATCACCGTCTCATTTAGTTTGTTTGACTGTAATATTGAATATGGCTGCTGAAGCATCTCCACATAGTAGTAAAGCTGATCCATTTAATTATGAGGAGTTTCAAGATGCATCAGATCATGTGCAAACTGCTGCTTCATCTCAAGCTACAGTGAAATCAGGATTTAGTTTTAAATCCCAGCGTGTCAACCAGGAATCATCGCCTGTCAAAAAAATTCAACATGAACTTATCAACTTATGCAATACTCCCAAGTCTGCCAGAGATGATAACGATAGCTATGGTGGTGGTCAATATAAAGATTCTCCGATGAAGTATGATTTCTTTGGAAACGCTCTGCCGGAAGAAGACACAAATATAGATGATTTATTGGATGAAGAGGAGGAGTTTGCATCTACAAGTGCAGTTTCCATAGATCAGCCAAATTTAAATGTCAGTCATATTGACTACACTGACAAGATTTTTCATAGTTCTCGGTCTCCCGTTAAAAAGAATATTCAATCTCCTGCAAAAAATACCCCACCTTTAGTAGCGTCCAAGGAAAGTATAGAGATAGGAAATTTTAGAGGCAATATTATTAATCACGGGACCACTGGCGAATTTGATGGTTTCAAATATGCCCATTCGAAAATCATGTTATCGGTAATTTTTAAAGGATATGTTTTTATTTTAGTTTTAAAAATTGATAGATAAGGACTCAAATATTTAATTATTTGTAGGTGTTTAAATCCAAGTTCGGACTCAAAACTTTCCGACCTATTCAGTTGCAAGCTGTGAATGCTGCATTGTTGGGCCATGATACATTTATTCTCATGGTAAGTGTTCCTAATTCTGACCGGCAGTCTTATGTTAATTAACGACCTATTATATCAAGAAATTAACACGATTATATTTGTTTTTAGCCCACTGGTGGAGGAAAATCATTATGCTATCAATTGACAGCAGTAATTTCTCCTGGCGTGACCATTGTAGTTTCGCCATTGAAATCTTTAATTTTCGACCAAGTTCAACGATTGCAATCTTTAGATGTTTGTAATAATTAAAAATATCAAAATAAGATGACTTTAGTTTAGTTAAATTTTACTTTTTTTCAAAGGTTTTAAATGTTTTAAATGCAATAGATCCCAGCTGCTCATTTATCTGGAGAAATTGCTGCCCAAGATCAAAATAGAATTTATTTTGATTTGGAAGGAAGTAATCCAAGTACGCTCGCGATTACAATTCTTTTATTTTTATTAATCCTTTGCTTCCTGATGATTCTTCTAATGAAATCTAATTTTGCTTGAATTTACATTTCTCTCAGAATTGAAACTGCTGTACGTGACTCCGGAAAAAATATGTGCATCGGATCGGCTAAACAATGTTTTGAACTCATTATATCAACGAAATTTGATCTCAAGATGGGTCATAGATGAATGTCATGTATGTTTACTTGCATGACAATGTGCTGACTGGTAGTTGGGCTGTTGTCTCGTTAAGGAATACTTTTAATTGTTTTTATTTTACGCAGTGTGTGAGTCAATGGGGACACGATTTCCGTCCAGATTATACGAAGTTAAACGTCTTGCGTCAAAAGTATCCTAAAGTGCCTTTCATGGCTTTGACAGCTACAGCCACTCCTCGTGTTCGAATCGATATCATTCATCAGATCCACATACCAAATACCAAATGGTTTCTATGTTCATTCAATCGCCCCAACCTCAAATATGAAGTTCGTCCTAAACGAGGAAAAGCAAATAGCATTACAGACTTGGTTGAGCTTCTAAAATCAGCAGATTACAAAGGGGAGTCAGGAATTGTGTACTGTTTGTCGAGGAAGGACTGTGAGTTCACTGCAAAAGAGCTTGCTCGCTCTGGAATTAAAGTGAGTGAAGAAAGTAAAGTTTATCAATCATTTAGATCTAATATGATAATACATATGAAAAGCAACGCTTTCAATTTTGTGTGTGATTTATTCTATTCTGAATAGGCTGCTGCTTACCATGCGGGGTTAACTGATACAGCCAGAAGTCAGGTTCAGAAACAATGGACTACTGATGTAAAAAAGGTTAATTGAATACTATTTATGCTTGAGTAATTTATATTGACAATCATTGAAAACAAACATTTAAAATCCTAGAATATTTTAATCCATTTCAAACTAGTAACTCGACTAATATGTGTTTTTGTCTTTTAGGTGATTTGTGCGACCATTGCGTTTGGTATGGGAATTGATAAACCAGATGTACGATTTGTCATCCACTATTCTGTCCCGAAAAGTATTGAAGGTTATTATCAAGAAAGTGGAAGAGCTGGTCGAGATAATGATCTTGCTAGATGTGTACTTTTTTATTCTTATCAGGATGTCCATCGACTACGTCGGATGATTGACTGTGAGTAATCACTTCATTAACCGGAATTTTACAGTTTTAAAATATTTTGTAAAACTTTTTTTTCATGTCCAGTGGATCGTCAGAATTTTGCTGCCAAGAAAGTTCACATTGATAATCTGTACAGAATGATTGCGTACTGCGAAAACAAAACAGACTGTAGGAGGGTGCAACAATTGGAATACTTTGGAGAAATATTTGACGCAGAAATGTGCAAGAAAAATTGGCAAACTGCTTGTGATACTTGTAGTCAATTGGTAATTGATCACTTTTGAAATTATTGCATTTTCCCGTACGTTTTTCACTTTTTAGAACTGGTTATTAATTTATAATTCTTAGGAGAGTTATGTAACTAAAGATGTTACAAAGGAATGCCGACAGATAATGCAAGCTATTAGACAACTTTGTGGTACTGTAAGACAGCCTGGTCGCGTCAGGACAGCATTAGGAAACTTTACTGTTCTTTACATAGTGGATCTTTGTAAAGGATCGGAGCATAAAAAAATTATTGAGGCTGGGCATCAAAGACATCCTTTACATGGACTTTTAAAAACATGGTCTCGTGGCGATATTGAAAGACTAATGAGAAAACTTACTATCGATGGATATATTCAGGTATTTAAAAAATTACTAGTGCACTATGCAGTATTACGACGTTCAATCTTCTATCAGTCGATCGGCTCACCAATAAGAAATGCGTGCATATGGCGTTCAAGAAACAGTCAACATTTAGTATTTGTTTAATATCTATTGTATTTTTTTAGGAAGAACTGATAGTGACCAAACAGGACATCGCCATTGTCTATATCCGTTGCAGTCCCAAAGGGTTAGACCTTTCTAACGGAAGTGGAAAAGTTGAGTTCCCAATGCTGGAACGCCGACACAATATAATTGAAGAAGTCAACAAATCGAACAATGCATTAGATTTGACTCTTGAAGGGAAAGTTTCCACATTGCAGAAAAGGTGCTATGTGGATTTGGTACGCTGCTGTAAAGATTTGGCTGCAGAACTCAATATTACCCAGTGGACTACGATTATGAGTGTCCAGGTTTGGAATTATTTGTATTTTGTATTAAAATTAAAACACTTTGGCGCTGCTATTGATAACTTATTTCATTTGAATTTCAGGCTCTCCGTTCTCTATCAGTTGAAATGCCAGAAACGCCTTCAGAAATGTTGAAAGCACCAGGAGTAACAAAAGCCAATTTAGAAAAATATGGATCTAAACTATTAGAAATCTGTATAAAATACTCGGCAGAAAAGTTCGTTTTATTAAGTACTGCGGATGAAGAAGATTTCAGTAGCAATAAACCTGGACCTTCAAAATCTCGTTCTCGAGCAAAAACAGCGAAAAACAACGCATCAGCTTCAGCAGAAGATGAAGGATGGATCAATTGCGACTCTCAAGCTTCTACCTCGTCTTACTTTGGAAGTTCTCGTGGAGGGACTACAAAAAAGACAGCGGCTGGATTTTGGAGGAAGAAGGGGGGACGTAAGCCTGCCGCCAAAGGTAAAGGACGGGGAACCAAACGGAAGTCTACCGCCACGACCACCACTAGTGGTAGTAGTGGTACTTCTTATAAACCGCCATATAAAGCTTCTCCGTCTCGAGGAGGATTTTCTAATTCTAAAAGTTCTAGTTCAGGAGGTTTAGGTTTGGGCTTTATGCCGTTACCCCAGCCTGCTTCGAAGAAGCAAAAAATGTAATTTATGCAACCGCGTACTGCCTTTTTATAATGTTTTTGTTGTTACGTTAATGAGTAAATATTAAGTTCGGTTTTTATTATGGTAACTTTAAAATTAAAACCAATAAATGTTTTTATACTATGTGAAATCCACCCCTACCTGCGATCTGCATGATTGTTAATATTTAGTTACATATGGACAATTTTTGTGATTCAACACTGACGGAGAATAAATAAAAGACTGTACTACATTAAGTTTTCAATGAGGCTCAGTTTATTTTCTAAAAACGTCAGTCGATTCGAGTGGGATCAATAAAATTACTACAATCTAAAAACGTTGTCAACTAGTTTCGAAATTAAAAATTCTTATGACTAAAATAAGGAGCTTTAGCAAATCAATTCATCAGTTCGAGTTAATCATAATCATACCCCATTCCTACTTTTTCGGATCTACTTTTATGTAGGATTAGTAGCATCAACAAATTTTGGAAATGCATAACCTTTACAATTCCATCTTTTCAGTAACTCCTTGCGACGTTCAAACTCCTTTCCAGGGTTTTTTAAATCCAGAACATGTCGGCCAAATTCTGGTTGGATTCCAGTTTTGCACCCAATATTGCTCAAAGACAAATATGCTATGCGATTACAAATATTCAGTGCGCATACGTTCACTGCCAAATCATTCTGGACAGAAAGAAGAAAAAATCAGCTCATAATTTTTTCGAGTTTCAACAATTATTTGTAACTTAAAGTTTTTTTACGTACAGCCATATGATGAAAACAGCACAACTCTTCGCGATACGAAAAGTCCAAACAAGCCAGTAACTTTTGAGCTTCATGTTCATTCACTAGCACATCTTCGGGGAGCTTTAAATCTAGCTCTTTTCTCAATACGTAACTATTCCCATGTTGAAACAATTCGTTGAATTCTTCATCTTGACCTTCCTGATCTGCATATTTCATTTTTGAGAATTCAGTTGTTTCGCTGTCGTCTATAAGTCGACCTTCTCTATTTGCCTCATAGAGGCAGGCCTCAATAGACATCATATGGAGTAACATACTGACTGGGTATAGTTTTACCCCCAATTTGATTTCTGTCCAAACAAAGACAATGAAGTATTTAAATGCCCTTTGCTTAAACAGAAATGGAAATTGTGTTTTCGAAGCCAATTTGATGGCTACATCTGAAAAAAAGTTCCGATAGTGAATAATTTTAAACGAACCAGACGCTTGTTCCAGCCAGTGAATGCATTTTTCAGTCACGGCTATATCTTTCCGAGTAGTGAACACAAGTAATCTATTGGAAGTGGCAAACTATGCAAAACGCACATAGTATTAGCATTATGGAAATCTGAAAATTTATTTAAGTCATGCTGATGAATGTGGAAATCATACGGCAGAAATAAAGTTCTCTACATCATTCATAATGCGCCTGTATTCTCTGCACTCTTTTTCATATGGTGGATGAGGGACTTGTAAACGGGCGGAAAGTGTGGAGGCCGATGAATAAAGCCCAACCGGTAAATCACCTGAAATTGCACTAGAATATTAGACTAGCGAACTAGAAACTAAAAAATTATACACCGACCTGGATCAATGAGAGAAGAGTAATTGCCCAAAATCCCTTCACGAATATTGAAAGCACAAGCAGCGATTTCTCCAGGAATAGGATCTCCCTTCAAAGTGATACAGCAAATGCTGAAATGCAGTATTATGACTTTGGCATCCATAAATGAGGATTGATTAAGGAAATCCTGAATTTCAAGTTCGTATTCGTATTCTTTTTTTATCTCCATGATTTGTTTCATTTCATGTTTTGGACCCCTGTGAAAATTAAACCCGCGTCTTAATTTTCCATAGTCATTTCATAGATAGACATTAACTTTAACAGTTAGTTAGAAGACAATGATAACTAACATTTGATCAATAGTTTTTATATTTTTATTATTTCCATGAGTTTTATCTGCACTTGCATCGTTTTGACAAATAATTAACTCTCCATTCTGATTTTCCCCATATTGCGACTGCGCTTTTTTGGCTTTGGATGCGAGATCAACAAAGGGAGCCTTTTCTTCCGGGGACATTTCCTAAAATTGCATAGGTAGAGAGCACTTGATTTCTTTCTCGATATTTTGTTTTTGTCTGATTTCAAATACCTTCCATTCAGAATTTAACAGTAAACTGAGTTCCTTCCATCCGCCTTTAAAAGTGCGCCCAGAAGATTCCAGTTCTTTTCGTCGGAGCTTCATAAACTGATAAAATGCATTATTGGTACTCATCTTGGACGATTCACAATTTCCTACACGAATACACTTTTCTGTCAAAGGAATTTTATTCTATGTTGATTTCTTGAAACCCCAACAAGCACTAATCAATTTTAACATATTGAGATGAACTTCCATACTGAAAGAACTTCTGCCATATACCACAGAATTAGAATTTCCCATCATATGCATTTCTGTAGCAATGAAATGCAAAATGTTACAATATTTACAAATTGTTATAATTTGCCTTGTATCTGCTTAAATAAATTCTGATCTAGGCCATTTGACTAACTATTGAGGGAACTAATTTTTATGAACTGTTAGATTATAAAATCAACGGCGTTGAACAAACCAGCTTTCGCCATGCATTGCGTTACTTGTAACTAGAGAGCTACCGCGCAACACATTTTCTCCCGGAAAATAACATATCTCAGGGTGGCCGGGATCGGGGTGGCCCCCCATATGTAGTACAAATAAGCGTTATAAAGCCGTCCGATTCTGTCTCTTTCATAGAATAATACATTGTTCCTATTCAAATGGACTTTATTGTCACAACAAAAGGGACAATTATAACACGTGCGCTCAATTGATTCCTCTCAGGAAGTGAACAGCGCACACAGTAATACTAGCCTGTAGAGCGTATAATAAAACTATTACTTTTATTGACATCATAACAGCTTGCATGACTCTTTAACTTGCTACTTGACTGACTGCCAAAAATAGTTACAGTATAGTAATTTAAACAGATTGCAATTACACTATAATGTTAGTAAGAAATGAAGCGAGCACTTTTGAATTCATTGAAAACAGAGACAAGAAGGATTAAGTGGGTGCAGGTTGAAATCACCAATATAATGCTACAGTCTACAGTCCAAGCTACAGTCACTCAGCAAAGTACAAAAGAGCCATAAACCTAACAAGACTCAGAGCCCTGTGGGTCTGTCTAGTCTTACTTCACTCCCAAATAGGATGTACATCATTGTGATCTAACAACGGTGATTACTGTCTCCCTGAATGAACGAAAGTGTGGTCCATAGAAAAGGTGTGCTATATAATATGGTCTCAACGAATGGTTTCTAAAATACTGTCGCTGGCATGCAAGCAGTCCTTGGGGGAAAAAGTGGAAAGTGAATGAGTGAGTACGCATCCGTTACGCTTTATTCCAGACTACTGTTTGATTGTGTGTTCTATTGATAATAGAAAGTGATCTCCCTGGGCTCTCATTAGGTGGCATTTTATCATATTTACGATGATGGATTCACTATTTAATAAATAAATATATAGGTTAGTTAGACTAACTGGGGTGCTCAAATCTTCATCTGTTGAATGCAGCTCGAATTGACAATAATAGCAAGTTGCAACGATTCCAACACAGCCTAAGACCTAAAAATGGAGAGTAAGTTTGTACTTCTGAAAAATGACGGGTCATCGGTGAATTATTGGTTTTAATCAAGCCAAATAGATCTAGTTGTCTTTGATTAGTTAGTGTAGTACACATCAAGGTCCACTTCATTGTAAAAGTTAGCTGAGGATGACACAATGTGTGATATAAACTTTCTAAACAACATTCCGATTGGTTACTCCACAGAACGAGATATTTCATTACGCGTGAGCGTATGAATGTGGTGTACACAAGTTGAAGCCGATTGTGAGCAGTGAGTGAGGAGAGAATAAAATTTACGAGTGTCTAATTAGCTAGAAAAGATGGTCTTCATAAATCATTTTTGTTACAAAAAGTTGGTTTCCCTTTTCGGTAGTCAAGCGGCTTTCAGTTGGAATAAATTCTTGGTAGATTCCGGTTGATGCTGTGAAAAAGTAAATTAAAAAATGGAGTGGAACAAGTTGGAATGTTGATTTTATTTTCCATTTCCGTATTGGGTGCATTGTTGGAGTGATGAAGGTAATCTTGTAAATTTGTCACAAGTTGGAAGAATCAGTGGTTCAAAAAGCCAACAGCCAACAAATGTTTTCATTTAGTTATTTAGAACTGTACAGAAAACTAACGTACTCTATTAATTCTGTTTTTTACACTGTGTCTAGAACGATGCGCTTCTTTATTTCATGAAAAGAATCCGCTGGTGATGACTATAACTGTACAAATCATTATTTCCAACGTTTCTCCAATTCCGTTCAGGTCAATTGAGCATGCAAAATGCATCAAACGGGTTTTAATTCACGGGCTTTCGATCACACCCTTTGTTCAACTGATTTAATAATTGAAGTCGACAAATTGATTGACTACGCTGATTGTTGCATAAAATCAATTACGACTTACATACGGCTATCCTATTGTTGAGCTTTTAGTTCGCACATTACTGCACACACATACACGCACAAAGAGTTTTATCTTTTTTAATCAAAACATTCCTAGTTCCCTTTCAACTAACAAAATTTAGCACAAGCACATATAACGATAACGATTATGTAATGAATTGCTTGCACACAGATTAGTTTTATCCGCGAGAAAACGTGTTAAGTATTATCCCAAGATCATGTACAGAGGCGTTTTTTTAACAAAATTCTGAACCGTGAACAAAATATGCGAAAACATGACACTTTTAGTAAAACATGTGGAAAAATAGAGCAACGTTATCCTGCCAAGCCCTGTTATA
>Ga0210040_10008225_pt1 | contig 12428 bp, 14 predicted proteins | sample CryGeyCG12114_NA_FD_185462 | JGI IMG/M metagenome (GOLD analysis project Ga0210040, IMG submission 185462) | Groundwater microbial communities from aquifer - Crystal Geyser CG19_WC_8/21/14_NA (SPAdes) (version 2) | ecosystem: Environmental > Aquatic > Deep subsurface > Groundwater | place: USA... | reverse complement strand
ATTTGATGCAGATTTCTATTTATATCACAAATGTGTGGGTAGATTTAAATTTCCAAACCAGGCTGAATATGGTTTTGCTGAATGACTGATTTATATACAAAAATCTTCCACGGTGATACGCTAGTTTCCGGGGGATAAATGCCGCCTCTTCAATATTTTATGAAATAATATTTTTCATTGCTGTTACATATAGGAATCATACATACTTGTATATTTTACCCAGGAGCCTGAAATTAAAAGGATTCGGGATTATTTAGTGTTTTCCAAAATATTTATTAAACGAAACCTCGGATGTTAAAGAAAGTCGAACCATATTTTCACAGACAGTCAGATGTGCACCTATACTTCCTGCCCTTCCTTCCTTTCCTGCCCTATTACTATTTCCAAATTGGCATAAACCATTTTGCCAACAATAATAACTTTTCAAAAATGCGATTTGTAGCATGAAAAAGTACAGATTTTTTATCTTAAAAGTCAGTAAAAAGTATTGATTCTTAATGATCATAATATTTCATTACGGAATGAATTGATCTAATTAAGCTTACTTCGTAGAATGACAAGGCCAGATTATTGTAGTCATCGTATAGTATGAAGTATCGTTTTGAGTACAACGTACAACATTAAACAAAACACTCTAAAAAATTGTTTCTTAGAAATGAGTACTCTATAGTAAAACTAACTAAAACAATAAAAGAATCACATATTGCGCATTTAGCGATGTAGCTTTTCAGTTCAGATTTTGTGTAAAATAGCCATGTTTTTGGTCATCTTTAAATCCTGGCACTAACAACCTAAATCGTTCAAGATAAATTGAGATAAAACTTTCTTTAGATCTGAAAATAAACATAGTAAGTAACCGGTAAAATTATTTATCCATGCTACAAGCATCTTAAAAGAAAATCAGGAAAGTGCCAGGACGCCACTTTTTGCATAATATTCATTGCAATGGTGCAGTGACAGTGAGTTAGCAAGCATTGAACCAAGAAGGGAGGGAAAGCGGTGAATGAGAATATTTTTATGTTGTCGGGATTGGACAACAGTTTTAGTTGCATTTTTATAAAAATAATAATTTATAATTCATTTCTAAAAATTGTGTCCTTGGATTGAAATTATATTTTCGGCTATTTAAGTGATGAGGATGGATACATATCAACATCAACATTGGGGAAAGCAATAAGTGAAGGCGGGATTTTAACTTATTTACTAGTTGCAAACACTTGACCTGTTTGCGCATCATTGTTATGGGAGGACAGTTTTTTAGTAAGCTTAGGGGGACTATGCTCCGTCCTTTAAGAAATTACAATGTGGAAGAAAGAGCTCTGAAGGAAATATCCAACGAAAAGCCTAAGCCAGCCCCACCTTATCCTGTAATGAAAAAAATAATGGAAGACATTAAGAAAGGTACTAGTAATTTCATTCTTTTCGTCAACGTCGAAAGATTGAGCCTTAGATTCATAATGTCTTAAATCCCGTGGTTGCGTAGATCCCGATCTTTCAAAGAAAGATACCGTTACCGTTCAGACGCTAGAAAATCTAAAGAAAGTTTACATTACTTCAAAAGGAGACAATCCTGTGATCACCACAAGACAAAGGCAACTCCCATCTGATAGAGGTGCCTACGATGCAACGTACGGAGTTCTAGGTCCTAATAAGGTTACTGTGGGCAAAGTCACCTTACTGCAAGCAGTCGATTTTCTTAACAAACACCAAGCAGACAAGTCTTACAACGCTGAAAAGATTGCTGCTGATTATAAACTAGATGTAACTGTTGTTAAGGATATTCTTGACCACTTTAGTACTCTAATTATGTACACTGATAGTCAAAAATCATTTCCTACTAGTGAAAGAACGACTCAGGAGAAAAACCCTTTGAAGTTTTTAAGAGATAAAATTGATAGTGTTAAGGATTAACACAGGACTTAAAATGATCATAGTCAATAAGTAAATAATTTTGAGTTGTATACTGTATTTTATACAGCAGCTAGTCTCATTTCTCATTGCAACTTGAAATGGTGAATAAAATCTCTATAATTAGAATTAAATAATGTGAAGTGCATAGTACTGAAACATATTCATACAGCAAAGTAATTGTAATGACTTTATTCGTCTTCCCAAAAAGAGTGCACAACAAGCGCAGAGGAGTATAAAGTATTTAGCTTATTTCTAACGCCCTCAGCTCATCTAGTAGTGATTTTTCCTTGTCAATTTTGTCCAATTGATTTTTTTCTACAGGCTTCCCCTCCTGAACCATGTCTTTTATTTTCACAATCTGGTCTAATTTCTGAAAGTTCGAATGGGATAATATGACATAAGTATTTGACTGTTTAAAAAAGTGCAGTGACGTGACACATGAAATTACAAAAAAAAAAACCTTTTTCACTGCTCGGATTTTTTTGTCCTTTTCTGATAGTTGGCTTTCACTGCAGGACTTGTTGGATCCATCTGCTTTCGGCTGTAATGCCCCTGCATTTGATTTGCCTCGCTTTGATGGCGGTACGTATGCTGTTTTTTTCTCTTGAAATTCTATTAGACGCATAATTTTTTATAGTTTATACTTTATATACTTGCTTGTGAAATTTTATTTAGACTTGCATTCAAGCGTTTATTACTATTTTTACAAAGCATTCAAAAAACGTATCTATACTTGGCATAGATGCTTTGGTCTGCACTGATTTAGCTATTGTCTCTGTCAACTCGCTGGCAAATGGCGGTGCTATCTGGGTTTTAAATGGTACCACACCATACAAGTGTTTAGGGGCTTTCCATTCAAAGCACTTTTTGCCATTCAAGTCCCAGACTTGAAGTAAATTATCCACTTGCATTCTTGGAGCACAGCTTGCAGTAACGAAGTGAGTACCACCTAAGTTATTGAACATGACGACACTTAATGGTAACTTGATCTTCGTGAAGAAAAAAAGAAAAAAATTTATTAATAATGTTTCTGAAAATAAGAAAACACAAAAAACTTGCCATTAAGCCACTCTAGTTGTGTTGTAGCTGGAGCACACGTGGTAGCGAGCAATTTTTTATGGGATTTAACTTCCCATATTTCAATTTTTCCCTGTGCTAGATTTCCAAAGGCTGCTAGAAGCACAATAGTGCCTTGAGGGTTGTAAAATATTGCATTTCTAGCTGCAATATCCATATTTAGGACCACTTCGCATCTACAGCAAATCAGCAAAGTTATAAAATGAAACTATCTCTGAAATGCTAAAAAACGATGCTACAATTTTGAAATGCTAACTTGGAATTTAAAATGGCTGCTCTTGTATGTGGCATTTTTCCAGTAATAATGCAAAACTCAGTAGAATTAGGACTCCATTCCGCTGCATGAACCACTGCTGAATCAGTCTCAGTTTGAACCATGGCTGTTTCGCCTATAAAATTACGATGAAAGAAAAGGTTTTTTTTAGATAGTCAGAGAGCGGAAATGTTTTTAGTTGCAGTATTTAGAGTTTTCAACTCTTACCTCTTGTATCCAAATAATGTAATGTGGATTTCCCATAGTATGATTGGCCGGTTTTATCTTGCTCACTGGAGGCTATTAATAGAAGAGCACTTCCTTTGGAGTTCCATTTCATTTCCACATTATCAGCCTGAAAAAAGCTTTTAGAGGCCACCATTTCAAATTTTGGATATTTAAATATTCTTGCAAATGAGGGCATTCCATTTGTGGTAGCTAAATAAGCAAATTCAACAGATTATATCACACAGATCGTTAAAACAGATCAAAAGGTCATGTACAGCTCATGAAAACTGTAAATTCGTTATACATGGAATAAAAGCAGCAATGTGAAGAGGAGCTTGTCCAGTTGATAGAGAAAAATTTGTAATTTTCCATGTCTCGGGAGTTTTCAAGGCTGTATTATGAAAATCCGGTGCATTGTAGAAATATATGATGCTATTGTTCAAGCGAGCGTAAATTTTTTCATCATTTGAGAATTGAACATGAGGAGTTTTGCTCAATTTCATGGAGTGCAACAGCTTTGCCGCTTCATCGACGGACCAGATTCTGAAATTGTCATTATCTGTTTGAAATACAAAATATTTAAAAGTACATTGCAATACAATACTAACAAGTTGTAGTTAATTAAAATGTTATCATAATCATACTTTGGGTCGGGTTGTCCCATGAAAGTAGGTAGCTACCACATGGAGAGAACCATGGATTCAGCATTCGGTTGCGAATTGTGCATTTCTTTTTTCCATCGACTGTGCTCATAATGTTGACCCTTAATACACAATAGATAATGTTATGATCCATTAAATTGATAACAGCAACAGCACATTTGTCAATTATTGTCATTTCAGACATGCTTCTCACATGGAATTGTCTCCGATTGCGATTAAACTCTGATCCGGAGAAGTTACAGAGAATCTGACTTCCTTGTCTTCTCGTTTGAAGCCACCCCATTCTTTAAAGTCTGGAGGTCCGCATAAGGTGAATGTTTCTGACGATGCTTTAACTATTAAATGTAATAAATATTATATTTCCGAATAAAAATCTCACTGTCTAAGTGTCTACTGTCTCATACAAAGAGAACTAATTATTTTTTACTCTGGTTTACCTAAAAACACGTTGGACGCCGACATAGTGCTTAGCTCCGCTTTATAGAAACGACAGGTGAACTTTAATACGAAACTCAGTAGTTAAAGGTTTTTCTTCACCGGCACCTAAACATTTTTGCAACACGCTGCAGCTGCTTTCACCGTGTCAAGTTTTTTAGAAGTATAAACAAATCTCACAGTTTAGCGCGTATGGCTAGTAAGCCATTGAGTAAACTTTATGCGCCAAATTAAAAAATCAAAATATTAATTTTTTGGAAACACCCTTTAGAAAATACAAGTAGTTTCGTTTTTATTTAAATATCCAATTAATTTGGGAATTTAGTTGAATAAATTAGTGAGTTAATTCATAAAGGATTCTTCGACGCAGTGTATAAATTTATAAACCATGGGTCGATTCGCAAACTCATTGTCTACGCTGATATTGTCATCATTGGCGTACCTAGCAAAAGCAGCTGATGATGCTGTAAGTATAAAAACTCCTTGAATTTTATTGCTTGATTCTGAAACTTTTTTTAAGAAAGATCTACATTCTCACCTTATGAAATATTGTTTGTGTCCTAAATGGTGTTCTAGGATCTAAATCTGGCTCCAGATGTTGACGAGAATTATCCGGTTATTTTCAACATAATGCTTTTCCTTGGAATCTCCCTCACACTATCCCTTGTCGCTATCAGTGGTATGTTTATTCTGCATTGCTAACTTCATATTGTGTATAGCCACCGGTATATTTTAGTAATGGAGCTCGGAAATAATAATTTGCATCATTTGTTTTCATAGTTTCAATCGCCACAATGGACCCAGGAAGAGATTCTCTCATTTATCGTGTTACATCTTCACAGCGAATGAAAAAGGAAAACTAAGGCGCCCTATAGTCTTCAATGCATATTTTTTTCTTGGACCGCTGTATTCAGCTGTATAGTCTTTTTTGTTGAAAATAGAGAAATCTCTTTTCTGAAGTCATGGTACATTCCCCTGTAGTACTTGGTATCGTTCGTTTATTTCTATGATGTTTAAGGTAGTTTAAAATTTACCAATGTAGCAGTTAGTTTTGTTGAAATCCAATCGTAAGTGGTGCAACTATAAAAACCGTGTAGTATAGATCAACCATATAGGACAATATTTTTGAACATTCGTCGATTAGTGAGGTAGTTTAGTTTCAATATTCAACGTAGTAATATTTCACCTCGCTTATATTATCTTATTTAACAATCTGTGAATGATTTTTAGTTTCTCTTAAAATTTACGATGAACGGAGAATTGTTGAATCAGAAAAATAAACATTACAAGTGAAAACTGATTGACTTTCCTACAAACTTTATTTAGACAATCATGTCCTTACAAAACACACAAGAAAGTATGAAAGAAGGAAGAGTTCGGCGAGTAACATTTCGCCAACCTGTCTGTGGAAAGAGATTCAGCTCAACATTTAATCTCCCGGTACATTTCGAAAGCCACTCAAATAATTTAATATATCTAATAACTCATCCGAACTAATGAGCATTAGTGAGCGTAGGCGTATCCTGGGTGTTGGTAACCATATGCTGGGGCAGCATAATGGGTTTTCACTACTGGGGTTGCAATGTTCTTTACAGCTGGGACAGCTACTGGAACTTGAGCGTATCCAGGAACGTGATGTTTGAAGAGTGTTGGGGTTTTGACTGCAACACGATGAATTTTAGTAGCTGGCTCTTGAATCTCTACTTCTTGAACGGTCTCAATTGGGCGGGTGACAACAATTCTACGGGTGGTAGTTCTCTCACCTCCTTGGAGATCAATGTTTTGCAAAGAGTCGGCAACATCGAGCACACTGGCAGATTCAGGTTGACCATCTTTTCCCAAAAGCTCCGTGACGGTTCCTCCCCGAGCGCTCAAACTATAATAATAATCATATACGAGTATTATTTCTACTGTAAAAAAATCAATTCACTTGCTAGTACACTACAATTAGCATGGAAAATTGTATTTTACTCACAGTTCCAAAAGACGGGCTTGTAATTCAGCTGGCATGTTAGGGCTAAGAGTGAAAGAGCGAGTTTGAGCTTGTCCATTGGGTTGTTGTTGTTGTGGCTGAGCTGGAGATTGTTGTCCTTGATCTATAATAATCAGTTAGTATTAGCTTTACCCAAATGAACCCCCTGGAAATTCCCCTTGATTTTGGTTCGCACAAAAATTACCATCTCCGCCGACAACAATGGCATCATCTTGAGGTGCAGCAGCACGGGCCTCTGGTTGAGCTTGTTGAGGTTGTTCGGGTTGTTGTTGTGGGGCATTTTGTTGGTGGGATTCTGGGCGAAGGGTAAGAGGACGGATTGGACCACTTCGGAGTTGAGGTTGTTCTTGTTGCTGAGGGGCTTGTTGTGGTTGAGGGGCAGCTTCTTGTTGTTCTTGGGCAGCAGAACGGGTTTCTGGAGCTTGTTGTTGTGGGGCTGGGGCCGCATTACGGGCAAAGTTGACTTGAGCTTGGGCAGCGGAAGAGACTGCTTGACCATCAAGAATTCGACGGGAAGTTCCGTATCGGACAACTGGGGCAATTGGTTGGTAGTTAGTTGGGGTCAATACGGCTGGTCCCTATTGAAAATACGACAATACATTAGTATCAAGTTTAAAGGAACATATGAGGTAGGATGAAAGGTCCAATGATTAGAAATAAAAAGAACGTCAAGTTATGCATGATCATTAGTTAGTTAGTTACCTTTAGAACATAATGAAGCAAATTATCATTCTAATAGGTTTACTTGCATCATACATACGAGCTGCTAGTTTCCCTTGACTTTATATTGAGAATGATCATGCAAAACGAACGCTTTCAAAACAGCGCACTGAAAATGATGCTGTCCACTTTTGACAACCATATGAGTGCCATCGAGGCCATACTGGGATCCAAAATGTGATCTAATTGTATCACATAATGCATTTAGGACATAGAACGTAATCGAACAAGAATCCATTCCAAAAGCCATAGGAGGTCGCGATTAAAGCGCGATAAAAACCAGTAGTAGCAATCTTTATGTTGCACACAACTAACTGACACACTGTGGTGAACAAAGGGATGTTTGTGGTATGAACTTGAGACATGAATGCATAACAAAGTTTTTTTCATGCCTCTATTGTATACTATTCATGCATATATGGGAGGGTGAGTACAGCGGACCCATCATCTGTCAATTTACCTTATAATCAAGTGAAAGGAGTTGCAGAAAGTGAACGGACGCTCCTGTGCTTTGACTCACGTTTCAAAACTATTTGCTAATTGTCGGCACTATTATTAATTATGAAGCAATAAACTATCCAACTCTTTGTTTCTAACTATCATTATTAGTTTGACTTAATAGTTAATCTCAGTTACCACGACTTATGAGGCTACAAGTATTTTAACCATGGGAGTTTTTTATACCTGTTGCTCTTTGGACAATGGATGGCTCAATTCAACAGTGGCAGATCCAGCTGGACGGACGATAACACGGTGTTCAATGTCTACAAGGAAAATAATTTTTAGCTACATTTTTCAATTTCATATCCTATCAGTCAGTCTGCCTATATTTCGGGGTAAGTTGATACCATAAAAGTCCTTGCGGAGAGCTGGGCGACGGACTTTCACTCTTCGGGTGGAAACAGCTGGATGGGCAACATCGACATCTTTTTGGGTGAAACCCTTGGAGTAAGCCACTTTGGTCACTGGGACGTTAGCGACTCCATGAACTTTGGTCAACACTTGTTTGTTAGCATATCCAATCTGGAAAAATGAATATGTATTTTCTCATACTCTTTATGATGAGTGTGGAAGGGATGTAGATTTTTCAATCATCATGAGAATGAGGGAGGAAGCAAAAGCAATTTATGCTCGCACAGCTCAATAATTTTGCTACTTACATGTTGTTGAACTGGAACAGCAGGGGCAACGTGGTGAGCATATGCTGGAGCAGCATGAGCGTAAACTGGAGCGTGTTGGTGATGGTGAGCATAAACTGCTGGAGCGGCAGCGTACTTTAAAAACAATTTAATATCATAGATAGTTTTTTAATGGATAAGGTTGTTCATTATTGTAGAAGATGGGGAATATATGATGAATATACTGGGGCACTTACTGCTGGAGCTGGGGCAGCAACTGCAACTGGTGCAGCGGGTGCGACAGCTTTCAACTGAAATACATTATACTGAATTCAGTACAGTGGTTTTACATATTAGGTACTATAAATTTCATAAATACAATTGAAAAGTTGATTTAGAGAACTATGAAGTCAATTTGTATTTTGCCAACGTGCAGCTGCATGCATGAGTTGTATGCACAGTAAATTGAATTGTGATGAAATAATTGGAAATCTTATTTTGCACAGTACTATGATTAAAACTTACGGCAGGTAAAGTTCCACCAGTATTTCTGAAAGTGACTCCAGCAGGGTTAGCGTACGAATATGAAACTAAACCAGGATGAGCTTTAGCTACGGCCAAAAGGCCCAACAACAAAATGCACTTCATGTTGGAAAAATTCACAAAATAGACTTTAAAATTTCTGCGTACAAAAAGCTACTATGTTTGATTTTTGGGCCAGATTTTCTGGCTTAGTTTCACTTGATAACACTTGAACTGTTTGTTCAACAATGAACTAATTTGAAACCAGTTGAATGAGCTTATATATAGGGACGATGACCAAGGAGGAGAAGGTAGTATTATCCAAAAAGTACCACATGCTCTCATACATATGTTACACTCCCTTCTTGTAGACATGGCCTAATCATCATCAACTAAACTGCCTATGTTATTATTAATAAGATTTTGGCGCTTTCAGTTCTACAGTAGTTAACAGTATAGCAGCCCTTGGTCTTTCTTGTTAAAGCCAAATTTGCATGCATTGTGGACACCATTGTATCTTGTATCATGAAGGCTCACTAAATGGCTGTTGTATGCAAAAATTGAGAGAGCAAGAGCAAACTGTGATACAGAATCCTCAGACGTCTCTACCTATAGGAGTTTCCATATGGATATTTATTCGCTCATATACATCAGCAATAATGTGGGGAGTTCTGAAAATATTTTTGGCCATAACGAATCTAAGGTGGAGAATAGATGAAATGAATAAATGAAATCAATTTGCCTATTTGACGTTTTATGAGGTTGCACTCAGTGTGGAGCACAATAGACTGCAGTGAGAAAAAAACCACGCCAAAAATTAAAATAGCAATAATGCAGTTGTCAGACAACAAGCAATATGGCATATATAATTTGGCATATGAGCAAAGCATCAAAATTAAAGCGCAGTTAGCATGTTAGCAATTCTGTGGTTTAAAAAATAAACTTTAAGTGTTAAAGAGAGCTTTGTTTTTACAATGAAGAATAAAAATGTTTTTAAGAATTTTTTGGTTTTAGCAAGTAGCTAGCATTGCGAAATGAATCCAAATTATGTGAGTGAGCGCCCAATCATATTTCAATAAGGTTAAAAAACGATTAGAATGTCGCAATGATCAATATTGCTGTCATATCTGGTGCGATACGCAAAAGCATGTACATGGACTTGCTTGTTTCATTTATTAATCTCAGTCAGTTAGTTTAGCATCGCACATTTAGTTTATTAATATCATAACGGACCAACAATGCAACCCGTTGAAACAATCACTCACTCATTTCTCATTCTCCATATTATTTGATTGGTTTGCATGAGCAGATAACTGAGACTTTCCATCTATAAGCAGCTTATGCATCGTATACTTATTGCTATAATAACGAACTTGAACATTGCATCTGGTTGACAGACTGTGTCAAGAAATGAAATTCCATTCTTTTCAAAATCTAAAGGACATTGTATAGCACTCATCAAGGTATGTATTTTCTTGTAAGTCAGAAAAGATGTGTTCATGAGTATTTCGAGTTTGCAAGATGAATTGAACTATTTGTATGTCCTCCCAAATAGCCACATGACACCTTGCATTGCTTACTATGGCCAACACCCATATTCCCAATGCTGGATTCCTACAAGTTTTTATGTATATTTGTGTTGTATGAATTACATATAGTTCTCTGTATTGGGTGCTCCTACTATTACTTGTCTATCGTATCATCATCACAATCAAAAACGTCTTGTTTGTTAGAAAGGAGCTAACTCATGTAAACAGTACTACAGTACAAAACGGATTTCACATCAATGCATGTACGTAGAGTGTATAGGTGGGCTAATGCATAAATAATGCGATGCTTTATCTCCAGCATTGTGGTATGGTAATGAACGAATGACATCTGCATTACTCAAATACAAGAGAATTTCATAATTGAAGGTCTATGCGCTGAGAAATCAAGTTCAATATCTCCAAGTGCCTCAAGTTTTGGTGAAATGTGCAAATCATTGTATGGGCAAGGCAGATTTTAGTTTCATTTTGAGAGGAGAGGTCAACATCTTATATTATGTGTCTACAATGGAAATTAATTAAACAATGGAACCATTAAGATGTTATTTGCACAAGATAATTCAAATATAGTACAAAAATAATCTCCATTTCGTTAGTTTAGTTGACTCTATTTCCAAGTGAGGTTGTGGGGTATCTATTATGTGATGTCGTGTGTAATTTTGAACCTTCAATGAAACAATTAGACTATACCTAAGGTGACAATAATTATGTATGCTTCAGTCAATTATTTATTTGGGCAGAACCACATTTTTTTGCCGATAAATAGAAAAATAATTAAGTGAGTGAGTGTGTAAGCCGATATTTTATATGAAATAATTCACAACTTTCAAGTCAATTACAAGGAAATTAAAATGGCTCCTATATACACACGTGGGAGATTAAATGTGCTGATAACTTTACAGCCTCGATACTGGTCACGAAATATACGTCAACTGCTCTTCAACTAGCAGTAATTATCATTAACGATCATTTGTTAGTGTGTGTTAAATGGGTGCACTGTTTAAATGATCTGCATTCAAATCATAACTATATTGAAGGATGGCTTTGATCATCCGTTTTCTTTATTATAACTCAAATAAGCCCCTCTGAAAAATATATGGATTAATATTGCTTAGTTATTGCTCCAAAATTTATTTTCCGCATGAAATTACTTACTTTCCTATTGAAAATTGCGTATTATGTAATGCTTTCCGTATTAATTTTGTTAGTCATGGACAGCGCCTATAAGACTGAAAAATTCCCGCAATCTTTCCATCAATGCTAAACAGACAGATGTCTCCTTTGTAAAGACCTTTTGTAACATTATTATTGTCATTTATTCTTCCATGATTGGAATCCATCACCTTACACAATGGTGGACCCCCTCCGGTCAAAGCTTAATGATTGTAGGCGTGTCAACACGACTCCAATAATTTGTCAGAACTGTTTCTCCCAATTTACCAATTAATAAGCCGACTTGAAATCAAAAACTAGTTAATCTGTAGATGCATACCCTTGAAAAAATTACTTATGCCGCCTTTAATCACAGCTTAGGTGTCAAAGCAATATGCATACATAATAATGTCAGCTCATTATTATATGATTCAACTAAAAAATCATTTTCATGGCACTTGGCTAACAAGTTGTCCATATATTGACCCACACGCAAAAAAAAACACAAATTAACTTCTTTTATCACCTTATGAAGTAATGTCACAGCACTGGGCTGTAAGTGAGTTAGTTAGTTAATACATGCATAAAATTTTTCCGAATGTTGAAGGAAAGGAGCTGACAAGGATTTCGTCCCTGATGTAATTGATATGAAAGCAAAAGTTGGGTGTGTCCATCTCACAAAGTTAAATAATGCATGCCAGCATACAGATAAGATATTTAGCTGATGATATAATGCTTCATCGAATATAAGTTAATGCTTGTTTTATTGTCTGATGCAACTGAACAATATGATTCCATTTCTATTGTCCT
>Ga0210040_10008224_pt1 | contig 12428 bp, 17 predicted proteins | sample CryGeyCG12114_NA_FD_185462 | JGI IMG/M metagenome (GOLD analysis project Ga0210040, IMG submission 185462) | Groundwater microbial communities from aquifer - Crystal Geyser CG19_WC_8/21/14_NA (SPAdes) (version 2) | ecosystem: Environmental > Aquatic > Deep subsurface > Groundwater | place: USA... | reverse complement strand
CCGCCTCATAAGGCGAACACCACCACTCTCTGGCCCCGACGTTGTCGGGGCTTTTTTCATGCCCGAAGAAGGGGACAGCGGACATGCCTGAATGGCCTACCGGAGTACAAACCGTCACAGTCGCGTTTGGTAAAGGGATCACGATCGGCGGCCACCAGACGTCGTCATCGTTGACCATCGAACCGATCTTCCTGGGAACGAACAGCATCGTGTGGGCTGCGACCGGCACCCCACTGTTGCCGTTCCAGGAGGATGCGACCGCTGCTGAGGGGTCGTTGGGGTCTGTGCAGATCCCTGTCGTCGACCAGGCCGGGTGGGTGGACGACGGCGGCAACTCGTTCTCCATGTGGGGTTACCGGTTGACGGAAACCCCCCGGTACAACGGTCGTGTCGGCAAGGTTCGGGTGAAGAACGCCCAGTTCGTGTCCGGGCAGACCACGGTCGACTTCGACCTGATCCCGGACGGGTCCATCGGGATGCCGGTGTCCGCACCGACCCCGGCGGTCACGTCGGTGAACGGGATGACCGGTGCTGTGACCGTCACAGATGGCGTCGGTGGTGGTTCTGGTGCTCCGACTGGGGCCGCCGGCGGCTTCCTGTCCGGCACATACCCGAACCCGGGGGTGAACTCCACTGCGCTCGAGTCGGCCGTCGCGGCGTCCAACGCCATCTCCGGGGCCAAGAGCCGCGCGAACCACACGGGAACGCAGACATCAGTCACCATCTCGGACTTCGCTGAGGCGGTGCAGGACGCGGTCGCCGCACTGCTCGGTGCGGGCTCCAACGTCATCCTGAACTATGACGACAACGCGAACACTCTGACCGTCTCCGCGACGGGCACCGGTGGGACCGGCCTCGATGTGGAGCAGGTCCGCGACGCGATCGGTGTCGCGCTCATCGGTGTGGGGAACATCGCTGTCACGGTGAACGATGCCGCCGACACGATCACCATTTCGACGACGGCGACCACGAACTCCACCGACGCGGCACTCCGGGACCGGGCCACCCATACCGGCACCCAGTCGGCCGACACCGTCATCGACGGCACCACCAACAAGGCGTACACGGCGGCCGAGAAGACCAAGCTCGCGGGTGTTGCTACAGCCGCGACGGCGAACTCCTCCGACGCTTCCCTCCGCGACCGGTCAACGCACACGGGCACGCAGGCGCAGTCCACCATCACCAACCTGACGACCGACCTCGCGGGGAAGCAGCCCGCCCTCGCAGCCGGTTCCGCGTCAGGTGACGTTCTGGTGTGGAACGGCACCGCGTATGCGCCCGCGACGCCTACCGCCGTCACGCCGGCCGACATCGCCGCGGAGCCCGCGATCACGGCGGGGACGACGGCCCAGTATTGGCGGGGCGACAAGACGTGGCAGACCCTTCCCTCGGGCGGGGCATCGGCAGCGTCAGCGGTCACGTTTACCCCCACCGGCAGCGTCGCGGCCACCAACGTGCAAGCCGCCATCGCGGAAGTCGCCGCAGAGGCGGTCGCCGCCGCCCCTCGTGGATTGCCCGGGTACTGGGTGGACTCCTACGGTGGCGTCCCGAACGGCGTGACCGTCCTCGACTCCACCTGGACCGCACCGACGACCGCGATGCAGGGGCACCAGTTGGCGATCGACTGCACCGAGCTCCGGTTCGTTCTGCCGTTCGGGTGGCGGGCGTCTTCCTCCACCACCATCGGTGAAACGATCATGCCCAACGGCAACACCGCGAAGATGGCGTTGCAGATCGGCACTGCCTACTACCCGATCACGTTCAGCGGCGCGCGCACGGCAACGATCGACGCTGGCGGAAGGGTGATCTCCGACCCGATCGGTGGCTTCTGGGCGAAGGGCACCCAGCTCACCACCCGCGTCTCCCTGGGGGCCATCTCGGGGGCGACCGTCCCCAACGCCGTCACCGCCAACGGACCCGGCATTAGCCCGGCGTTCACCCAGTATCGGTACAGCAAGAACACCGACGCGGTGGACTCCAACGCGACAGGCTCATCGGGCACCGCGGACCTCTGGACCCCCGGGATCCTGGGCCGGCCGAGCACCAGCACCCCGTTCGTTCTCGGCGGGATCGGCGACTCAATCACGTGGGGTGTCGGTGACACCCCCAACGCCTCCCAGGGCGGTGCGTCGTCGTGGCTGACGCGTGCGACGAACGCGACGGTGCCCCTGTTCCGGTACACGGTGAGTGGACAGTGGGCGGCTGCGGTCGCGGGCGTCTCTTACTACTCGATGCCGTTGATGGCTGGCTGCTCCCACGTCATGGTGCTCCTCGGGACCAACGACATGGTGAACGGCAGCAACTACACAGCCCTGACCAACGCGCTGGCGACGATCTACAAGATCCTCCGTGCGCAGGGTGTGAAGCCGGTCGGGGTGACTATCCCGCCGCGCACGACATCGACTGACTCGTGGGCGACGACCGCGAACCAGACCGCGTCGGGGGCGAACTACACGGGTGGTGCGACGTCGGTCCGGTCGCAGGTGAACGCCTGGATTCGGGCGGGTGGCGGCGGCTACCTCGCTGGATTCTTCGACTTCGCGGACGCGGTGGAGACGGCGCGCGACTCGGGTATCTGGCAGGCCGGGGCGTCCGTTGACGGCATCCACCCGAACGGGACCGGACACATCGCCGCGGCCGCAGCCGTGAACCTCACCGCGATCGCGGCGATGTAACGGTGGTCTCCCGACTTGTGAAGATCACCACCGGGGGCGTGTCCCGGGTGGTGCTGCTCCCGGCTCCCACGGCCCCCGCCACCCCGAGCGCACTTGCAACGCTCACCCCCGTCCCGGGAAGTTCCCTCCTGTCAACGTGGCAGGCGGAGCAGGAACCTCACGTCCGCGGGGCGTTGCAGGACCGAATCACCGCCGTGGGGGGCACCGACGTGCCCGGGACGGGGACCTACAAGCCGTCCGTTGCCATGCGCGTCGAGTTGCGGTCGTACCACAACAACGATGTGACGGTCACGGCGACGGCGGACGCCACGTCCGGGGCCACCTCCGTCACCATGTCGAGCAGTGACGTCGCCGCCATCGCGCCCCTGGACTTCATGGTCAACACCCGCACCAACGAGATGCTCCGCGTCAACGGGACACCCACCGGCACGAGTGTCCCCGTGAACCGGGCGCGCCCCAACACGGCCGCCGCGGCGATCCTCGCAGGGGACACGTTCGTCATCCCCGGTGGTGACGTCAACGACTCGGGCAGCGACTACGCCACCAGCCGCGCGGAAGTCTTCGCACGGTTCGCGTCGTCCTCGTCGAACCCGCCTGCGTCCTGGCCGGACCCGGTGGGCTCCATCCGCTACTACTCGTGGAGCCACTACGTCCCCGCCGACTTCCCCACCCACGACGACGTCAACTGGTGGGAAGACCTCATGCAGTGGAAGGGTGCGTTCACCGGCTCCCCGCCGCTCGGACTGGACGTCTACCACTCCACCTACCGGCTCGGCGGGGCGCTCGGCGGGTACACCGGGCTCGGCGCGATCAACAAGGGTGCCTGGGACTGGTTCGTGATCGGCGTGAAGTGGTCCCCGGACGCAACGGTCGGGTGGATCGAGGTGTGGCGCAATGGGGTCCTCGTCATGGCCCGCCGCACTCAGGCGACGATGTTCTACAAGAGCGACGGGGTCACTCCTGACCCGATTTACGTGAAGCAGGGCATTTACCGCGACGCGGCCTGGACCGACACACAGGTCGTCTACTACTCGCCGCTCGTGATCGCTGACACACCGGCCGCGGTGGGCTTGTAGGGGGCGGCTACCACTGCTTGGCGGCCCACTCGTCGAATGCTTCCTCGCAGTCGATGGAGCCGCACGTGTGGGAGTCGGGGGCGACAGCAGCCCCGCAGATCACGCACTCCGTCGGGAGCAGCGGCGGCTCCTCCCGCGGCGCACTCACAACGCTCCACCACCGGGCGAACCGGGCGATCGGGGTCTCCATAGCCGGGAGGGTAGCGGACCCTCCTCCGCACCGGAAGGGTCGCCCGCTTCGAGACGGTCCCCCTCGGTCGGGAGCGCGCGGCTGTTGCCCAGGAAGCGTCCTCGAGCGGAAAGAAGCGGAGCGAAAGGAGCTCGCCGGGTCGGACCGAATCAGGCACGGCGAGCTCGTCGCATTCGGTCGCCCCGTACCACCCGGAAGAGAGCACTTCTTCGGACCCGTTGCGCTTCAGGAGCACTCGGCCAATTGCGGGCTCACGGGTCCCGCACGCCCAGCAGATGCGGGAGACTGCGCGATCGGCATAGTCATCGTCGGTGATGTAACCGAAGCTGCTCCAGGCATGCTCGTGCGTGTCGAGCGCGTCTTGTTGAGCCTGACCCATGGGTCCCATTCTAGCGGCGACGCCCGCAACTCCTCGGGCGAATCTCCGCCGGAACAGTGCACCACCCCGCACGACATCGAGCCCCGCTCGGCCCCTCACCGGGTCGGGCGGGGCTCTTTCGTCGTCCTACCGCTCACCCGGCCGCTTGTTCGGGTTCCACGGGTAAGGCCAGAGCTCGGGACTGTCCGTCACATCCACGCCGTCCTTCCAAACCCTCGACCACGCCGGTTCCCACCCAGGACCACCCAACCGGTGCGCACGCTCCAACGCCTCATCCACGTCATGCTGCGGGTTGTTCCTGAACGACGGGGCCGGACCAGGAGCAGAGGTGTCCATGCGGGCGACGATACGACGTCACGCCGACAACGAGCGCAGAGGCTTGATCGGGTGCGCATCAATGACGGGCACTTGCTACCTCGGGAGCCGCTCCACGTCGCCATACACGAAAGTCACGAGACGGCGGATCGCGACCCCTTCAACTCCGGCCCTGTCCAGCGCCTGGTAGATCCGCTCGACGTTCGTCTCGTCGTTGTACATGTCGATCGCCTCGATTCCGAGCGCAGGGTCGTAGGACGTCCACGCGCCGTCCGCACCGTAGTTCCCCTCCCACACCTCTTCGCCGGATGCGAGCCGGTATCCGTGCTCGTAATAGGGCTCTTGCTCGCCGGTCATTTCGCTTTCACGTACCTCTCCAGCGCCTTGCGTACGACCTCCGACACGGACTCGCCCTTCTCTGCGGCCTTGTCCTGCGCCGCTTTGTAGAGTTCGGGCGGGATGCGGAACGACTTCAACGGGGTCTTCGGGGCGTTCGGCACACGAGCAAGTGTTGCAGGTGTCATGACGGCGAACCGGATCGACGACCGTAGGTCTTGGCCACCACGCGACGGATAAGGTCGGCTTCCCCCTCGGCATCAGGAGACCACGACAGCAAGGCGTCCGCGGCGTCTAACGCGCCGCGCCGCCATGACTCCAATAGTTCGGCGTCGGACGACTCCGGGCGCTGGCGATACCCGGCAGCCAGGATCATCGGAGCGACATAGTCGCCGACCGACATTCCTGCGGCGACCGAGTCCCAACGCCAGTTGTTGACCTGATCGTCGATCAGGCGGGCAAGGTCATCGAGGCTACTCATGACGCCCTCCCGAAACTAGAAACCGCACTACAGGTTCAACCGCGGAGTCCACTGACGCCCGCAATTCGCGCAAGGCGATGCGCCCTCTTGCAGCCGTCCGCGCATCACGGACGCGCCGAAGGTCGTCGGCCCACCACAAATTTCCCTGCGTCATAGCGCCGGCCACAGCGTCTCCTCTAGCCGGGCATGCCAACCCCCGTGCAACTCCCGGAACTCGGAAACCACGACGGCCCCGCAGACCTGGCACATCGTCTTCGCGATCCCGATGCTTTGCGCCGTCGAACCGTAACCGTCGACCGTTCGCAAGAGGTCGGTGAACCCGCCCTCGTCACCCTCGGGCAACTCTGGCGACATCCCGCCCAGCGTGACCATCTTCACCGGGTAGGTGCGGTCGGACGTCCTCAGCGAGACAAACCCGTGCCACGAGAAGCCCTCGGGCCAGTCCCGACGTTCAGTCGGCCCCGCGAAGTGAGGGGCCACGGTCCAGTACCCCGCCTCGTTGCAGTGCATGGATACGGTGTCCGGGTCCACGCCCAACCCGCGCAAGTAGTGGCGGACGGCCGATTCCGTCTCGACTGTCGGTGTCATGACACCCATGCTACCCCGAATGCCGGACGGTGTCATTACACCGCGATAGAATGGTGTTATGACACCGAGACTGCCAGCACATGCCACTACCGCCCAGGTCTTAGCTATGCGGACCACGCAGGAGCCGAACACCGACTGCCTGGTTTGGACGGCTGGCCGTAACGCTTGTGGCTACGGGACGCTTGTGCGAAACGGGCGTTCGCAACTCGCGCACAGGGTGATCTACGCGGAAACCATCGGCCCCATCCCCCCGGGGATGACTATCGACCACCTCTGCCGTAACCGGGCGTGCGTCAACACTGAGCACATGGAGGTCGTCACTCCGCTTGAGAACACCCTTCGGAGCAGGACTCTCGGCGACACCTGCCTTAGGGGCCACCCGTGGACGCCCGAGAACACCGAGGCGCGCGTAGACGGGCGGCGCAGGTGCCTGGAATGTCGGCGGGCTCGGGAGCGCGAGCGCTGGCCCGCAAAGCGCGAGCGGCAGAAGCGTCGGGCCCTCCAGAAAACGGTCGCGTAGACCTACGCTGCGGCACCCCCGCCGTGTCGTACCCTCCTGCGAAGATCGCCACATGCTCACACCCGACGAGCTCAACGTGCTCCGATTCGCCGACACCCACCCATGTACTATTTCCGCCATGCGAACCCCGATTGCGCGCTTCGCCGAGTGGCTCGTGACCCGCGAGGACAAGTTGCGCCCATGCGGTTTAGACCGCTCAGACACAGTCCTCACGCCTGGACCGCTCTGCGAAACCATGATCACGCTCCGCAGCAGCGAAGCCGCAGGCCACCGGGGCTTCTGCTCGTTCGAGCACGGGTGGGAAGACCAGCAGAACCGGTCCTAGCCCGGGGGAGACGTGCCTAATTCTGTGGCAGCCTGCCACGCGCCTGGGTCGGCGAAGCTGCGACAAGGGTAAGCCGATAGCTCGAACAAGCGTGAATCTCTCCCAAACGGGCGGTCAATGTGGGTTCGAGTCCCACCTTCCGCACGGGTCTCACTGCCTGCCCTAGTCGTCCTGTGGACAAGCTGCACCGCGGAGCGGCGCGTCTCGGCACACTGGCCGCATGGCGACCGCCGTGCAGACCATCACGGACCGGGTCCGCGCGCGCATCCGGGCGGACGGCACCGACCTCGCCCGGGACCGGAGCAGGGCCGCGGACTACGTGAGGGACGAGGTGCGCCGCTACTCGGAGCGGGCGCTCGGGTCCGCGGATCCGCTGCTCGAGGACGAGCAGGACGCCGCCGCGCAGGTGCTGGCCGCGCTGACCGGCTTCGGCCCCCTCCAGCCCCTCCTCGACGACGACGAGGTCGAGGAGATCTGGATCAACTCCACAATCCCGCTAGATCATGCGGAAGTAGAGGCCTCGGTCCGCAGACGGTCCGCAGGAGTTCCGAGAACCGTGTCGACGAGGCCCTGAGCGGCAGCCCTGGTCTTGTCTTCGGCGGTCGGCCAGAGGTGGCTATAGGTGTTCAACGTCACGCTCGGCGTCGAGTGCCCCAAGGCCCGCTGCACCGTCACGACGTCGCAGCCGGCTGCGATCAGTCCCGACGCGTAAAAATGGCGCAGGGAATGCGGTGTCCATTCCGAGAGGCCCACCCTCGCGACCGTCCGGTCCCACTGATACGACAATCGACGAGGCCATGCAGGGCCGCCGTCCTGGCCTGGGAACAGCCATTGGGCGTCGCCGTACACGCCGACCTCAGAAACGTGTTGCGATAGGGACGCCACGAGCCCGTCAGGGATGTGGACGACGCGCTCGGAGCCGTACTTCGGCGGCCGGATCTCCAGATCGTGTCCAGGTTGCCGCTGTACTTGCCTCGTCACGGCGAACGTGCGCCGCAGGAAGCCCACGTCACCGAGCTGTGCCCCGTTCGCTTCACCGAATCGGAGACCCACGAACGCGCACAGGTCGATGAACGCCCGAAACCATGGCTCGGCCTCCGCGCGGATCGCCGCCACCATCTCGGGCGTAGGAATCTCGAGCGCTGCCTCGCGTCGCCGTTTCCGGGGGAGCGCCACGCCCTCGGACGGGTCGCGCACGATGATCTGGTCCTTGACGGCCGCCTTAATGATCGCGCGGACGTTCTGGACGCGCGTGTGCACCGTCATCGGAGCGAGCTTGTCGGCGGACATCTTCTTCACCCACGCCTCGACGTGGGACCGCTTCACATCGTTCAGGGCTGAGTCGTGGAACGGGCAGGACCGCACCGCAAGATCCATCGCCCGCCGCGTGCCGGTCTCCCAGAGTTGCCGGTCAGCCCAGTCCCGGTAGTAGCTGTCGAGCGTGACGAGCCCGGACTTCGGATCAACCCACGTTCCGGTGACCATCGCGGCCGTGACTGAGTCGAGCCACTCCTGCGCCGAGTCACCAGGCCGGCGGTCCTTCGCACCCGGTGTCCCTGCGTTCCGGTATTTGAAGTGCCGGGCGTGCTCCTTGCCGTTCGCGTCCCGGTAGCGGGCTCGCCAGGAGCCGTCAGGCCTCTTCTTGATGCTCGCCATCGGTGTCCTCCGACTCGCGCTCCGCAAGAACCGTGTCGTACATCCGCTGATTGACCGAGATCAGGAAATTGAGCCACTTGCTGCTGCCAGGAGTTCCAGCGTTATGGGCCTTCGCCGCTTCCGCCTCCTCGGCCGTCGTCGGGCCCTCGCCGGCGGCGACGTCGCGGACGCGCTCGTCCACCGGCATGCCCAACCAGTCGTCGCACGCCAGAGCTCCGTGTCCGTCCATTGCGCCGGCGTCCTCGGCTTGATCGGCCGCGGCGGCGAGCTGCAGTTGTGCATTGCGGTATCGCTCGACGGCCTCCTCAAGGTCACGGTTGGCATCGAACATTCGGCTCATCGAGGTGCGCAGCATGACGTACTCATCCACTCCGGTGAGCATCGATAGCGCATTGATGCCCAGGTTGAGGACGGCAACGACGTCCGTCGCCTCGGAAAGGCGAAGGGGTCTGTCGCCTCGCTCAACTGCCCAGACAGTCGCCTGGGACCACTTCCAGCCGCGGGCCCGCATGGCGGCAGCTAGGTCCGTCTGGCTCATCTCGCCGCGGATCTTGGCGAGGTTTTGACCGATCTGTTCGTCGCTCGTGGGCATGTTGGAACTGTACCGCGTTTCTAGTTGCGGACCACTACGGACCGTGCTGTACTCGTACCCAGTTCGGGGGCACTGGAAAACGACAGTGTCCCAGTCCAGTCGAAGGGGACAAGAAAACATGGAAGATCGCTTGCTGTACCTGCCCGAGGTCGCGGAGCAACTCCGCCGGTCGGAGGCCCAGATGAGGTGGATGCACCAAAACGGGAAGGGCCCTCGATTCGCTCGGATCGGCGGTCGACTCATGGCAAAAGCGTCCGACGTCACCGCATGGATCGACGCGCAGTTCGACAAGGAGAGCGCGTGACTCCCGTCACCATCACGAAAAAAGCCCCCGCCGGCCAGGGCGAGGGCTATGAACCAACCCCAACCGATCAGGAAGAAGTAGGTAAACCGATGATCTCACACGCTACCGACGCCCCGCGAGCCCGCTCCGCGGGCAGCCACATTGCAAACCGAGACGCCCTCGGCCGCTACGTCGCACCCCACAACCAGTTCGACGCCGAGGTCGCCGAGGTCGTTCGTGCCATCGCCACCGAGGCCGGTATCACCGTGGACGACATCCCAACCGTCGTGCCCGTGACTGCCGCCGAGGCCAAGGCCCGGTGGGGGGACGGTCGCTGGAACTGCGTCCACCTGTCGATGCTCGCAGACCGCGCCGGCATCACGTTCGCGGATCTCATCAGCCGCCTCCCGATGGCGGTGACCCGATGACGCTCCTCACCCGCTTCGACAAGTACGTGCCGTCAGCCTCCGAAGCGGCATACGCCCAGGATTTCCGCGACTGGGACATCGTCCACCACAAGGCCAAGATCGCCGGGGTCTATGTCGAGATGGAGGAAGTAGGGGAGTGGGGCGAGACCTGGGTCAAAATCGGCCAGCTCAAGGCCTACCCAGACAAGCGCCGCTTCGCCATCCACCTCCGCCGCGGCGCGAACTGGGAAGACCTGCGGCACATCTACGGGGCCATCGACCTGATCCGCGCAGGCAGTTGGGGTGCGATCCCCTGGGACACGAACACCTCGCAGCGCGACGGGACTTACTACTACACGACACTCCTCCGGCCGTCGAGTAACCGAGCGCGGGACCGCCGCGACGAGCCCGTCTACCCGTGCGCCGAAAAGCGATGCGCGGAGTACCAGAGCGTCCACCTGGTCGCCCGGGACCTCGGTCAGACCGAGGACGACATCGAGCACCACAGCATGGACCAGCTCCGCGGCCCGGACGACCGATGGCTGATCAGCCTCACCCGGCGCGAGGACGGGCCCTGGGAGGTCAGCGTCGAGACCAGCGACATCCTGACCCCCAGTCTCGTCGCAAGCCTGGTGAACGACCTGCAATGGATGCGTCGTGAAGCCGAGACGCTCAATGCGGAAGGCAGGGCGGACACGGTCCACGGGAGGGGCAACGCATGAATGAGATATACGCCCAGGCCGGGGCGGCACCCGAGGCGGCCGTCGACAGTAGGGCGACCATCTGCCTGCGGTACCTCGCCATGTGCAAGGAAGAAATGGCAAGGGCGAACCGCAATCGGATCTACTACATCCGGCTCTCACGGCAACACGGCGTCAGTGATTCGCAGATCGCCGACGCGATCGGAGTGCCCGCCGATGCGCTCGCCCAACTCGTGTCAGAGGACTCCTGATGCCGCGCGACCGGGCGATGCTCCGTACCGACATGTGGGGAGACGCGGACTGGCGGGCCCTATCCTTCGGCGCACAGTGGCTGTACGAGTACCTCCTGGCCTGCCCATCCCTGAACTACGTAGGTGTCGCGGACTGGCGGCCAGGCCGCATCACGAAGCTGACCAAGGGGCTCGAAGCGGCGCAAATCGCCGAGTTCGGGCAGGAACTGGCAGAACATCGCTTCGTCGTGATCGACGAAGAGGCGGAAGAGATCCTCGTCCGCTCCTTCCTTCGCCACGACGGGGTGCTCACCAACCCGAATCTCCTGAGGTCGGTTGGCAAGGACTTCGCGGGCGTCCACTCAGAGAAACTGCAAGCCGCCATCGCGCGGGAACTGAACCGACTGAAAGACGAGTTCCCGAACGGCCTCGGCAAGACGAGCCCCTGGCAGTCCCCAGAGCTGCGCACGGCCTTGCGGACCCCCTTCGAGACCCCCTCGGACACCCCCTCCCAGACCCCCTCCGACACCGGGTCCCCGAGGGTAGAGGACAGGGGGTCTGACACAGCTACAGCTACTTCTACATCTACGAAAGAGAGAGGTGCCGCTAAACGCGGCACCCGTCTCACTCGCTTCTTCGCGATTGACGAAGAGATGCGTGCGTGGGCTGCGAAGGAAACCCCCCTCGTCAACATCGACGAAAAGCTCGGCGAGTTCGTCGACTACTGGGCGAGCGTCCCCGGCGACAGGGGCGTGAAGCTCGACTGGGTTGCGACCTGGCGCAACGGGATGCGCAAACAGCAGGCCTTCGCCGAGCGGGACCGGCCAGCCGAGGCCGCCCCACCCAAGAAGAAGTTCGTCGCCTACGAGGACGAGATGGAGGCGTACCGTGCTCGCAACAGTCGATGAAGCCGAACTCGCCGTCCTCGGTGCGGTGATCGCCACCGGGGGCAGTGTCCTCGACGACCTCCCCATCCGCGGCGTCGACTTCGCTGAACCCCTCCGCGGTGACCTGTTCGACACGATGCGCCGGATGCGGGAAACCGGCAGGCACATCGACACGGTGACCCTCGCCGACGCGAACCCCGACCGGGCGGCGTTCATCTGGTCACTCGAGGACCACACCCCGTTCGCGTACGCGGCGGAATCGTACGGGCAGATCGTCGCCGAGCATGGGCTCCGTCGACGGGTGGGCCAGGCCGCGCAGATCCTCGCTGAACTGTCCCGCACCACCGACCCGGCGTTACTCGTCGACAAGGCGCGGGAAGTCATCGACGAGGCTGTCGGCCAGCAGGGCGCGAAGGTCCGTTTCGTGCGAGACATCCTGCCGTCGGTGCTCGACAAGCTCGCCGCGAAGGACGTGTTCGTGCCGTCCCCCTGGCCGACACTCAACAAAGCGATCGGGGGGCTCAGGCCCGGTGCTGTCTACGTCGTCGCCGCCCGGCCCGGCATGGGGAAGACAGTCATCGCCGCCCAACTTGCGGCGTGCCTGGCGCAGCACGGCATGGTGGCGTTCTCGTCGCTCGAGATGACAGAGGACGAGCTGGTCGCCCGACTCATCGCGGAACGCCTGTCGATCATGGTTGGGAAGATCAAAGACTCCCGGCTCACCGAGCGGGACTGGAAGATCCTCGGCGATCGGAGGTCCGAACTCGAGCAGCTCAACATCGCCATC
>Ga0210040_10008223_pt1 | contig 12428 bp, 12 predicted proteins | sample CryGeyCG12114_NA_FD_185462 | JGI IMG/M metagenome (GOLD analysis project Ga0210040, IMG submission 185462) | Groundwater microbial communities from aquifer - Crystal Geyser CG19_WC_8/21/14_NA (SPAdes) (version 2) | ecosystem: Environmental > Aquatic > Deep subsurface > Groundwater | place: USA... | reverse complement strand
GCAGCCGGCCGTTGGTGAGGCTCCCCACCAGGTCGTCCAGCGACTTCCGCTCGACCGAAGCCACCAGCCGCCCGTCGATCTCGACCCCGTAGTCGCCGCAGGCCAGCGCCCGCCGCTCCACGCTCACCTGCTGGTGCGCGAAGCGGTACGGGTACCGCTCGTGGGCGTCCACCAGGACGCGGAGGTCCGCCAGCCCGCCGGACCGCGCCGTGGGCAGCCGGACGTCCGGCCGCGCCTGCTTGCGGGTGCGCGGTCCCTGCCAGAACACCATCTCGCGGCCGCGCGCCGTGGTGTAGACGATCTGGGACCGCTGCTCCCGCCCGCGGTCCGCGACGACGTCGATCGCGGCGCCGCGGCGCACGCACGAGCGCAACGGGATCTGCTCGACCACGTCCGGTTCGGTCGGCCACTCGGCACGGGGCGCGGGATGGCAGTAGAGCGCCGAGGTGCGGGGCCAGGTCCCCTTCGTGCGGAACAGCAGGCCGTCGCCGAGGGGGACGAGGATCAGGAAGGGCAGGCTGCTGTCCGGATCGGGGTTCCTGGCGACCAGCAGCTCCACGGGACCAGTGTGCCGCTCGGCGGTGACGTGGTGGTGCGACTGACGCGCCCTGCCACGGGGCTCTGGAGTCCTTGCACCCGTGCGACCACGCGGGTCGGTGCGGCAGGCTGGCCCGATGAGCACCTCGCACGGCACCGACCGCTCCGCGCTCGGCCTGGCCGCCCTGCTGACGGCGACCGGGACGCTGCACCTCGCCGACCCGCACCGCTTCGACCCGGCGGTGCCGACCTGGTTGCCGGGCAGCCGGCTGGGCTGGGAGCTGGTCTCCGGGGTCGCCGAGCTCGGCTGCGCGGCTCTGCTCGCTGTGCCCCGGACGCGGCGGCTGGGCGGCTACGCCACGGCGGCGCTGTTCGTCGCCGTCTTCCCCGGCAACCTCGACATGGCGCGCCGCGCCCGCTCGTCGCGAGGCCGGGCGCTCACCCTGGCCCGGCTGCCCCTGCAGGTGCCGCTGGTCCGCTGGGCGTGGCGCGTAGGTCGAGGCTGATCGCGATGAGACTCATGAAGGCATTGTATTCGAACGGCTGTTCGAATATGATGAAGCATGGACGACGAGCAGATGCCGGTGAACGTGGCCTTGGCCGCGCTCTCGGGTGCCCTCGACGGGCTCGTCGCGGCAGTCCACGACGGCGGGCTGGACCATCTCGGAACGGCTGACCTCGTGCTGTTCCTGCAACGCTTCGAGCAGGTGCGGAACCGGATGTCGCTCGTCGACCACCGAGCTCTGGGTGATGCTGAGCGGCGAGACCTCGCCGGCTCGCTCTGCCAGGGGCGGCTGAGCCGGGTGCTGCAGCAGGCCCTCCAGATCTCCGCCGGCGAAGCCGGCCGCCGGGTGCGGGCGGCCGAGCAGCTCGGATTCAGGACGAGCATGCTGGGCGAGCCGCTGCCGCCCGCCCGGCCTGTCCTGGCCGAGGCTCAGCGGGAGGGCCGCGTGACGCCGGAGCAGGTGAGCATCGTCCTCTCCTGCCTGGGCCGGGTCGACCGTCAGGGGACCGGTCCAGAGGCGTTGGCTCGCGGCGAGGTGACGTTGACCCAGCTGGCCAGCTCCTTCGGGCCCAAGGACCTGCAGCGGTGCGCAGACCGGTTCGTCGAGTGCCTCGATCCCGACGGCAACCGGCCGCAGGACGAGCTGGTCGCGGATCGGCGGGACGTGCGGCTGTCACCGTGCCGCGACGGCAGCTGGCGCGCCGAGCTGCGGCTGACGGGTGTCCTGGGGTCGAAGCTCCTGGCGCTGCTGACTCCGCTCGCGCGGCCGCGAGCAACGGTTCCGGGTCCGGACGAATCGGTGGTCGAGACGGTGGACGAGCGGACGCACGGGCAGCGGACGCACGACGCGCTGGAAGAGCTCTGCGACCGGCTGCTGCGCGCCGGGAACGAACCGGGCACGGGCGGCGTGCCCGCCACGGTGGTCGTGACGATCGGGTACGAGGACCTCCTGGCCCGCACGGGTCACGGCCGGACGTCCGACGGCACCAGGATCCCCGTCGCGGAGCTGTTGGAGCTGGCCGCCGAGGCGGAGATCATCCCCGTCGTCCTCAACCGGTCGGGCGCGGTGCTGTCGCTGGGCCGGAGCCGTCGGATCGCCTCGCGGGCACAGACCCTGGCGCTGGTGGCCCGGGACGGCGGTTGCAGCTTTCCCGGTTGCTCACATCCTCCCGAGTGGTGCGAGCGCCACCACATCCGCGCATGGGCTGACGGCGGCCCGACCGACCTCGACAACCTGACCCTGCTCTGCCGATATCACCACCACAACTTCGCCAGCCGCGGCTGGGTCTGCCGGCTCGACGGAGGGACGCCGACGTGGGTGCCCCCGCGCTTCGTCGACCCGCAGCAGAGACCGCTGGTGAACAACCGCATCAGGGCCGCCCGTCACCAGTTCGAGCTGATGGCGTAGCGACGTGACCTGCCCGGTGGCAGGCGACTGCTCAGCGCCCGAACCGCGAACAGGCTGGACAGCGTCCATTCGTCGGCTCGAAGTCCCTACGATCAGGCGGAAAACGCCTGCGCTCTGGGACAGCAGCAGTGGCGCGAGAGCACACGATCCGCCAACTCATCGACGATGTCTCTGCTGCTTGGGATGCGATGGCTGTACTTGCCGCCTCGCCGCGAGCTTGGGATTAGCATCACCCGCGTGGAGGCTCCCCCGCAGCAACACCAGACTCTTCTACCTGCTCTCGGCCGTCGATGAGACGCCGGAGAACCTCGGTTCCGGCGGTGTCCTCCCCAGACGTCCCGGACCACTGGAAGATGGCGGTCGACTACACCTGGAACTGGTTCGCGCTGCACAGCGGGCAGCGGATGCAGCTGGTGAACTTCCTCATCGTCTCGCTGACCGTGACCACTGCGGCCTACGCCACCGCAGTGAACCAGCGGAAATTCGGCGTCGCCTGCGGGATCGCCCTCGCCGGCGCAATTCTAGCGATGCTCTTCCAGCGACTGGACGTGCGAACGCGCGAGCTCGTCAAGGTTTGCGAGCCGGCTCTCAAGCAGATCGAGCAGCGGCTCCGCGACACCACCGGACTCCCCATCGACTTCGCGGCAGCCGTCGAGACGCCGGCCCGACGCTTCACGAGCTATCGCGTCAGCCTGCGCATTCTGACCACCGCTGCGTTCCTCTTCTTCATGGTTGGCGCGGTCTATGCCTTTCTCAAGACCGGCGTCGTGACATGAGCGAGAGCACGTTGGCCCAGGGGGGCGTGGTCCACGCAGCGGGCGAAGCATGCCCAGCAGCTGCGTTCTCGGAGCAGTTCGGGTGGGTCCCCGAGCGAGGCGGGAGGTGAGGTGAGCATGTTCTGCCCTCACTGCGGCACGGCCGCATCCGATCACGCGCGCTACTGCAAGGGATGCGGCATGTCGCTCGATGTGGCGTCGGTGGGGACGACCGCGGCAGCAACGGTGCCCCCGGCGGAGGCAGCCTCCTGGGCGCCCCCGCCGGCCTGGGTCGAGAACCCTCTCGCTGGTCCCCAGTCGCCCGGCCTGGTGGGCGACAACCCTGGCGCACCGGCGCCAGGGACAACTTCACTCGACCAGACAGCCGAACTGAGCTGGACGTTGGGTTTCCTCATCCTCTGCGGAGTCGTTGCCGTTCTCGTCGGCGCCGTCGTGGGTTACCTGGTCGTCCAACTGTTGTGACGGCATGACGTCGGGAGAAGGGGTGGGTGCATGAGCAGTTGGTCGGGGGAAGCGTTGGCTGGGCGACGTTGCCCGAAATGTGGGGCCGAGGCAGATCGGGAGTCTCGATTCTGCGAGCGGTGCGGAGCCGAGGTTGCCCCAGCCGCAGCCACGTGGGCTGGTTCTCAACCTGCGCGCACGACCATTCCCGACGCTGATCTCGGAGGCGAGCCAACGGGCGGGGACGCTACGCAGACGTATCTGGGTTACCGCTTGGTCTACAGCGATCTGAGTACCGACTTCAACCCGCTGTCGAACGCTACCTTCCAACGCACGTTGCTCTACCAGTTCCTCGCCACGATCGCCCTCTGGGTCGTGGTCACGGGCGCGCTGGGAGTGCTTCAGATCTTCGGCGTCCTGTTGAATCTCGAGAGCGGCGACTCGGCCCAGGCATCAAGCCTGTTCTTCGACGGCCTTCCCGCCGTCACCGGGATCAGTTCCACGCTCTTCTCGATCGCCCTGGCCTGTGTGTTCTGGTTCCGGCCGCTGTCCGTGCAGTTGTCCGAGTGGATGATCACCATCGACGGTGCTGGAAACCGCGCGCGCGCAGCCCTGGAGCACATGTACCTGATCGTGCACAACCGGCAGACTCCGGTTCGGTCCTTGCAGGTGGTCCGGCTGCGCGCCGCTCGTCAGCAGCAGCGTGACTACCTGCGCTTCGACGACGGCCACTTCTCGGGGTTCGTCTCCTCGTTCAACTACGGCACCGACCTCTTCATCGGCTGGACGTTCTGGTTGACGATGTCACCCGCTCAGTGGCTGTGGTGGAGCGTGCGTCGGATGTTCCGTGCTGCCTCGGACAACATCTACGGGAGCCTCACCAACGACCAACCGAAGGCGATGCGCGAGGTCATGCACGCAGCTGTCCGGCAGGGCGTCGACATGGCGACGGGACGCATCGAGCCCCGTGGCCAGGGTTCACTCGGGAGCACGGTGCCCATCACCTCGGTCGACGCGTGACGGAGACGAGCGCGGGGGTCCTGCTCGTTCACGACCGTCGACCGCCGTGCATCGAGGGGCTGCTGCCCGGTCACCCCGGGTCCGTCTCCGCCTACGTGGCGCTGAGCTTGGACGGTCTGCTGGCGGCGCCCCCGGAGCATGCGGGCCTGGTCGGTCCGACGGCCTCGCCGCCCTTCGTGCGCGCCGTGCTGCGGCACGCCGGCCACGCGGCGTTCGATCTCCGGATCTGCGCTCGACCTGGGGATCACCCGAGCACCGAGGTCGCCTTGGTGATGCGAGTGTGGGCGGTGACCGCCGAGGCCGCTGCTCAGCTCGCTCTGCAGGTGCGGGAGGAGATCCAGCAACTCCTGCCAGCGGAGCTGCTCACCTCGGCCATCACCGATATCGGGCACCTGCAGCGACTTCTCGACCCCTACGGAGACAATTCCGTCCAGTCGGCCCTCGTCACCAAGCGCGAGCTGTTGGCGACTCCACGTCGCCCCGACAGTGGCGCCCAGTTCCACTTCTCCGTCACGCGTTTTCAGAGCAGGCCGGAGGACTGGGTGCTCATCCACAGCGCGCTCGCTCGCACGCGGCTGCCGGTGACCATCTCGTTGGCCCTCTTCCCGGTCCACCTGCCGCAGGATTGGGTGGAGGAACTGGCCGGGTGGGCGGACTACTACGGACGGCAGGGCGCGGCGGGCCATCTGCCGGGCGGGGTCTACGCCGGTCCCCGGCACCTCGCTCCCGATCCCTTCGCCGCCTCCGCCGCCCGCTCCTTGAGCCGCGGGCTTGCCTCCTGGTCGGCGGGCGTCGCCGTCGCGCGACTCCAGGTCACAGCACCGCAGCTGCCGGTCGACACGGTGGAGCTGTTGGGCGCGGCCGTCGCGTCACCGCAGTCTGACCAATCGGCGGACGTCGGCTACGAGGTCCGATGGCTCCGCGGCGAGCCAGGAGCCCGTGCCGCGCGCTGGAACCTCGCAGCCCTCGACTGCTACCCGGCGCCAGGGCGGCCGGAGGTCTGGCAGCGGCCAGGCCGGCTCCCGCAGCGGTACGAGTTGTTGTCGGTCCTCGCCGACGTAGATGAGGCCTCAGCGATCCTCAGACTGCCGACGACCCGCGCTGGCGGCGCGGCCCTTCTGCCCGTCCGGGGCAGGCGGGCGGGCCGACGGGGCACCAGTCGGGCCGACGTCGTCGTGCTGACCACGACTCCGGTCGAGGCCGCCGCTCTGGAGCGGGCACTGAGCAGCGTCGGCGCTCACCGTCGAGAGGTGGCCTACGGAGACACCAACACCTACGCGCTCCACCAGCCCGTTGCGGACACGATCGTCGCCCACGTGCGGTGCTCGATGGGGACGTCGGACGCTGGTGGTTCAGCGCTGACGGTGTCGGCGGCCATCGCAGACCTCGAGCCCTGGGCAGTCCTCGCTGTGGGCATAGCCTTCGGCGCCGATGCCGAGAAGCAGGCGCTGAACGACCTCTTGCTGTCGGAGAAGCTGACCGCTTACGAGCTGCGGCGGCTGGGGACGGCGGAGGACGGTAGTCCCCTCAATCGCGAGCGGGGACCGACGGTGCCTTCCTCCCCGGCGCTCCTCGGCCGCTTCCGGGACAGCCACCTGGAGGACATCGGCATCCGGGTGCATCCCGGTCAGCTGCTGTCCGGGGAGAAGCTGGTCGACAACGAGGCGCAGAAGGCTGACCTGCTCCAGCGGTTCCCGGACGCCATCGGCGGCGAGATGGAAGGTGCCGGTCTGTTCGCCGCCAGCCATCGCGCCGCGGTGGAGTGGCTGGTGGTCAAAGCCGTCTGCGACCACGGCCAGGACAAGGGGACGAACAAGGAGGTGCGACAGCTCGAGGCAGCTGACGTAGCTGCTCGGGCGTTCGCCACCGTGCTCCGTCAAGGTGGCCTGCGTCCCCGCTAACCAGGTAGCTGGCGAGGCCAGCACTGGTTGTCCCGCGCCGCCTTGGGGAGCCCGGAGAACGCCTCATCGCAGAACGCCTGTCCGGCCTCCTTGGAGCCGAAGTCGTCGGTGACGAAGACGTACCAGAATTTCCGCCCCGTGTTCGCCCCGAGCTTGTTGCCCCTGTAGATGAGCGAGACGGTGTAGCGCGGCTCCAGTCGCTCGCGGAGGTCCGTGTACTCGGCCCAGATGTCGGAGGCCTTGAACTTGGTCCCGCCCGAAGCCGGCGTCTGGAAGGGATCGGTGCTGCCCACGTACTTCGACGAGAGCTGCACAGCCCACCGGCCGTCGAAGGGGAAGCTGTCGATGTCCTCCTCGGCTTGCTCTCGAAGTTGCAGGAGGGCCTGTTGCTCGCGCTCTTCTTCGGTGAGGGTCGTCGGCGTCGGCGAGGGCGTCGGCTCGGGAGTACTGGTGTTGTCCGGAGTCGTCGGCGCCGGTGCCACGCTGCTGGGTTGCGGTAGAGGCGTGGGGATCTCAGAGGCAGAGGAAGGGGCGCGGTCTGGCCTGGGTCCCGTCGCCCAGCCCAGGGAGCCGCCGCCCACGACGCCGATCACGAAGAGCGTGGCGATGGTGGCGACCAGCGCGCCGGCGCCGTATCGCCTCCGAGGGCTGGGCGGTTCGTGGTCGAAAGGGGGCATGAGAACTCCGTTGGTCGTGGCGTCCGGAGCGGCTCGACGTCGCTTGTGCCCGTCGATGTACCGCCCATTCTGACCCACCAGCGCCGGCCTCGCTCAGGCTGGAGCAGATCTTCTGAAGTGAAGCCTGACCTGGTGACGGACCTGATTGGATCCGCGAAGGCTCAGACTGGATTCCTTTCCCTGCATCAGCGCCCGACCGCATACCCCTGACCGCCCCGCGGGTTGGCGGCTGCGCTCAGCTCGCCGGTGGCCGGGTCGCGGACGACGGCGGACAGCCGACCCAGGGTCCAGTCACCGGCCCGGGTGACCGCGTGCCCGCGGGCCTCCAGGCCGGCGATGAGGTCCTCGCCCAGCCGGTCCTCGACGACGGCCCCGGCGGGCGCCCAGGTCCGCGGCCAGAAGGAGCCGGCCATGGCGGTGGTGTGCAGGCTGGGCGCGTCGATGGCCTGCTGAGGGGTGTAGCCGCCGACCAGCACCCGGATCAGGTAAACCAGCTGCCACTGGTCCTGCTGGTCACCGCCCGGCGTTCCGAGCGCCGAGACCGGGACGCCGTCGCGGAGCAGCAGCGTCGGGGTGAGGGTGGTCCGGGGGCGCCGGCCGGGTCGCAGCACCGACGGGGACGCCGGGTCCAGCCAGGCCATCTGCAGCCGGGAGCCGAGGCAGAAGCCGAGCTCGGGGATGTGCGGCGAGGACTGCAGCCAGCCGCCCGACGGGGTGGCGGCGATCATGTTGCCCCAGCGGTCGACGACGTCGAGGTGGCAGGTGTCGCCGCGGGTCTCGCCCGCTCGCGAGACGGTCGGTTCGCCCACGCCCTCGGCACCCGGGTCGGGGGAGTCGGTGGCCAGCGGCGCCTGGTAGGCCGCGTACCCGGGGACGCTCCCGGGACGGACCTCGGTCGACGCCCGCTCCGTGACCTGAACCCGTCGCGCGGCGGCGTAGGCGTCGGACAACAGCACGTCGAGCGGCACGGGCGGCTCGCCGGCCTCCACGTCGGGGTCGCCGTAGTAGGCGTCGCGGTCGGCCATCGCCAGCTTGAGCGCCTCCAGCAGGTGGTGGGCTCCGTCGACGGTCTGCGGGTCGAGGGCGTCGTCAGGGTAGCCCTCGAGGATCTTCAGCGCCTGCAGCAGCACCGGGCCCTGGCCCCAGGCGCCGGTCTTGGCCACCGTCCAGCACCGGAACTCCGCGGTGGTGGCGGGCTCCCAGGTCGCGGAGTGCGCGGCGAAGTCCTCGGCCGTCAGCACCCCGGCGTGGTCGCGGCCGTCAGAGTGCCGGTGCGGAGCGGCCAGGAACGCCGTCGCCGTCGTGGCCACCAGCCCGGTCCGCCACTCGGTCCGAGCCGCGTCGATCCGCGCCTCCCGGGTCGGCGCGTCCCGGCCGGCGTCCAGCATCCCGCGCAGCACGCCGGCGTAGGCGGGGTTGGTGGCCAGCTCCGAGGCTGGCTTCGGCCGCCCGTCGCGGAGCCAGAAGTCGGCGGAGGTCCGCCAGTGCTCGGTGAACAGCTCGCGCACCGAGGCGACCGTGGCCGCCACCCGCGGCACCAGGGGGTAGCCCTGCTCGGCGTAGCCGATGGTGAACGCCCAGACGTCGGCCAGCTCCCAGCTGCCGTGGTCGCGGAGCAGCAGCAACCAGGCGTCGACGGCCCCGGGGACGGCGGCGGCCAGCCCGCCGGCGCCGGGCACCAGGTCCAGCCCTTCGGCCGCGAAGTGCTCCAGCGTCGCCCCCTGCGGGGCCGGCCCCTGCCCGACCAGCACCTTCGGCGCCGGGTCGTCAGCGGTCACCACCAGGGCGGTCATGTCCCCGCCGGGGCCGTTGAGGTGCGGCTCCACCAGGTGCAGCACGAAGGCGGCCGCGACGGCGGCGTCGAAGGCGTTGCCGCCCCGCTCGAGCACGGCCTGTGCGGTGGCGCTGGCCGTCCAGTGGGTGGTGGCGGCCATCCCGAAGGTGCCGCGGAGGTCGGGTCGGGTGAGGAACGCGGGGGGTGGGGTGAACATCGCTCCCTGTTCGGGTCGTCGGGTCGGGGACCCGGCCGGGGTCCCGGCGGCTCCAGACCTACCACGGCGACTCCGGGCCGCCGCGCGCGGATCGGCTCAGGCCGCCGCGTCCACCGAATTGGACTCGGACTCGATCTCGGTCTCGGGAACCTCGGCCGGGGCGATCACCCGGTCGTAGACGAAGGCGCCGAGGACACCACCGACGATCGGCCCGAGCACGTAGGACAGCACGGACGGGAAGGTCAGGCTCACCAGCATGGGGCCGAGGGCGCGGGCCGGGTTCGCTGCGCCGCCGCTGACGGGGCCGGCCACCAGTACGCAGGCGGCCAGGGCGAAGCCGATGCCGATCGCCGCGCTGGCCGCCGGGACGCGGGGGTCGGTGGCCATGGCGGTGACGACGAAGACCAGCAGGAAGCCGATCAGCACCTCCAGGAGGAAGGCCTGCAGGTCGCTGACGCCGGCGGCCGGCGCGGTCGCGCCGAGGGCGGCCTCGCTCCGGGCGCGGTCGCCGTAGGTGGCCCACAGCGCGAAGGAGGCGAGCACGCCGCCGGTCAGCTGCGCGGCCAGGTAGGCGGGGACGTAGCTCCAGGGGAACTTGCCGGTGGCGGCGAGGCCGAGGGTGACCGCCGGGTTCACGTGGCAGCCGCTGGTCTGGCCCAGGGCGCCGACCAGGGCGGTCAGGGTCAGGCCGAACGCGAGCGCGATGGCCAGCGAGTCGTAGGCCTGGCCGGCGACCTCCTGGTCGAGGAAGGCGGCGACCGCGACGGCAGTGCCGACGACGACGAGCACGAAGGTGCCGATCAGCTCGGCCAGGGCGGCGCGCAGCATGTTGGCCTCGGGGTGCAGCCGGGACTTCGGGCTGCTCGCGGTGGCGGTCATGTCAGTTCTTCTCCGGTGATCGGCGGTGCAGGAGCGGGACCGCAGACGTCCCCGCCCGGAGCCCGGGCGGGGACGTCGTGCGGGTCGTGGCTGGTGGAACTCAGAGCTCGTCGTGCGTGGCGCGGTCGACCCGGCGGTGGTAGCGCATCCCGGCGATGCCGCCGAGGACGGCGCCGAGCAGCGCAGCCAGCGCGACGGCGACGGCGGTGATGATCGCGCCGGTGGTGAGGTCGCCCTCGTTGACCGGGATCCGCGGGAAGCCGTTCAGGTTGGCCAGCAGGTTGAACCGGTCCCCGGCGATCGCGCCGAGGATCGCGACGACGACGGCGATGATCAGGGCCCACAGCCACACGCCGACGCCCTGCTTGGCGCCGTTGAAGCGCGCCATCCGACCGGCGACGTAACCGCCGGCCAGGTAGGCGATGAAGATCAGCACCAGCAGGACGATCCCGCTGACCAGGCCGATCGTGCGGGCGTTCTCGGTCGCCTGCTGCGGGTCGAGGTTCTGGGTCAGGCCGACGCCGGCCCCGACCGCGGACAGCAGGGCGGTCAGCAGCAGGGCGGTGCCGGTGGCGGTCAGCCAGCCGAAGAAGCACGAGCCGAACTTCATGCCGCCGAACCGTTCCTTCTGCTGCCGCACCACCTCGCGGCTGCTGGCGTGGGTCCCGCCGGCACTGGTCGTGCTGGCGGTGGTCGCGCCGTCGCCGGCGCTGCCCCGACCGGCGTCACCGCCGGAGCGGTGCTGGCCGCCGTCGCCGCTGGCGTGACCGCCGCGGTCCTGGCCCGAGGGCGGGTTCACTGCGCTGCTCATGGTTCCTCCGAATTGCTGGTCTGGCGACGCCGCGTGTACGGCGTACACCGTCCCTTACCCCGGGTGGCCCGGTCGCAACCAAGGTCCTTCACGCCGGCGGAGCCGGGTCCCGCAGCGGTGCGCCGCGCCCGGTCCTGGGTAGGGGTGCAGAGGACGCGCCGCGCCGGCGGTGCGCCACCGTGCCCCGGGAGGACCCCATGAGCCACACCGTCGACGACGACCAGCAGCAGCACGGACGGGCTGCCGTCCAGAAGGGCGCCGCGGCGGTGGGGATCGTGTTCCTGCTGGTCGGGGTGCTCGGCTTCATCCCAGGGGTGACCACGTCCTACGGCGACCTGGCCTTCGCCGGGCACCACTCCGAGGCCCAGCTGCTCGGGCTGTTCCAGGTCTCGGTGCTGCACAACGTGGTGCACCTGGCGTTCGGCGTGGCTGGCCTGCTGTTCGCCCGGACCCCGCTCCGGGCCCGCAACTACCTGTTCTACGGCGGCCTGGTCTACGCCGTGCTGTTCTTCTACGGCGTGGTCGTGGACTACGAGTCGAAGGCGAACGTGGTGCCGGTCGACGATGCCGACAACGTCCTGCACCTGGTGCTGGCCATCGGCATGCTCACCCTGTCCCTGGTGCTGGACCGGGGACCCGGTTGGACCCGGGTGGTGCGGCAGGGCCGAGCGCGGATCTGAGCCCGCTCACGCCGAGTTGCTGCGCCGGTCGGCCTCGGCGATCAGCTGCTCGGCGATGGTCCGGAGCTTGACGTTGCCGGTCTGGGAGGTGCGGATCAGGAACTGGAAGGCCCGCCGCTCGTCGAGCTGGTAGCGCGCCATCACCAGGCCGATGGCGATCCCGATCGTGCGCCGGGTGATCAGCGCCTCGTTGAGCTGGTCGAGCCGGAGGGTGCGTCCCAGCGCGTGCGCGGCGTGGGTGGCGAAGATCGCCGCGACCCGCGGCGTCTCCTCGTCGAAGGCGCCGGCCGCGCGGGCGTAGAGGTTCAGGCTGCCGACGACGGAAGGCTCGTCGAAGAGGGCGACGCCCATCTGCGACTCGATCCCCAGCAGCCTGGCCTGCGGGCCGAAGCGGGGCCACCGGGCGTCGGAGGCCAGGTCGTTGCTCCAGCTCTGCCGACGGGTGCGGATGGCGTCGACGCACGGCCCCTCGTCCAGGGAGTACTGGACCTCGTCGATGCTTCCGACGATCGAATGCGTCCAGCCCACGGTCTCGATCCGCCCCTGCGCGTGGGCGAGGGAGATGCCGACGTGGTCGACGCCTGGGATGGCGTCCTGGGCGGCCTGCACGATCGTGGTCAGCAGCTCGGCCAGCGGGACCGGCTGGTGGAAGCTCACCGCCAGGCCGGCCATCAAGTCGGCCAGCGTCGTCTCGGTGGTACCGATGGTCTCGGTCATGGCGGATCCTCCAGGGCAGGCCGGTGCGGGCCTCCGCTGTTGGAAGAGCCCTTACCCTACCGGTCGCGGCCGCCAGGGCCACGCC
>Ga0210040_10008222_pt1 | contig 12429 bp, 7 predicted proteins | sample CryGeyCG12114_NA_FD_185462 | JGI IMG/M metagenome (GOLD analysis project Ga0210040, IMG submission 185462) | Groundwater microbial communities from aquifer - Crystal Geyser CG19_WC_8/21/14_NA (SPAdes) (version 2) | ecosystem: Environmental > Aquatic > Deep subsurface > Groundwater | place: USA... | reverse complement strand
ACTCACTATGTATGACATCATTTGCTCATTGTCCTTTTTTATCTTTATTGTGCAATCTGCTAGATCCTGTTAGTTCCTTTCCTTCACGTACTAAAAAATTACAATGCACGCTAAATAGTAAATGCATACAGCATAACTAACCAATAATAAAAAAATCGCTTTCGTCGGTGCTTCGCTCAGCTGGAAGGAAAATGCATATTCTCCTACTCCTAGATCCCTTGCATACATTCATGATCAAAACCGTAGGCAAAGTAGTTCAAAAGTTTTAAACCATTTACTCAGAAAAATCAATCATATTAACTAACCAACGGCTATAAAAACTAGGGGCTTTAGCAGTAGTTTTGTTCTTTTTTTATCTGCTTGATAAGGAACGCACATTAACACAGCGCTATGGTGAAATGGAGCTACCCGCATGTTCTCATATCCAGTCAGAGGAATCAGGCCCAGTATAAGCATTTTTCAAACACAAAATTCACAACTCACTTTGCACGTGTATATTCTACACTACATTTCAATTAAGGGTGCTCCTGCCATCTATCATATAGTTCTCAAAACACACCAACCACACATGGCATTTTTCATCGTCCGTCTCATTCAAATGCATGCACATCTATATTGTCGTCAATTTTTAATGACATAAAGTACAATACTCTACTATATGTTGCTAATTGTATAATCCAATTTATAATCAATAAGTAATTCCTGTTTTGACCAATCTTATCGTGGGGTAGGAGATAGCAAGGCGATAATCACTTCACACGGATTCTCATTCATGAAATATGGACTGCCAGTATTGGAATTTCTCAGTTCCTTCCATAGATAGTGCAAGCAGTCTCACTCCTTTTTCGCAGCAACTATATTTGGGAATGTGATTTTGGCAATGCTCTCTCACCGACCTGGCACGTGAAGAACCAGGACGACTCTGTATGTTGGTTCAAGTGCAAGCATGAGAGAATACACAAGAAGATCCCTGTTCATCCCGCTAACGCTATCGATTTTTTCGAAAAATCGTTGTGCTGTGCCTGCTTTTATAATATGATAAAAACGGAACTTCCTAACTGGTGCGTTGGCAATGGATTGATAACAGCTTCAAGGATGCATGGAACAATACGGATGTTTCAAAGGTTATTCTGAAACATTTATTGGACTTTCCAAGAAAATTTGTGCTGTTCAGTTTGTTATGGAAGAATTTCGCTGATCATTTTAATAGCTTGGCTCAACCCAAAAAATACATAATCGGGCATTTGCATAAAATTCTGTATGATGCTTACACAACTTTCATTTTTTGTAATGTTTTTGGACACAATAGTTATCATTATAGAAGTTGATTAAATTTTATATTTTCTATCCAACTAATGTGGTTTGCATTTGGTCAGCAATTAATAAAATTTAAATTATGTATAGGCCAATATCCAATGAGCGACAATTCTTTCAATCAAACGATGGTATACATATTCCATATTTGGTGTAAATTGGATATAAGGAATTCAACCTATGTGACTTCGAAACCACAGAGATGCAAAATGAATGAAAAATTGATTTATCACTTTTAAAGCACATGGTCAAATAAATATAAGCACTCCATTATATACGGTTATGTAGTTTCAGATCAGCACAGATATGTTCTGCATTTTAGCGAGTAGTGAAGTAAGTATCCAGCTACTAACTCTTACTGGTAGAAATAAGCTGCGAAAATATGATCCTCTAATTCAAATCTAATGATCTGGACTAACTAACTAACGGGCAATATGCTGGTGAAGTCCGCTTGCGGCCAGATTAATCTTAATGTGATTAAAAAAATGCAGCATAAAATCTTCATTATAATTCCAAAATAATATCTCCCGATGCTCCTAATGCTTTCACAACATGAAAAAGGATTATAAAAATTTAACATGGAAAAAAAAATTAAAAGGTTTTTTTTCAATTTTGAAATTTTTTGCTTGTTGATTTCCATGAAGATATTTCAAAATTGCAGATTTTAGATTTGGGATCGAAATTTCGATAGTTTGCGTACAGCGATTCAATCTCGACATAGTCAAGATTACAATCTAATATTTTCGATTCTTAATAGCATTTAATGGGGAATTTTTTTAGCTATATTGCAAGCTAATTGGGTGCAAACAGTGTTCATCGGTCCATAGTTGGTGAAAAAACGTAGTCTTATAATATTCCAGTAAAATTTTAGCCGTGTTTAAAGCACACATAAGTAGGTAACACTTTGGCCTGACCTCGATTAACGTAATTAGCATCGAGCGCACACATATAAAATATACTATTTTGTTTTGCAAGCAACGTGCAAATTTTACTTTCAACTTCTCCCAAACGAAAAAAAATATCTCAGAAAGTTCTATGCCATGCAGTTTACTATACGGCCAAAGATGAATTATAAATGGGACGCCACGTGCAGGCGGCTACTGAATGGAAGTCATATTATGAAATGAAACTATTTGACTGATAAACTCACTTACTTATACACTACTTTACTCAACTTTATAGTAACTTAAAAAATCACTTTTTTGCTATGTACTTTACTGTGGAAATTTATAGCTTCAAAAAACATTTTTTAAATTTTTGGCAAATTATTTATTAACTTTCGTTGCACGGCTTTATAGTTTGAAAATCTTATAAAATGCTACTGGCTGACAATACACCATATGAATTAAATTCAATGCAGGCGACATGAATGAAGTTATGCAAAATTCCATTCATATCAACTTATCAAGTTCATGGCTGTCACATATTCAAGGAAATGCGTGAATACTGATAAAACCAAGCAAACATGTTATTTCCAAATAAGTTTTACAGCTGGCAGCCAACCTTTTCTGATTTTCGAGATATTAATGCCTGAATCATTTTTTTGTTTATCCCAATGGTGCGAATAATGAGCTTTGAAAATTGCAAAAAACAACATAACCTATGTATTGATTGCTTTCACTTCGCAGTGCAACTCATGCGAATACTAGTTAACACTCGTCGATAAAACTATAGATAACTTTGCTTCCGTGAACTAATTCTAACTTTTATCTTTATATGACTGATTATAAAATATAGCCTTAAATGCAAATTTTCCTCGTTAGAAAACCACATATTTCTAACTAACTAACTAAAAGCACCAAAGCAAAAGTCGAGCTTATAATTGCAGTATCCAGTATCCAGTATCCTATGCTTAAATTTTGGCATTCGTCAATACAGTTCTAGAGAGTAGCATTGCTTTCTTACGAGCTAAAGAAAAAGAATAATCTTTGGAATATGTACTCTGCCATGTACCAGCAAAAATCTGCCGAATGGTGTACACAGATAGGGCAGGCATGCGGTTTCAGTACCTATAGCTAACTATTGAGACTAGAAAAAAGCGAACCAAGTTCCACGAGCAAGAACACATGATCTCAAAACTGCTATGCTATAGACCCCTATCGAGTCGATACTGCAAAAACTGATTGTATAACCCGTATGTGTAGCATGTTCGGCATTCGGCTAGACAAGGCCGATGGAAAACTTGACACCTTAACTTATAAACTCCAGCCTGCAACCCATTGTGTAATATGCAATACATATATGTAATTCATTTTATGCAAGGTTTACAAGTATTTATGCATGGAATATGAATGGTCTGTGGGGACCATCGTTTGTTAATTATGTTGGACACATCTGAATAATTTACCGTAAGACATGAATTATCCAGACCAAGGGATATTTAAATTTATTGATAGTGGAACAACGAAATTTACTGTCTCAAACTGCTTGTTCTATTCCCAGTGTGTAGTCCTTAATTTAAGATACTGTATGGATATATGTATGGGAGTGAAGAGTGAACTAATACAACAGTGTTCATTCTACATCACACACATACAAATGTAGGGTGTATGTGCTACACCTAATTGGTTGCATTGTTGCATTATTGTACTACTTACTACTAACAAACTAACTAACTACCTGAATAGTTCATCCTGCCCATTGGTTTTTCTACCTAGTTCTAATCTAGTGGGACTAAAATACCTGAAACGAGTGCATTGCCCGAAGAGAACAAAATTAAAGCTTGCATTGCAGATGGAATTCTCGTGCAAATCCTATACTGACCTTTACACTACACGGGGATTAAATTTGCAAAATGATCTGGACACCCGTGTGTCGCTAAATTTTTCTTACTCCGTGCGCACACAGTAATACTGTGGATTGGACTTACGCACGAAAACTCAACTCTTCTGGCTTCCACCAATAAACTATAACGTACCAACTTACATGTGCAGAGGTAGATCAGCCGAGTTCGGGATAGCCCGAACATTGGCGAATTGGTTGGGTTCACTTTATACTCAAAAGTGTTACGGCATGGGAAGATAAGGAGGGACGGAGATACAGGAAGGCTGCCAAAACGCTCGTCTAGTTAACTATTTGCCCATAGGTGGGGTTTACAAGAGTGGGTCATGTCTACTTCCAGCTGCTACTTCTGGTTCTAACCACCTTTCTAACTAGCTAATTAATAATGCACCTTAAAAGTATATATTATCTTGATCATTACTTACTTGTCATTAACAATATATAAAGAATGATGCCATATTTCTATTCTATCTATTTTTTTTACAAAATTAGATTCCAATTATAAATACTCACTCACTACTACTCTACTAAATGACTATCGAACTAACTATAATTACAATCTGAAAAAATGTCGACTTACTTATTTGGTTGTTTGCATGAAAATTTGTAAAAACGGCTACACTTACTTCGAATATTCCTAAACTATGACCTTTAACTGCAATCTGCAAGTCTAGTAGTTTACATAAAACACTTAATTACATAAATTCCTAACTATGCACTTCTGCGTGCCAGGCTTCAGAGTTTTGCGCTTCTACTTTTGAATAAAATTTTTATTTGTATCGGCAGACATGTCAAAAAGAGCAGTAAACTTGATGCTGTCTAGTTGAATTCGGATTTTCGTCCAAAAAATTCTCTAGATTCCCAACGAGGGAGAAGGCCTTGAGCTTGAGTTGCCCATCAGTGGAGCTTACATGTACCCCACTCCAGACGAGCAGCGTATAGGAGGACGCACAACTTGGCAACAACGCTCCACGAAACCACGTCATCGTGCCCAACTGATGTCTTGTGAGTGAGGAAGCCATTCCTTTCGATCCTTTCGTTCGCTCACTGGCAACCAGTTCACAACTCTGCTGATATTCTCTGATAATCCCTGGATTTCTGAGTGCAGTTTTCAACTTTTCCATCTCTTTTTAGCTGTTTTAAATCTGTAAGTATCAACTCTATTCATATTATACAATACATTCGTTTCAGAGCTTCTAAAATATATCGAAATGATGAGTGTAGATTTGGATTAGATAGATAAATTTTTTCCAAGCCTATATATGGGGTGCGGCACGTTGTGTAGTCATTAAGTTGCGATTTTTTTTTCGAAAAGGGGGGTTATATAGAGAGTTAAAAAATGTAGTTTGAAATGCAAAAATAGGAAGAAGGCTCATTATTGTTATAGGGTCCTTTGGGTTGGAAAAATGAATTATGTAGTGTGCGAAATTAGGAACGCCGGTCTGAAGCTGTAGTCTAGTCAGTCATGCACCTAAGTTAGTTTTTGTAAGTTAGTGGAGTAATTCACTCGACCCTCACATCGAACGCTGCTGCAGTATATGCGCGCAAGACCGGCTGGCCATGCTTCCATGGGGTTTAGAATCCATTATGGAAATTTTTGTGCAAATTAAAATCACTGACTAGAGTACAATTTAGATAGATTTGGGACTGTTTCTAGGTTTACGGAAGTTAAATTAGGGTGATGGGAACCAAATGGGGAAGATATTTTCTAGGATGTAAGCGATGAGAAATTGAAAAAATCATTTACAACCTACTGAAGGCTAAAAGTTAGCAAATATATTTTTTTTTCAAATTTGAATGGAAAATTTTTCGATTGAATGCAGGCGGTTTGAAATGTCAAAAATGAAAGAAAATAAATGTTCATATAATTTAATGAGAGTAGCTAGCTAGTAGATAATAGCTAGTATAATTATGCCGAAATTGTAAGTTATCATTACTATACACTACACCCATCTCTTAAAAATGAATTACCGCACATTTCTTGGACTTTTAAAAGACTCAAATCGTAACCTTAGATATTTTATTTGAGAAAGAAAGAATTGAATGAAATAAATGCTATGCTATTTAAATACAACTACTTTTTCCGTATCAGGGGTTTTCTTGGAGTGTGTTGTAATCCATATTTTTTTATATTGAACTATAATTAATCAAGACCCGATATAGTTAAAAAACCATCTCAATAAAATTTTAGTATACGAAGAAATATAATATTCACGTTGGAATTTTTTAATACTAATATCTTCTGAATGGAGAATATTTTGAAACATATCTAAATAGCTACCTATAACTAATTAATTTTAAAAGGAATAGTTGACAATGTTATAAGTAGTATGTAACGTGTATGCACAAATTATTTTATAATAAAATACAGTAACAAATAATGATTTACTTCATTTTGTTTGCAGAATTTCAAAATGGGTTTAGGCGATCCAGTATCCTTTGCGAAGGATTTCATTGCCGGTGGTGTTTCAGCTGCTATCTCCAAAACTGCTGTAGCCCCAATTGAGCGTGTAAAATTGCTCTTGCAAGTACAACATGTTTCTAAACAAATTGCAGTTGAAAACCGTTACAAGGGTAAGCTTTAATTTCAAGAACAAATATTCCGAATAAGTAGTCCATAGAGTTGAATTTTAAAAGCCACGAAGTTATTTTATTTTGTTCAGAAAAAAAAACACTTTTCCATTAAGTTTCGATTCCAAGAAATTTTAGACTTTTTACTCGAATTCAGGAACACAATAATAGCCTCCAACCTTGATAAATATTACACTAAAAAAGGGAAACTTTCAGTTGTGATCATGCATAAAAAAATCAGCATATATTGTTTTTGCGAACTTGAGAAGTGTGAGGATTTTAAAATTTGTGTATGTGCATGCATGAAATGGCAGCCGTTGGTTTAGCTAGAAAGGCTAGGCAAGCCAAAGACATATAGACGGGTAATATACTAGATGTATTTTTAGCATTAAATAGTACATGGCAAACGAATCTAAATAGTACTGAATGAACGTGTGGCTCCAATAAAGCCTAAGAACTGCTACCTAAACCCTAGTATTTTGCCTCCTTGGCTCAATACTGTTATTTCTATTAATACTTCTTTTTAAACAAGAGCACAATGGTGAAAATGGAACTTGCATTTTGGCATAACAACCAATTGCATTATGTGGTATAAATATGTATGCAAATCTAGTGAAGTAATCTACAAGATGGTATACCACTGCTCAAAAATAAATTGAACTTTCGTTTCATGTGAACGGAATAAATCTTATAATAGGCAGACATAGAATTCATAGAAATATTGATTGTCTGAAAACTTTATCATTCTACTATTTAATATATTGACTAGCTAAAAGGAAACACAACTTCAATTTGAAGTTCTTAAATTTTTTTTTAGAATTTGATTTTACAATGTTGTATTTTGATGGAATTTTTCAGGAATGGTCGATTGCTTTGTTAGGATCCCAAAAGAGCAAGGATTCTTATCTTTCTGGCGTGGTAACTTGGCCAATGTGATCAGATATTTCCCAACACAGGCTCTCAACTTTGCTTTCAAGGACAAGTAATGATGATGATATATTATTGATGTTATACTCAAATAAGCTGGAATTGAATTCATGTCTAATGTCTATCCTCTTTTTAAAGATACAAACAAGTTTTCTTGGGAGGAGTTGACAAGCATAAGCAGTTCATGCGTTATTTCCTCGGAAACTTGGCATCCGGTGGTGCTGCTGGTGCAACATCTCTGTGTTTCGTATACCCTCTTGATTTCGCCCGTACAAGGTAAACTAAAGTTGTCATTAAATAAGATAGTCATACTGCCTTTTTTATTATGACAAATGATTTCAATTTATTTTTTCACTCCAGGCTTGCTGCTGATGTTGGCAAAGGAGGTTCCGGCTCAAGTGGTCGGGAATTCAGCGGTTTGGGCAATTGCCTCAAGAAGATTTACAAGTCAGATGGACTTATGGGATTGTACAGAGGCTTCTCTGTCTCCGTTCAGGGTATTATTATTTACAGGTAGGTGTTCACTCATGGTCTCATTGATAGTTATATGTAGTTATTCCTAAAGATTTGAATGTGCAAGAAGTTATTATGTAAAAGGATTATGTACAACAATAGCATTCAAGGGGAAGGGAAAACTAAGAGTAGGATTGTTTGATTTCCAGAGCGGCATATTTCGGATTCTTTGACACAGCTAAAGGCATGTTGCCCGACCCTAAGAATACACCTTTCCTAATTTCTTGGGCTATTGCTCAGACTGTCACTACTGTTGCTGGTATTGTGTCCTATCCCTTTGACACTGTTCGTCGGCGTATGATGATGCAGTCTGGCAGGAGCGATAAGTTGTACAAGGTGAGTTGTCTCGTTCCATAGCTTTTTGAATGAGATATGAGCTGGCTGGCCACATGGCCTGAATGTACCTGGACGACGTTTAATGACTTTTTAATTTTGAAATTGTGCAGAATACCCTCGACTGCTGGAGAAAGATCAAGCAAAACGAAGGTGGAGCCGCTTTCTTCAAGGGAGCCTTCTCAAACATCCTCCGTGGAACTGGTGGAGCTCTTGTATTGGTGTTGTACGATGAAATTAAAGCGTTCTTGTTTTAAGGGAAATTTAAATAGTAGAAAAATACTGGATTCCCTTCTTAATACTAGACTAGTACTGTTAATTGACTCAGTAGATGTTTCAGAAATCGTCTTCAAGGTTTATCAGTGGTATCACAGAGCATGTTTAACTTGGTTATTGTGTCTACAACGTTTGGTTGCTGTATATTCCTTAAGCTAGTGTTTCATGAAGGATCAAATAAAATATATTAGATTGGATAGAATATTTTACTCCTTTATTTTTTTCGTCCATCAATAATATACCTATTTATAAACAATTCTCTTCACTTAAAGATGTGTTAACTTGCAAGATCATATATACAAACTATGCCAACTTGTTCACGCCGTTTGCTGTACGGTATCATTATATAGAACACTGTGTATGCATGTGAGTGAAGTGTTTGTCATCTCCAAGAATCTTGTTGAAAAATAATAGGATACCAAAACATATAGAAAACGAGTGTTACCTGAGCTCAACGACTATTATTTATGGATAGGACTTCGTACAGATACAGAGAGAGAGAGAGAGAGAGAAAAAAAAGTATATACTTTCCAAAAACAAATGGTCTACATAAATGCACCTACTGTTGGTTACGTATAATTGTGTGTAGCAAGGCAGAGTTAGAGGAATGAAATGCACTTGCAGTTCGCTCATTGTAATGGGTTATATGAAAATGAGAAAAGTGAAAATAAAATTTTTGTTGGTTTAGGTAATACTAGTTTGAAGTTGCCACTGTGACCGTTTTATTGTAAACATTGCTCATTACAATAGTAAATACATGATAAATATCCTCTCTATTAAATCTGCCAGCAATGAAAATCATAATTTATTCAACGCGTCATTTCAAGATTGACACTTGCTGCATTGCTTTCAGCACCTAAATATTTCCAAGCTCGACAATGTGTTTGTTAAAAAAGGGCCTCTTTGCAAATCCAAGTACTAACTACATACTATTTCTAAATATATAATTAATTTCGTACAAATTTGAGCACATAAGTTCATTCCATTCACTTATCATCTGTACTGACACAGTCAGCGCATCTTTTTCATCAGGTATCAAATAATTACGTTAGGTTAGAAAATAAACAGGATGATACAATCGAGATATAGAATACTCGTATTGGCGTTAATAATCAACAAGATACCGCACCGAGTTACAAGCATTACGTTATGAAACTGTAAAAAAAAGAACTTTTTCTGACTCAGTCAGACTGAGCTTGTTATTGTAACTATCACCGCGTGTTCAATCGGTATCGAAGAGGGAGAACGAAAAGCCGACTTTGAAAAATTGGGCAATTTATGAGCTAAATTTAAGCATAAGTCTACTGATTCGCATGCATCGAAAGTTAAATTTAACAAACTCGGCGTAAGGCCAAAACGTGTGTCAGTCAGTCAGTCAGTCACAAAATTATCTCACGGAAACAGACTTAAAAGTGCGAACTTGGGAATTTATTATATTTTTCTCCGATTTCTATTCTATATGATTTTTACGGACATTTTTCACGACATTGAACGGTTTAATTGCCTTATAGCTGGAGTCTGTTATTCATGAGCTCATGTGACTTAAACGGTCAACTAATTATTCTAATGGAATACATACAACTAATGATTAATTAGACGATACAATCATCTACGATACTGCTATAACAAGTAGCTACGCGTCAAAAATAAATGTCTTAATTCAAACGAAAATGGACAGTGCTGGTCTAGGAAGTTCCTACAAAAAGGATCAACCAACAGGGCCTAATATAGAAAAATTTGTATCAGGGACATAAACCAGAGAATACATTGTAGCACGCCTTCGTATAAGACAAAGAAAGCAGTGACCACTGAACAAAGGAGTTGAAAACATTGTTGCTGTGATCAATAGTAATTCAACACTCCTACATTTTACCAACAAGCGCCCCCAAGCTCAGCAATTATACATATCTCATAGCAGCGAAGGTTTGAGCAATATCATGCAATTAAATACTAATTGTGGCCAGCACAAGTGATATTGTTTTTCGAACTTGGAATCCATGCATGATAATAATTAAAATTACGAAATATATATCCGTTAATTGTGTACTAATATTTCCCAGTTAATTTTCCGTATTTTTAGTATACTCGACTTTTGGCTCCAATATTGAAATGTTACACAATACTAATTAATAAGTTTCACAGTATAGAACAGGTACTTCTATAAGATATCACTAGCAAATTCTCGTACGGCAGTACAGAGCTCTGGCTGCGACCACACTTCCCAAACTTTTCTTTACATATTCGCAATCTGTACAAAACACCTTCTTTTCATTTATTACCGACCAACTGTCCGAGCAACTACAACTAGTAGAGTTTCATGACAAGTTTATTTTTTGTTAACATTTTTCTGCTTGGAAATTTATATTACAACTACTGTGACCAATACATGGCATTACTATCTCTAATGTCTCGTCCTCAATAATCGTCATCCTATAACTCGTATGTAACATCTAAATAATACATCCTCAATAACCACAATAAAAATCATAGATCGATTTTTAGTATTAAATAATAAATCCAGAGTACAAAAATCAATAAAAAGACTGACCAACTAGAATAATTCACAAATCAAAATATCAATAGTATAAGAGTAAATATCCGAAGTTTTCCTTCATCCTGGCATCAGCTACAATTAATAGATAAAAGATTGTAGATACTACTTCATCATTATTCAATAGACTTGAAATTATCTTTAAGTATTCTGCAGTCGTGTTTATAATCTAACATGGAAAAAAGTCGTAAGAAAGTGCAAGATTCTTCCGCATGGTTAACTGCTATTGTACATAGTTTCATCTTCCACAGACCTAGGAATGTCGAAAATCTCAGCGTACAACGGAGGAAGGGACAACAGTTGATTCCAGCGTTGCCTATACCAATCCAGAATGTCACTATGGTAGTTACCAATCCGTCTGAGGTCATTTAAAATAGAAGGGACCCCTGTTTTGTTCAGCGAGTCCACCAGTTGGTTCTGGGAGTGGGTAAGAACAACGATCGTATGATGTGTGAGAGCTTGACGCTGTGGAGACAACAAACAAGCTCCAGCCAGGAGTGCTACATCGGAATCCACCCAGGAAGACAATGTACTCCACAAAGATGAAAGCAATGATGTGAACTCAGACTGCAGATTTAATATAGATTTAGAATAAAGTCGTTTTAGTTTCCATTTGAAAATCAATGAATCAACGCATCAACTTTCTAAAAAATAAGCAATACAAAATAGTGATAAAACTAATGCTAAAGGTAAGGACATCTCCAGAAACTTACATTGTAAACGACATGGAGATGTTTCCGATTGAGTGTGAGTCCATCGGATAAAACCAAGGTATCTTTAGTAGTCATGGGAGCCACATGCACAGCCCAAATCTCGAAAAAGCCCGTCTTTATGAGAATCAATTGGTCGTCCTGAGGTAAGGAAGTGAAGCCTGGAATCCGTTTTGCAAACTCGACCACTCCTTGAATAGATGAAAGCATCTCATGTGAGAGGACAGAGAATAAGGAAACCTTAGTGGACTCTCGATTCTCCTCCAAATCCTGTGAATAGGTAAAGTCCACATTATCATTGCAGAAGCACATCAAATAAGCATTTCCTTTTACTACTACATGCTTACTCTACTCCTATTATGTCCACTATTCGTATTCTAGCCAATGGTTGACTACAAGTTATTCAAAGTACACCTTTCTCGAGGACAGTAAGGAGAATTATTTCTAAAATGT